>Ga0209121_10002423_pt1 | contig 18986 bp, 14 predicted proteins | sample Cruoilmetagenom3_FD_187292 | JGI IMG/M metagenome (GOLD analysis project Ga0209121, IMG submission 187292) | Oil polluted marine microbial communities from Coal Oil Point, Santa Barbara, California, USA - Sample 3 (SPAdes) (version 2) | ecosystem: Environmental > Aquatic > Marine > Oil seeps ...
GATCCGCCAGTAGTAAGCTGTATTCAATGTAAGCATGCCGGGGTCGTAGCTCTCTTCGCCAAGGGCTTGTGGTCCCTTATACTCGGGCGAGGCTGTCGTGGCATTGGCCACGGCGTCCGCATCGGTGCCGAAGTAAACTTCGTGCGAAGCGGCGACGGCTCCCGCATCCCAGCCAAGAACCACGGACGGTTTTACATCCACAGCACCATCTGCCGGGTTCGGGCCACTGACCGCGCCCAGAGTAGTGAAACTCCAGACATCGCCTTTATATGTGCCCAAGCCATCGAACTCATCGACTCGCCAGTAATAAGTCTTAGCCAGCTTAAGCGGGCCGGGAGTGTAATTTGCGGGTCCATTAGGAATACCAGCGACAGTGTCGCTCACTTCGTCAAAATCTTCGCCGAAGACTATATAGTGCAATTTTGCGCCGAAACCTGCCGTCCATGTAAGCTGAACATTCAGATCTACAAATTCTGCTCCGTGAGCCGGGTCGGGATAGTACGCAGTTTTTGGAGGAATCAAGAAGCTCCATACATCACCTTTCCACGGACTGTTCGGCTCAGCCTCATTGACCTCGTCGATTCGCCAATAGTAAGTGGTGCCCGGCACAAGGCCATCCGGATAAGCAAAGCCGGGAAAGCCGGCAACATAATACGGCGAGGTCTGATTGCCCTGGAATGTGTCGCCGCCGTTGTTCACATCGTCGAAATTTTCACCAAGGTACACATCGTGTGAGACAGCAAAATCCCCCGCCCGCCAGGAAAGGCTCACCCACGTATCCGCATATAGGGCGCCATCTTTCGGCACGGGCCCGGAGGCAAGAGGATACTCCGCCCCACCACCTGACATGACACCGAGAATCTCTGTGTCCATCAGCGCCCGTTTGTAAACACGCACATCATCGATGAGACCATCAAACTCACGGCCGCTCTGTTGCGCGTTGGCACCAATGAAGACGCGGAAATTGCTACTACTAATCGTTCCCGAAGCATCCTTGGATGCATCCAAATCACCGTCAACGTACAGGTAGTACTTTAACCCATCATATACGCCGGCGGCGTGATGCCATTCGCCATCGTTTACATTTACATCACCAGAAAGCCACCAGTCGCCGGGTGTCCCGGTCACACCAGAGCAGGCCCAGCACAGATTGTCAGTCGTTGTCTGCCTTTGCAGCCTCCAGGAATCATCGCCCATGGTGAAGATAGCCTGCCAGTCATCAGTGAACTGGTTAACTTTTATCCAGCAAGTGACTGTGATTTGATCGGTGACGTTGAAGATTGGATCATTTCCGATATCCACATAGTCCCCCTCACCGTCAAACTCCAGCGCGCCGCCTAACCTGCCGGCCACCCACTGTGGATCGCCATTGAGGGTGCCATCGTTCCCATTACCGGTTGCATCGTATGCTGTGGTACCGGATGTCTCATCAAAATTCCAGTAGCCGATAAGATCCGGGTCAACAGCTTTTGCCGCGCTCGTCAGGACCAGGCCCGTCACCAAAACAAAAGAGACCAAATAAATCATTTTCTTAGACATGATGATCCTCCTTCAAAAAGAACGGTTAGTAAGTTTTGCTTTCACCACATTTCGCCTGCTCAAAAGCCCAAAAAAGCCACAAAATCTCACAAATCCATTTATACCAGATTAGCCATCTTCCCGTCAAGAAAAATCGCGGTTCGTAATTATGAATAGTGGCTTCATCGTATTTCGAAGCTTGTGAATTCTACTGGCCCGCTTCGGTGTAGAATGTTAGTATCAGGGCATGACACAACCATACGAATGTGAAGTCAGGTTCGGAATCGACGACATTGAAGATTTCCAGGCGAGGCTCGACCGCCTGGGAGCGAAAATTGCTTTTCCTTATGAATTTACCGACCACTACTACAGGCCGCCTGCCGGGAATTGGGATCCGGTCGAGAAGAACATCCGAATAAGGCAGTGGATCCGGCCGCAAAAAGAATCCACCGTCTATTTCGTCAAGCTGGAAATTGTGTCTATTGGAAACCTAAAATTCAAACGCTCGCTTTACCCCGAAGGCAAACTGCCGCTGTTCACAGGCCCGCTCGATATGTGCCGGGCGCTGTTGGACAACCTCGGCTTCGAATTCTGGTTCTCATTGAGAAAGGAAAAGGCCCGCCTCTGGGAAGTACCCCGGCACGGTTTTTTCACCGCCGTCGAATACATCGAAGGTCTCGGCTGGACCGCCGAGATCGAGTTCGAGGGTGAAGATCCCCAAAAAGCCGCCTCCGCTATCCGGCAAGCCCTTGATGTGCTAAATATCCCCCGGCAAAAAGTAACCCACAATCCCATCTCTGCCATTTACCTGCAAAACAAAGCACTCGGCTATATCGAAAAATAAGCGCGGGGTCGGGCTTGCTTAAACTGCTTTGTCTTACGATGCCCAGTTCAGAGTCAGCTTTTTGCGGGAGTGCGCACACTCACGCAGATAGAGGTTAATCAGGTTCTGGTATGGAATCCCTGTTTCTTCGGCCAGGCCCTTGAAATATTCGATCACATCAATTCCCAGCCGGAGCGTTACCTGCTTCTTCAAGTGCTTCGCATAAGGATTCTTCCGGCCCTTCATCTTCGAAAAATCATATTCTTTCTTCATTTCTTTCCTTCGATATACGCTTTCTCTTCCTTCTTTGTCGCTTTGCGTGCTGAAATAATCCGAATTTCTGAATTTCTCTTTCGCAAACAATAGCTCACGACTATGATCCGCAGATGCCCGCTTAGACCGAGCATTAAGAACCGGTCTTCGTCGACTGAGTGTTCGGGATCGAAAAATTCAATAGCATTTTCATCATAGAAAACTGTGGTGGCTTCCTCAAAAGAGACCTTGTGCTTCTGCAAATTCTGCCTGGCCTTACAGGCGTCCCAGCTAAATTCCACGTCATCCATAATTATATTATATTGCTAATGTCAATATCGGTCAATCTAATTTTGAAATTACTGAAAAATTTTACAAGGAGTATCGGATTATGCCAGCTTTTGGCCGAGGTCGTAAGCTTGCTGCAGGGATTCGGGCTTACGGCGGATGGTACCTTTTTCGCCTACACCGGGAACTATTATTTGGCCGAGAAGCTTTATTTCCAGATACGCGAGAGATTTTTGAAAGAATTCGATAACGCCTCCGGCCATATCGAGGTCGCCTTCCTCGAACGGGATGGCTAACACCGCGGAGAGGCCCTTTATCTTTTGCCTGTTTTCGGGGCAGTTGAAGTAAACGAACCGGTCGATGAACGCCTTCATCAGGGCGGTCGGCCCATACCAATAAACGGGCGTGCCGAAAATTATCACGTCACTTTGAATTATCGCCGGATAAATGGCTCGCATATCATCGTTCTTGCTGCACTCTTTGCCCTTCCAGCATGCGTGACAGCCGTCGCACTCGCGAATGGTCAGCTCGCCAAGAAACAGCTCATCGACGACGGCGCCGTTCGCCCTTGCTCCTTCGACTATTTTCGAGACCAGGATGTGCGTGTTGCCGTTTCTGCGAGGACTCCCCACAACTGCAAGTATTCGCTTCATAATCAGACGTCCCTCATTATAAAGACCGCTCTTAAGATATTGTGGAAAGCTCTACTTGGGCATCTTAGTTGCTATGCCTACCCAAATGCGCTAAGGACGGTTTTGGTCCACCTGGCACTGCGCAACTGCGCCATAATCAGGAGCAGCATTACAAAAGCCCAGTAACCGGAGAAACGCAGATAGAAAAGGAGCATGCCGAATGTGTCGCTTATGTCCGCCGTGCACCAGCTAACGAGCTCTTGCGGAGTATAGGTGGCTCCCAACACCACCGGACCAAAGAGCATCTGCCAGGGCAGCAGCAGAACGAATATGATCAGAGATAAGTACAAAGCTTTACATATATGGCCCAGGCCGCCGAGCCTCACTTTGAACGAAATTCCCAGGCTGATATACATCGTCAAGCCGTAAAGCACAGATGTGAATACGAGTACAACATTGGTAAGGCGGATTATTGAAGTTAAACGCTCGAATGTTATGTCGAAGGTCAAAATACTCAGGCTCCGCGGTCCATTTGCCGATGCTGCGAATCCCTCTCCGGCCGAGTCGTTCGGCGCCATCGAAATCCGTTCTGCAGTTTGGCCGGCCTGTTTGTCGCTGCCTAAGACAATGGATGGCTCGGCATTCGAGTCTTCGGGAATTCCTATTTGCCCGGTTCTGACAAGCCAAAAGGATGCCTGGAGCAGCAGAAGACACAGGACTATAATCATGAAAAAAAGGTTCTTCCATCTGCGAAACACGCGGGCGGCTTTAATGCAGTCTTTTTTGAGATCTGAGCCGTTGTTTCCTGAGACGGCTATCGGGCTTGGCAGATCGAGAAAGTCGTCGTTTATCATGAAGTCTTCTCCTTTGGATAGTATGCGGCGAGTATCCCGAAGCCAGACAATGTAATAGTAAATAGAACGGCTGAAAGCAATAATTGGGCCCACCAGGGCGGGGGAGTCGTCTGGATATCGATTCCGTTCATAATCGGCTCTCCTTCACACTTATTGTGCGGAAACACTCAAGCATTAACAATTAATTCGATATACTCTTTTCAGGGCGGATTTCACTGCAACCATATCTTACACGGGAGAAAGCTCGTTAGGAAACAGCTTAACAAGTTTCTAACTGCTCCTCCATAAAATCCGATATCGGCCGGATTGTACCGGAATTGTGGAGAAAAATCAAAAAGAAACTCGTAAAATCCCGGGCCGTCCGGACAGAATCGTGGAGCGGTTGATTATCAACATATTCACGAATTTTGTGCAGACCGGCAGCAGGCACGCAGATAACAGACCTTGCACTTATTCAGGGCATAGGGTAACTTAATATTATTCATAATCTTAATAGCTCTATCAAATCCCGGCCCCCGGGAATGCTAATGTTAAGAAGGGCTGGGAACTGTAGTCTTGTTTTGACAACTCCGGCCCAATTTATACGCTGCCGCCAGATCATGATTCAATGCGAGGGAGTATGATATGGAAACGAAATATAAAACACATCTAATACTTGGCGTTATTTTGCTCTTTATTAGCCCGCCTTTTTCCCCTGGAGCAGATTTATGGGCGAAAGAGGATAGCAAATACTTAGAAGCTGTCAGGGAGTTTGCGGACAACGTGCTTAAACACGGCAGAGATACTTACGGCCCCAAGCATACTCCCCTGTTTGTAGACGGCCTGAATATCCACACCCACGAGCCGGTGAAATGGATAAGCTCGGAGGGTGAGAAATGGATTCTTTCCAATTTAGCTTCCCAACAAAATCTTTTCCGAACGCTGGACGGCCTTACTAAGATAACCGGCGAACCGAAATACCGGAAGGCTGCTATTGAGGCTATTGAGTATGCATTTGCGAATCTCCGAAGCCCAAACGGTTTGATCTATTGGGGCAACGTTACTGCATACGATGCTAAGAAAGATAACGTGGTCGGTCGTGGGAAACCGTATAGTCATGTTCTTAAATCCAACCTTCCACACTACGAACTCATGTGGCAAGTTAATCCAGAAGCAACGAAGAATTTCATAGAGTCCTTCTGGTCCGCCCATGTGAAGGATTGGTCGAATCTGGCCATGGATCGAATCGCTTCATTCACAGATGTTTTGGAGGAGCCTTGGAAACACACATATACAGATGGGCCAGCCTTCTTAAAGAGGGGTGGCATTTCCTTTTTCACTACCGGTATTGATTTAGCCTACGCGGCCGCTGTTTTGTCAAAGCTCTCAGGAGATAAGGAACCTCTTCTATGGGCCAAACGCTTGATTCGCCGATACGTAAGAACACGACATCCGAAGACAGGCATTAGCTACTGGATGTACACGACGCCGTCAGAAACTGTTCTCGATTCATACGACAGTATCATGAGAAAACTTGTACCCGGTACAACTGAATTCCTGCCAAGCGAATTCCCGTGGTCCATTTACACCAACCCACTGTACCGCAAGACAATGTACGGTCAGCATATGCCTACCCCGAGCATACCAATCAACGCCCAAGTCTCTGACTGGCAGAACCAGTTTTTGGTGGCAGATGTATTGGCTGAGGAGGGAAACGTGTTTAAGCAGTGGGCTCTTGAGGAACTTACAGCATTCGGTCGAGCCAGTTATCGCAAGGAGGATAATGCCTATGTGCCGATACTCACCGACGGAACGAATATCGAAGGTTACATCGTCAAAGTAACCAGTGGCATGTTGGGGCCCAGCGATGCAGCTTTGGAGCCACTCCCGGTTAGTCCATCAGATCTATGGGCATATGCGATGGGTTATCGTGTCACCAATGATGCGTTCATGTGGGAAATGGCTCGAAACATTTCAAAGGGCAATGAATTTGGTGATATAGGAGCAACCTCAAGAGATCGCCCCCAGCTTGATCATACCACGAATTGCTCAAATCCTTATGCTCTGTTGGCCTTCTTGGAGCTATATCAGGGAAACGGCAAAGCTGAGCTTCTTCATATGGCTAAGAGAATTGGCGACAATGTTCTGGCCAAGAGGTTTCACAAAGGATACTTCGTTGCAAGCAAAGAGCACGTTTACACGAAGTTTGACGCGATTGATTCACTCGCCTTCTTACACTTACACCTAGCACTTGTAACAGACAATATCAAAATACCGCAAGCATGCCCAAGCTTGCCCTACTTTTATTGCTCTTACCGTGGCAAAGATTGGGCGAATGACAATGCGATACTGTATACCCGCACCGAATCAGCCGATCCACCTTTTTCACTTTTAGAGGCAGTAGGTTTGGGAAACATTGAAGAATTGAAGTCAATACTCTCAAAAGGTACTGATGTGGATGGCTTTGAGAGTACGTTCTTCAAGACTGCCCTACATGAGGCAGCGAAGGCCGGACACAAAGAAATAGTCGAATTGCTCATTGCTGAGGATGCCCAAATTGACGCAAAGGATTCTTGGCCCGGTCTTACACCATTACACTATGCAGCAGCAGGAGGCCACATTGAGGTAGTTAAATTGCTGTTAATTAAAGGTGCTGACATTGATGCAAAGATAACAGCATACGTTAGGACAACAGCATATACTACAGGTGACACAGCATTACACTCCACGATAAGAGCAGATCATAAGGATATTGCTGAGCTAGTTATAGAGAAAGATGCTGATGTGAATGCTAGAAATAATGACGGCCGGACACCTCTCGATATCGCGGTTGATCGAGGCCATACAGAAATCGTAGAACTGCTGCGTAAACATGGTGCCAAAGAATAATCAGGATATAGAAAGACAAGCAGCCTGCTACCGGCCGTTCCGGCCTCGATCGGAAAGTATAAAATCACTTCTCTTAACTTGCGAACAACCGTTCAATGTGGTCAGTTATATGCAAATGTTAGCGGTAATTGTGCATTTTGGCGTCTGCCTTATCATTCGGGCAGATTCGGCAGGCTTTTTTGGCCGTGTCGGCGGGCCTCTGCGGTCATCAGTTTTGTCAGCTCTTTTTTGATATCTTCCGGCAGAGTTGAGGGCTGATAACTTTCCAGCAATTTTTCCACTTCTTGATGTGCACGCTGTCCGAGCGTAAGAGAGCCTTTTTCTTCCCATCGCGACCTGCGGGCGCGGTCGATGACCGGGCCCGGGAAAAAGTACTCGGTCTTGAGATAACGCCGGGTGTGTTCTGAAATGAGCAGGTGTTTTTCTTGAAGCAGTTCCCGGAATATTCCCATCGCCGGGAAGTCCTCTTTCGGTTCGATCCCGGCGATTAATCGATGCGCCATGCCGCAGATTTCGTTGTCCAGCACGAGCTTCTCAAGAGACAGACAGCTTTCGAAATCGAGCATGCCGGGACCGGAGATGTTGTTTATGCCGGACAGCGCAGCTAATACGGCACCGATTCCGGTTTCCAATCCTGCTTGTGCGTCCAATTCTTTAGAGTCACTTAGAGAGATGTATGCCTGGGTGGGCAGGTTTAGATGCTTTCCGATTTCGCTGTAAGCGCAGTCGGTCATCATGGTCTCGATAGCACCCATGGGGGTGGTTTCGTGCCGGACGTCGAACATGGCCGGCGAGCCGCCGTAGAGGATGGGCGTGCCGGGACTGGCCATCTGGCTGATGACAACGCCGCTTAGAGTTTCTGCCGTATGCTGGATCAGCGTCCCGGTAAGTGTGACCGGGGCTATGAAACCGGACAAGGGCATGGCAACAAACTCGACGGGGATAAAATACTTTGCGCAATCCAGCAGATTTTGCGAAGTGACCTCGCTCCATTTCAGAGGGGAAGTAGGACAGCAGGAGAAAATGGTAAGAGGTTTTTCTTTAAGAGCCGCCGAGGCGCCCCGAACGGCGAGCTGGAAATCTTTCATCAACTCGAAAGATTCGATTGTAAAAGCGCCGGTAACCACGGGCTTGCTGCCGTAAAGCAGGCTGAGATACAGGCGATAGCTGTCGGAAATTTCTTCGGGCACATCCGTGGATATCAACGCGGTGCTCGTCGAGGCGATATTTTCAAGCTGCTCGGTAACTTTCACGAAGTTTACATAATCGGCGGTAACAGCCTTGCGGATTTTTCTTTCCTGGGAATCGAGAATATTCAGGGCGGTCGAACCGGGAGTAAAATAAACGTTATCGCCTGAGAAATCATGCGTTTGGTTCCCGGCGGTGTCGTAAAGTCCGAACGTTGCCGGAGCGGCTTTCAGTGCCTTGTCGATTATCTCATTGGTCAGCACGGCATGACTTTTTTCCATATCTACCACGCAGCCACAGTCCGATAGCATGGCCAGCACCTTTTTATTGTGAATTTCGACCCCGAGCGTGCAGAGTATGCCGGTCGCCTCGGAAATAATCTGCTGGATAAGCTGGTCGCTTAAAAATTTGATTGTCGGCCTCATATCAACTTCCTTTCAGTTTCAGTTTTTTTACCTCAACGACATAAATCATTGTTGGTTCTCGCGGATTATCCGGCTTGCGGTCCCTGTTGGGTGAATCTGTTTGTTGCTGCATATAGTGTATATAGCCCGGCGGCAACGGCCCATGATTACCGGCGCGGATATTCGTCAGAGCCGAATAAGGGGCTTGAGACTTCTCGATTGGAAGCTGGCCCGGTCGTGCAGAAAGCAACTGCTCTCTCGTGAGAACAAACTGGCCTTTTCTCGGCTCCGCATGTGCGTAGCTGTATGTAATCCGGATTTTCCCGTTTTCGGTAATTGACAGTCTGGGTACGGGAGGAGAGCTCGGAATCGCCCCGCGTCCTTCGAAATAAAAGCGATGCTCCCAGTCGGTCAGTTGAACGATTTTCCACCGGCCGTCGAGCGGAGTGGCGACGAAAAGCTGGTTGTAACCATCCTCATCGAAACGCGTATAACTTATATAGGGCAATCCTTCGCCGTCCACGACCAAGGTGCCGCCGTTCATTAATCCCCTTTTTTGCGCGATGTGTTCGACTACGCCGGCGTTTTCCGGGGTAATCGGCAATTCGAGGTCTTGTCCATCCCAGGTCTTCCAGGAAATCCCGCGGTCCGGGCTTTTAGCGTAGCAAACATCAAAATTGGTAATTACGTCCGGCGTTTCCCGCCAGCACCAGGCAATATGCCAGAGGCCTTCTTTATCCTCTAAAATGCCCGAGGTGGCTATTTCGCCGGCAGTCTCCTGCGACAAAACTCCGAACGGATAAGCGTTACAGGTCGGATTCCGGTCGCGCCCGTTGGTCAGGGCCGGTACTGTTTTTGTCCACTGCTGGGTTTCCTCATCGTAATGTACCAGTATCCGCATCCCGTTACCGCTGCCCCCGTGACGGTACATCATGTATATCGATCCATCGCGGAGCTTCAACAGACTGGGATATGTGACTCTGTCTTCGTAATAACCGGCCCATCTGTGAATCGCCTCGAACGTGTGGATGTCCGCGGGGGCCTTGGTTCGATAATAGCGCAGGGGCCTGCAGTGCATATTACCTGTAACGTGAAGATATCCCTTTCGGTCCTGGAACAATATAACGCGGTTATGCGTATCCCATCCGACCCGTTCCGGTAACCTGACCAGGTCCCATTGCGCTTCGCCGAGTTTTCGTTTTCCCACGGTCATCCGGTGGTCGCCGTCATAAAAGGCGATATACTGGTATTGCCCGTCGGAGATTAAACAATTACCGCCGTTGACCGGATGCGAGGCCAGGCCTTTTGCTACGGGAATTCTGCGTATTTCCATCTGCCCGGCGACAGAGCCCCACAGCGATACCGACAGCACGAAACACCAGACAATAAGAAGTACCATTCGTCGAACCAACATGTTTTCTGCTCCTCAAGACGGCTGAATTCTTATCTGCACAAGGGCGCCCGGCTACATTGCTGAGCATTTCTTTTGAGTACTATACCAGATTGCAACCGCAAATACAGCAATTTGCAGACTTTTGCGAGCAGGCGCCTTAACCTTAGTTTGAGAAGGCTCAATCGATATGGAAGTATCTGAAAAAGTGTTATCAAAAAAACACGTTCCGAATCTCTTTTTCTATAGGAGCTTACGAAAAAACAGCACACCTATAAGATATTATTGCTTGTTAAAGGGTACTTTTTCCTTGCTGAGCGAAAAGAATGTTTGTATCATAATATTGAATCTCATAGATTGGAAAGTGTGAGATATCGAGCAGTTCAGTTAAACGCTCAAAAGGAGTGAAGTCAAACCCATCATAAAGGAGTTGGAAAATGAGCGGTATTTTTGGAGTAGTCTCTAAGGGAAATTGTGTCGAAACTCTCTTCTACGGCACGGATTATCATTCACACCTCGGAACGGAATTCGGCGGCATGGCAGTCTTCGGGGACGGTTTCTCGCGCCATATCCGTGATATTAGTCAGAGCCAGTTCAAGGCAAAACTTTTCGATGATTATAAGGGCATGATGGGCAATAAGGGGATCGGCGTTATCAGCGATCTGGATGAGCAGCCTATTTACCTGAACTCGAAATTCGGCCCATTCAGCATAGTAACGAACGGAATCGTCGAAAACGCCGAAGTTTTGGCCGATCAGTTGTTACAGAAAGGAATATCTTTCAGCGAGGTAAGCAAAAGGGCCGTTAATTCCACAGAGCTGGTAGCGAAATTAATCAGCCAGGGCGACAACATAATAGACGGCATAGAAAAGATGTTCAATGCCATAGAAGGCTCCTGCTCGCTGCTGCTGCTCAATAAAGACGGAGTATATGCGGCAAGAGATAGGTACGGATATACACCACTTGTAATCGGCAGGCGCAAGGATGCATGGGCTGTGACGAGCGAGACCACGGCTTTTCCGAATAACGAGTTTAAGATTATAAAACACCTCGATCCGGGCGAGGTGATTCTGATAAACGACGAAGGTATTATGCAAAGAAGGCAGGGCAGCCGGGACGTGGACCAGATTTGTGCGTTCCTCTGGATATACACCGGTTTTCCGGCATCGAACTATGAAGGAATAAACACAGAAATAGTCAGAGAGCGATGCGGACGCTACCTGGCAAAACACGATAAGGATATCGACGTCGACGTGGTCTCCGGCGTTCCCGATTCTGGGTGTGCCCATGGTTTGGGATATGCGATGGAGTCGGGCAAGCCATTCAGACGCCCTCTTGTTAAATATACGCCGGGATACGGCAGAAGCTATACCCCGCCTTCGCAGGCGAAACGCAACCTCATCGCAAAAATGAAACTCATTCCAATCAAGGAAGTCATCAAGGACAACAGCATCGTTGTCTGTGAGGATTCTATCGTGAGGGGAACGCAGCTCAAGAACTTCACTATAAAAAAGCTCTGGGATTGCGGTGCCAGAGAGATACATGTAAGGCCGGCCTGTCCGCCGCTGATGTTTCCGTGCAGGTTCAACCTTTCCACTCGCACGATTAGCGAACTTGCCGCCCGAAGAGCCATTCGGGATATCGAAGGGCACGATCTGAAAGATGTGTCGGAATATATCGACTGCAACTCTGAAAAATACAAAAAAATGGTAGAGTGGATTGCCAAGGATTTAGGTGTGACGACGCTTCGGTATCAGACCGTGGATAATATGGTCAAGGCCATCGGGCGACCCAAAGAAAAGCTCTGTCTTTATTGCTGGACCGGCCAATGTCCCAAATCAGCATCTCGAAAGCCGGCTATAGATATAGTTGAAACAAAAAAGGTTCCGGCAATGAAAGCAGCGGAAAGGAAAGCCGCACTCAAATCCGGATTATAGCGGAAGCCCGGCATCTGTCATTGTGTTGCACTGACTTTAGAGGTTCTATTCGTTAGATAGACGCCCGAGATGACCAGTACGGTTCCCACTGCGAGTGATATAGTGATTGGCTCGGCGAGGATAAAAAAAGCGCACAAGATCGCAGATATAGGGACAAAATTTATGAACAAACCGGCTTTTGTCGGGCCGATACGTTCTACACCCTGGTAATACCAGACAAATCCGACGACGGTCCCGAAAACACCTAAGTAGGAAATACATAACCAGTCGACAGCGGATTGGCTCGGGATATTTTGGAGCAATCCTTCGAAGAAAGCGGGAATAAACAAAGCAACGGCTCCAACTACGGCCGAATACGATACCGATGCGAGCGGAGACAGATTGTTCATAACAGCCTTGCCTATCAGCGAATATGCTACCCAACTCAGAACACAACAGAAAATATAAAATTCCCCCAGACCCAGGCTTCCCTCGATTATCCGGTTTATATTTCCTTTTGAGATGACTATTGCCGCTCCGCATACCGAGATGGCAATTCCCAATCCCTTTACCGGATTTATCTTCTCTTTCAGGAAAATTGCCGAGCAGATTATGATGAATATGGGACAGGTTGCAATTATAAGCGATGCTCGGCCGGCCTCGATTATTTTGAGTGCCTTGAAGAACATGACGTTGTACATGAAAATGCCCGTCATTCCGAGCAGGACAATGGGTACGATTTGGGGCTTTTTTAGTTTGGGAAGTTTACCTTCAATTCTCCAGGTCAGCAGCATCAGGAGTATTGAGGCCATGGCGAACCTCAGGAATGCGATCGAAAAAGGCCCGACGTTTTGGGTGACGAGCCTGCCCGCAACGAAAGTGCCTCCCCAGAATATTGCCGTCAGCAATAGCTTGGCGTAAATTTTCATATAAAACAACCTCGATCTATTTTGTAGCCGTGCATTTTGGCCGTTATGGCTCTGACAGTCAACAGTTGAGAATGTTTTTGTGAAGAATTGGTGTGACATTCACTGCATCCGGGACGGGCTGGATGCGAAACCTGCTCGCATTTGAGATCCGCCAGTTTGAAGTGGAGCTTTGTGCCTTTACCTACGGAGCAGTGGCATCATAACCGTCGATTACGGGAGCTTAGTTAACCTCAATCCTGCTTGTCTCTCTACTTTCTCCCGATTTATTTGTTGCAATTATGGTGTACTTAGTGGTCGTAGATGGGGCAACCGTCTTTGAGCCCAGACTGCTGACGGTACCTATACCGGGTTCTATGCGAACCTCATCCGCATTGGAGACCCACCAGGTTAAAGTTGAGCTTTGCCCGGCCTTAATCTGTGAGCGGGAAGTATTGAAACTATGGATATTCGGGTACCTAACGACTTCCACCGGTAGGATTTCTTTGCTCTCTTCGTCTTTATTTGTTCCGGTTAGCGGATTTTGCAGTTGGCTAACCTTTTTCATCCCGGCCAACTGAGCTGCAAGCTCGTCGATTTGTTCCCGGGCTTGCCGTGCCTCTGCAGCGATCGCATTGCGAGACTCAGTGAGTTTGTCGATCTGACTTTGCAACTGCTTGCTTGAAATGATAAGTTCGCCGATCCGTTTCCGTAGCAGGTCTCGCGAGCTGACGACTTCGTCGAGTTGTTTGTTCAACTGGTCGCGCGAGTCGGCAACAATGCTGAACTGTTCCTTGAGCTGGTCGCGAGAGTTGGTAAGGTCATTAACCTGTTTTTGTAACTGCTCGCGGGCCTGTGCGACAATGTCAATTTTGTCCTTGAGCTCATCCCTTTCAGTCTCGGTTTTTTGTAAAGTTGTTTTGAGGTTTTGAAGCTCGGCCCTGAGACGTTCTAATTCAGCTTTTTGCTCTGCTCCATTCTTGCAACCCGTCAGGGCGAGTGGAAATCCCAATGCTATTATAAATGTTAGAATCAGAATCTTTTTCATCGTTTCGCTCCCTTTCTTTCCGGCTATACTTGTAAGCCTGACTGCCCGGAAGACAATCAACCATTTTTAAAAGCTCGGACCGCAATACGGCAGACATTTTGCCGCTACTTAATCGGATCAAATGTCAAGATAATTGTACTTAATTGTCAGAAACCTGCCAACGATAAAGTCTTACAAAAAGTTTTTCAGGAACGATTGCGGTCAAAAATGAGGACTCTTGCCGACAAATCGGGTTTTAAGTTTATATTGGCCTCATTGTTTCGATATTTCAAAGATGACTGTGCCGCCGTTTGTGCAATCGAAGGGGTCCGGGCATTGGATATAGGCCTTGGATTTATCTTCTTTGCCGTCTAATCCCCATTGGGCAGGCTCGGAAACACGCAGGGCGTTATAATAAGGTATTAAAGCCGCCAGAGCGTGCATGCATACGGGAATGTCACTTACGAGCTGATAACCGGCCTTCAGAGTGAAGGAATCACCTTTTTTATATGTCGGGCAGTGACCCCTGATTTCTTTCACTGTTACCACGATTTCCATTTCAGATTATCTCCATTATGAAAGTCTATTTGGTTAGAATATACTATCATGCAGCTATTATAGCAATATTATACTGCCGTACCTCGACCATTCGGATTTGGCCGGAACCTGTCTGTAATCCTATCGCTGTAAATTCAGGATAACGAAACATCTCGAATCTGCGAGCAATGTGCTGAATTGCTTCTTTCGAGGACTTCCGCCTATTTCTTCTGCGGTCCCGGGACTCGCCGAACATCAGAGCGATTGGTCCTATAAACAAAGATGGCTTTCAAGAGCGGCAAAGCACGGCCTATAAAAACCGCACCGAGCTTCTGTAAATCGCCATATCTGGTTGTGATGAGAGATTTTAGCAACTCCGGCGTTGTTGGGTAGTCCTGCTACCTTGTTTAGAACGATATACTCATCGGTGTGATTCGAATTGCAGACAAGGTGCGGTTGTAGGAGCTGGCCAAAGGATTTTTAGAGCACAGCACCACCGACACTGTAACGAGACAAATGGCACTAATCACACTTGGAAATAGGATTGACAACAACGGCAGGAGCGAAAGACTGCAAAATGAGAAGGAATAGACCAGGAAATATACAGACATCCCGCCATCGTGCTCGATTAGCGAGTATATTCACTATCAAGAGATGTGTACTGTTTCTATTAATTGCAGCGGCGATACTTGCCAGACCGGCTTGGCAGGGGTGGCAATCATACTCACTTATAAAAACCACTGAAATTCAACTCGGGCAGATGGGCGGCTTAGAAGAATCCTCTAAGTACCGTGACGAGGTGCTCACTATGTCGGTGAAAATGGCTGCGGCCACAGGAGACCTGGAGTGGGCAAGTCGCTACGAAGACTTCGGCCCCCGAACAAGACCTTCGATAGAGGACGGTTGGGCTATTCCCGATAACAGCACGATAAGAGAAGAGGCAATTCTAACGGTCTTTGCAGATGACAAGCTGTCCGCATTGGAAAATGAGGCTGTAGAACAGGTGCGTCAGGGCAAACGTAGCCAGGCTGCGGCTTTGCTCCAGAGCCAGGAATATCAAGACCAGAAGAATGCTTATCAAAGGGGGATAGAGACTTTCACGACAAATTTACGCACATTCATGGAAAATCGTCGGGATGAGAATTGGAGCAAGGTGCAAAAGACAGTTGCGGTAATCGGCATCATTATACCTGTGATTGTGCTTGTTGGATTGATTGCGCTTCGGGGAGGAGAGCACATTTACGAACGTGCGACAAAGAAACACAAGATTAGTGCTTTTGCCCGCCAGTGGCAGGATACATTCAATGCAATCACCGATGGTGTCTGCATAATCGACAGAAACGGCGGCAAGATAGTGCAATGCAATAAAGCCATGACAAAGTTCTTGAAGAAACCGTATGACGAGATCATCGGTCAGAGCTGTTGTGAACTCCTTCATGGTTCGACGGAGCCGGTAAATAAGTGCCCGCTGGTACGCATGTTTGAAACTCGCCGAAGCGAGAATATGGATTTTCGGATGGGTGATAAATGGCTTAATATTAAGGTAGATCCTTTGATTGACAATGAGGGCTATCTCGTTGGGGCTGTTCATATTCTATCTGATATCACCGAGCACAGGAAAGCCATTAAGGCCCTGAGGGATAGCGAAAACAAGTTCAGGCTCGCATTTGCAAACGCGCAGGATGCTATTGTGTGGATGGAGAGCGAGACCGGTATTATCACAAACTGTAACAAGTCGGCTGAAAAACTTCTCGGAAAAGCGAGAAAGGAAATCATAGGACAACATCATACTACGCTCTACCCCAAGGGTAAGACGGAACGTCATCAAAGTCTGTTAGGTGAATCCGGCAGCAATTTTGAAGCGGAAATCGTAAGGAGAGGAGGGGAAATCAGAACGGTGACAATAGCCGTTTCAACTATGTTCGTCGAAGGAAAAGAAATTGTTCAGGGAATAATCCGCGACATAACCCAACGCAAGAAAGCTGAGAAGGAGAGGACGGAGCTGGAGCTCCAGTTGGGGCAGAAGCAGAAAATGGAGGCCATCGGGACGCTGGCGGGCGGAATCGCGCACGATTTCAACAACATTCTGGCCGCGATGCAGGGCTACGTTGAGCTGACACTCGATGACCTTTCCGAGGACAGCCCAGTACGAGACAACCTGGAGCAGATAATGTCTTGTACCAACCGAGCAACAAAGCTGGTCAAACAGATCCTGACGTTCAGCCGGAAGGATCAGCAGCAGCAGGAGAAAGAGCCGCTGCAAATCAGCTCAATTGTCAAAGAAGTGCTTACAATGCTCCGGTCGTCGTTGCCCGCAACAATTAAGATCAGCCGAAAGATCGAAGCCGACTCAAGTATGGTTCTGGGAGATTCGACTCAGATTCATCAGGTGTTGTTAAATCTCTGCACCAATGCTTCACACGCAATGCGTGGGAAGGAAGGCCTGTTGGAGGTCAGCCTTACGGACGTCGATTTTGAGTCGGAGACCAGAGTCGGCGATGAGTATATTGGCCGAGGTTCGTACGTGAAGCTAAGTGTTAGTGATTCCGGCTGCGGTATGGAGAAAGAAGTTGTCGAACGAATCTTTGAGCCCTTCTTCACAACGAAGAACGTAGACGAGGGGACCGGACTGGGGCTCTCGGTAGTCCACGGGATTATCAAGAGTCACGATGGAGCAATCACTGTTAACAGTACGCCGGGCGAAGGCACGGTTTTTGATATATACTTTCCAAAGATCGAAGGTGGTGAGGCCCGCGAACCTCAATCATCAGAATCAGCTCCCAGGGAGAAAGACGTGATACTCCTGGTGGATGATGAGGAAATGATGGTCGATGTAACAAGACGGATATTGGAACGATTGGGATTTGACGTGGTTGCCAAAACCAGCAGCATCGATGCCCTGGAAACGTTTCAGGAGCAGCCCGATCAGTTCGATCTGGTTATCACCGACCAGGTAATGCCAAATATGACCGGGACGGAATTGACCAAAAATCTCCTCTCCATCAGGCCGGACATCCCGGTGATTCTCTGCTCGGGATTCCCCGAAAGCATCTGTCCCGAGGAACTCAGAAGCATAGGGATTAAAGAGTTCATTATGAAGCCCATCAGCACGCAGATGATAGCCGCAATTGTCCGGAGGGTGTTGGAAGAAAACAAGGTAACAACGTGATATGTCGGTCCGGGTGGCCTTGCTTGTTGATCGACAAAAATGCCGCAACTTCACAAGGTCAATGACAAAAGATGCAGGGCAAAATCGGGCGGCGGTACTCCGAACAGGTACGAATCATCGGCCGGTCGATACAGCTCAAGTTGGCTCACAAAAACCAACACCTTTTTTGACATCAACAGTATACTCCGGATCAAGCCAGACGTCATAGTTTGATAATAAGCAGGACGATATAAAATCTACGGAAACGATAACTGCGTAACTTGGGTTAAGTATTTCTGATCTCGACTTTGAAAACAGTTATGTCACGACGAGGAGTGTAAAGACCCGAAAGAGCATGGGCTGTCTGCTCTTCGTCCATCGTCACATTAGAATCAACTTATCGCAGCTCTCCATAAGCGACAAATTCCAGGAAGTCGGCATAAAACACATCAGCATGAGACCGAGATAACCACCGAAGTACACCCTCAGAACACGGAGATAAACTCAAAAAATGTACCGACCTGCCCCTCGCTATTGCGGAACGACTTTCTGCAGGAGCTTGATTGACTCTTCTGCAAAGCGCGACCCGAGAATTTTGTATCCATCCGCCGACATGTGCAGGTCATCGACGCGTTGAGTCACCTTCTTCGTCTTCCAATGAGGAGGCGAGGCTCCTGTGTTCAGATCGTCAGTTCCGAAGATTGTACAGTTGGGTGTATCGGCGGCCACTTTCTCCTGAGCCCGGCAGACCTCTTCCCATTCCGGATAGAATTCCTGTTTATTGTCCTTGCCGAAGTCGCTCAGTTTCCCAATGACAAACACCATCGGGACGCCTGGAAAGTCTTCCTTCAATTGCGAAAAAAGCTGCTTCAGGCTGCGCTCGTAAACTGCTGAGTGACGTTCACGCGCATCGCGTTCTCCCTGCATCCAGCAGAATGCAATTGCTTTCGGCTTGGCGACTCTTGTTTCGACCGCAATCTTTTGCATCATGCTCTGGTACATCACCCCGTTTTCCTCTTTCCTCGGCGGCTTTGTACCGGGGATGTTCGGATCAACCTTCCAATCGTCCGCGGGAGCCCAGTCGTGAATCCACATCCGGATCGGTCTGCCGCCGATTGCTTCCTTGACAATCAGAACATTCTCCTCGCCGAACTCTTCGAAGACTCGTGGTTCGAATGTGAGCCTCTGGTACATTCCCTGCATGTTGGACTGGCCGGAAAGAATGAACTAATACTT
>Ga0209121_10002425_pt1 | contig 18973 bp, 21 predicted proteins | sample Cruoilmetagenom3_FD_187292 | JGI IMG/M metagenome (GOLD analysis project Ga0209121, IMG submission 187292) | Oil polluted marine microbial communities from Coal Oil Point, Santa Barbara, California, USA - Sample 3 (SPAdes) (version 2) | ecosystem: Environmental > Aquatic > Marine > Oil seeps ...
GGGATGGAACCCCAAGTATGATCTTGAATTAATGACAAATGATATGCTTGAAAAGTTAGAAATAAAACTCAAGAAAGAATAATTTATGTAGGGGGTTGATAAATCAAACCCAGATCAAGCGATGCCCAAATACTTGCTTCTTTTATTGTCATCAAATCTTGCATCTTTAACCTTTCCTCAATCATAAAATTTCATTTCTATCTTTAAACATAGCTTCTTTTTATATTGTTATGTATGACATTATATTGATACAAAAAATTTTTTATATCAAGAATTTTTTCTAATTTTTATTAGAAAATATTCTTTTTGACATTTTAGAGTAGCTCAATTATAATTTAATTGTTAAATGAAATATCTAAAAATAAAGGGGCTATGTTAATGAAAGTTAAAGTTAATGGTAGAGAAATAGAGATTTTTAATGGGGCCTTAGTAAAAGATGCTTTGCTTAAATATTCAAAAGAGGAATATAAATTTATAAGAGATAAAAAAAAAACAGTTGTGGACAAACGTAATAATAAGAGGTTTCTTGGTGGCGAATTATCTGCTGGAGAAAGCTTATTTATAAAAAACAAAAATTAAGGAGATAATTGTGAAGCAGAGACATAATAATTTTAGTCTATTTATTACTCAACTACTAATCGGATTTATATGCTTAATGTTAAGTTTTAACCTGAAAGCTATTCAAGCAGATAAAAATCATAAAAATATACAAGATGAAACTAAAATAGTTATATTTCATATTAATGATGTGCATAGCCATATTGACAACTTTGCAAAAATAACGAAATTAGTAGAAGAGGAAAGAAAAATCAATCCGAATGTTTTTTTGATGAATGCTGGAGATAATTTTACAGGCAACCCTATTGTTGATCATTATGTTCCTAAAGGAGAGCCTATACTTGAGTTGATGAATAGATTGAAACTTGATATTCAAGTAATTGGTAATCATGATTTCGATTATGGACAAACCATTTTAAAAAGTTTTATAAAAAGAGCAAATTTTCCGATTATATGTGCAAATGTTAAGGTTTATGGAGGTGTTATTTCTCAGCCTGAACCATATGTTATTTTAAAAACAAAAAAAGGGTTGAAAATTGCAATTCTGGGTCTTATTCAGATAGATGAAGATACTCAAATACCCAGCACTCTACCAAAAAACATTGAAAGACTAGTTTTTCCAAATGGTATTGAAGTTGCTAAACGATTTAGATATTTGAAAAAAAGAAGCAATATTTTTATTGGCTTAAGCCATTTGGGTTATGAAGATGATGAGATACTTGCAAAAGAAATGCCAGAATTAGATATTATTATTGGGGGTCATTCTCATACAATTATCGAAAATCCAAAAGAAACAAATGGAGTATTAATTACTCAAGCTGGAGCATATGGTGAGTACCTTGGAAAAATTGTAATAACATTAAAAAATGGTCAAATAATAAAAAAAAGGGGAGAATTGATTGATTTAAACTCGTTTAAAAAGGAAAATCCTGAGATAAAAGCACTTATTGCAAAATATAATGATAATCCAGAATTAAATCAAGTTTTAACCAAATTAACTAAACCTTTAAAAGGAAATTCGGAGTTAGGAAGTTTAATGACAGATGCAGTTAAAAATATTCTTGGTTTTGATATAGTTTTCCAAAATTCCGGGGGAATCCGTATGAATAAACTGGAAGGAGAAGTAACAATAAAGGATGTATATACACTGTTTCCATTTGAAAATGAAATTGTTCAATTCAAAATGACTCCTGCTGAGATAAGAACTCTTATTAAATTTGATTATGAACACCATAAACATACGGATCTTATGGTTTCTGGAATTAAATATATTGTAAAACATACAATAACAAATGAGGTAAAAGCTATTGAACTCATAAATGAAAAGGGTAAATTTTTAGATGAAAGTAAAACCTATAATGTAGGTTTAAACAGTTATGTTGCAAGTGTTTATAAATTTAGTCATAAAGATCCGGGGAGATCATTGAAAACCGGGATTACAGATACCATAATGCAATATTTAAGGCAGAAAAGGGATTTAACTATATACAGCGGTATTCAAAGAACATTTGAGGAACTTATACATGAAGGGGGTTTGACTAAAATAGGTAAAACTGAGGTTGAAATATCAGCAGGAAATGATCCTTTTGGCACATCTACAACTGCTGGTAATCTAATAGCTGATGCAATGAGATGTTCAACAAGAGTAAATATTGCTTTATTTCCGAGTAGATTGCAAAAGAGAAACTATAAGATAAAAGAGGGAGAGGTTATATTTAAAGAGATGATCCCAAAATTGTATTCATATGTAGATAAAAATAGGGTTATCACAGGGTATATGAAAGGAAGTGATTTAAAACAATTTATATTAAAAAGAAGTCAATTTAGAAATAATATTGATCTACAAATTTCTGGTATGAAATATAAAATATATTGCGACTCTGAAGGTAAAGTGGTTTCAGTGGAATGCCATCTTGCAAATGAAGAGAAAATTGTTGACTCTCTTACTTACACAGTTGCTTTTAATGCTTATGATTTGAATAAGTATTATTACATTTATAATAAAGTAAAAGAACGATCAGTAAGCAAAAAGAATCTTTATGAGATACTTTATACTTATATTAAAGGAGTTGGTGTTATTTCATCTTCAATTAGTGAAAAGAGGGTTGAAATTATAAGATCGAAAAAATAAACATTAGGAGAGATTAATGGCTCAACTTTATTTTAGATATTCAACTATGAATGCAGGGAAATCAACTGAAATATTGAAAATAGCACATAATTATGAGGAGCAAAACAAAAAGGTTTTACTTTGTACTCCTTCTATTGATAATCGGTATGGGGAAGGGAAAATTGTTTCCAGAATGGGTTTTAAAAGAGAAGCAAAAATAATTGATAATAAAATTAATTTGTTTAAATTAGCAGAAAAAACTCGCCCTGATTGTATATTGATAGATGAAGGACAATTTTTGACAAGAACTCAAGTCATTGCACTTACTAAAATTGTTGACCAATTGAATATACCTGTTATTGTTTATGGTTTAAAAAATGATTTTCGTAACCACCTATTTTCCGGGAGTGAAGCTCTTCTTCTTTTTGCAGATAAACTTGAAGAGGTTAAAGCTGTATGCTGGTATTGTCCAAAAAAAGCAACTATGTTATTAAAATTCAAAAATGGTAAACCTGTTGATAAAGGTGCTCAAATTGAAATTGGTGGTAATGATAAATATGTATCTGTGTGCAGAAGGTGTTATTCTAAAAGCTTAGAATTAAAATAGGTCTATTAATTTAGAATTCAATTTTGTTCTTATTTTCATATTTTTTCATATAATCATCAGTTACCTTTTTTATGTCTAAAGATAAATACTCAGCATATTTTCTTACAAAAATTTTTACATAAGCTTTGGGAGGAAGAAGATCGAATCTTTCTGTTTCGATATTCTTCAGATATTCTAAGGATATTTTGCTAAAAAAAGCAACCTCTTCTAAATTAATTCCCAGGACTTCTCTTGTTAATTTTAGGGCATTTCCATCATATACATCAAATTCAGGAATATGTTCATCTGATACTGTAGTTTTTATGGTTTGTGTTTTTTCTTTTTTTTCTGATAAGTAATAATTTGAAAGTATAGCATAAGCTGTTTCAATTTGTTCCAAAATCTTTTTTCGCTTTCCTTTTTCCGATGTACCTTCTACAGGAGCAAAAATAAAGGAGTTTGATGAATATAATTTTTTCAAGTGTGAATACGCCTCCTTTACTTCCGAAAAGGTTGTGCCTGGCTTTAATTCAAGTATTTCAAAATATTTTTTATAATCTTGTTTATGCATTTTTTATACTACTTATTTTTATTTGTTCTCTATTGATTATGTTTTCTGCAATTTCAGTGATTTCTTTTTGGATTCGAGTTGAAATGTTGAACTTTGGTAAATAATCTGAAAGGCTTAAGTTTTTCCTGAAATTTTCATCGAAACCTATATATCCAGCATATATAGATGATATTCCCAAATATTTAATGCAAAGACTTTTAATTGAAAATCCCTGGTTGATTTCATTTGGATTTCTAAGTTTGTTTAATACAATAAATATGGAAAATTCAGATATCTTATTAGAAATAGATCCATCAAAATCCAGGTTATTTTTAATATAAGCAGTTAAATCAATAACATCTTTGATTCCATAAATTTTTCTATCTTTCCAGATATTTTTAGCAGCATCTTTTAATTTGTGCTTTTTAAGTAAAAAGTTTAACTTTCTAAAGTATGCATTTTTAACAAATTGGAATAAATTATCAATTGCAGTTATCTCAGGAACAGTAATGACTATCATTTTATCTGCCAGAAGAAAAACATCGATTGTATTAAAATTCAAGCCGCCCCCAAGATCTATTAGAATATAATCTGCATTTAACATCTTTATATGTCTTAAGAATTTCATCTTTTGTGAATATTTAATAGTACTTATAGAGATAGAATTGCGATCTCCAGTTATTATTTTCAAATTTTTTATATTTGTGTGTGATAAAAGATTTTCAAGAGGTTCTTTGTTTATAAAAAAATTTTTTATAGATTTTTCACTTTTTTTTATATTAAAGAAATATCTTAAATTAGCTCCTCCAAAATCACTATCAACTAATATAACCTGCTTTTTTTTTAATGCTAAATATGTAGCAAGTTGACTGGATAAAAAGGTTTTACCTGTTCCACCTTTACCGCCACCTATAGTCCATATCTCTGCTACTTTAGTATTAACTTGCTTCATTTTTTTAATAATTTTAGTTTTTTTTATTCATACATTATGTTGCTTGTAATTATTTTTTCTCTATTCAACGTTTATTCTTACGATTGATACGTGATGTCTATATGCATTGGTTCTTATCTTTAAAAATGTAGTGAAATTTTCCGTTTGCATTGGATTTAATATAATATTAATCTCTGAAATTTCATCAGGTTTTATGATTTTTTTTTCAAATTCAACCATTATTTCTGGAACATGCGTGATTTCAAGTATTACTAAATCGGTTGTTCCGGTGTTTTGAATCGATATTTTTTTAGAATATTTTTCTTCAATTTTAATATCTTTAAAATTAATTCTGTCTGGAAAAATTTTAATAGAAGCAAAATTTTTTAATATTACTTTTCCTGTAATTTTTAATCTTGTATATTGATTTGTCTTGTCATTTGTAATTACAGTTATGGTTTTAACGATTTTTCCACTATAACCTTGTGAAAAGAATTTCACTGGTATTTTCCCGTTTTCACCTGGTTTATACTCTTTTTTTTCAATTTGTGTTACAGTACATCCGCATGAAGTTCTTATATTTTTTATAACCAGTGTAGTATTCCCATCGTTTACAAACTCAAATTTAAGGTTAATTACTTTACCACTTTCAATTTCGTCAAAATCTATAACCTTTTGTTTAAATTTTATGACTGGTTGTGAAAAAATAGAAAATTGGGAAATAATAAGAATAATAAACAAGATTATTAATGTTTTTTTCATTTTTCCTCCAATTCTTTGATTTTATTTTCAAGAATTTTAATTTTTTCAATATATTTTTCAATATTTCTATATATTACAAAACTTTTTCTCCATTTTGTTATTTCTTGATGAGGGCTGCCTGCAATAATAGTCTTGTTTTTTATATTCCCTGAAACACCGCATCTAGCAGCAATCATTACTCCATCAGCGATTTTTATATGATCTGCAATACCTACTTGTCCTCCCATTATCACATTCTCGCCAATGTCAACTGATCCAGATATACCAGATAAAGCTGAAATGGCAGTTGCCCTACCGATTTTAACATTATGACCTATTTGAATAAGATTATCTAGTTTTACATAATCATTTAAAATTGTCTCTTCTATTGTAGATCTATCAATACAGGTGTTTGCTCCAATTTCACAATTATTTCCTATTACTACCTTCCCTTTCTGAGGGATTTTAACTGGTTGACCATTTGATAACCGGGTAAATCCAAAACCATCAGCTCCAATAACTGCTCCTGGCTGTATTGTTACATCATTTCCAATTTCAATATCTTCTCTTATAACAACATTTGAATATATAATGCAATTTTTACCAATTTTAACATTATCGTAGACCTTAACTCCTGAATGAATTTCAGTATTACATCCAATTGTTGTGTTATCACCAATATAAGAGAAAGCTCCTATTGTCACACCTTTACTAATATGAGCAGTTTTAGAAATATGAGCAGTTTTACTTATTATCTCATTAAACCTTTTATGTGGAAAAAAGTATTCTAATAATTTAGCAAAAGCTAAGTAAGGCTCTTTAACATATATTAGATTTGAGTATGTAATATGGCTATCTTCTTTTACAATCAAAGCACCTGCAATAACTTTTTCAAGTTTAATATTATCTTTAGCTGCAAAAGAGATCTCTTTTTGATTTGCTTTTGAAATTGAATTAACAGAATGTATTAAATATTCAGGATCTCCATTTAACTTACCATTAATAATCCTATTTATCTCTTTTAATTTTATCATTTTTTTCCTTATCCAAAATGTGGGTTAATTTAGCACCATACAACATTATACCCATAGAGAATTCCATCCAGAATCCAAATAGGATAATTGCAATAACCGGGCCTTTTATTTTCCCCACCAAAGATATATTTATCAAATAAAACGTGTAACCTCTTTTTACAATCTCCCATAGAATGGTAGAAATAATAGCTGCAATAAATGCTCCTTTTATATATATTTTTTTTTCGGGTATCCATTTATATAAAACAAAGAAAAATAAAAATGTTACTAAAAAAGGTGCTATATATAATATTAAAAATTTATTTAGAGAATTAATGAAATTAGGATTAATATGGCTGGCTAAAAATTTGTTTTTATGAAAAAGAGTGGTTGTAGTTGAAATGAAATTAGTTGCAAAAAAATTAAAGATAAGCAAAATTCCTAAAATGGAAAGCAGGCTAAACTCACTAATTCTTCTCACCAGAAACGGTTTATTTATTTTTTTGTAATCTATGCATGTTTCGCACATTTCATTTACAAATTGTACGATTTTTTTTATTAGCAAAAAGCCCAAAAAAAGAAAGAATACAATTCCAATTATACCGATTTCCTTTAATCTAGTAGAAATTTCTTCAGCTTTTATAAGTATATCAGGGGAAATTTTTGAAAAGAAATCTGGAGAAAAGGGATATATACTTTTAATAGTAGTATGTGAGCTACCTAAAAATTTAGTAAATATAAAAATAGCAAAAGTTAATAAGAATAGAGTTGAAAATATGGAGTAATAAGCAAGTATACTGGCTTTATCTATTCCATCTGAGTTAAGAAATTCTTTAAAAGCTTTCCATATGTTTTTCGGTAAATTAAAATCTTTTAGGCTCATAGATTAATGATTTAAGTTTTTAAGTAAGAGGAGAGAACAATTGTTCTCTCCTCTTACTATTGTTAAAAAGTATACTTACCCCATTTGACGAAGAACACAATTAAATCAATTAATAGAACATAGATTACTAATGCCTCTATAAGTGCAAGACCAATAATAAGTACTGTCCTTATCGAATCACCAGCAGCAGGATTTCTTCCTATGCTTTCGCAAGCTGTTCTTATGGCTTTTGATTGAGCAAAAGCTCCAGATATTGCAGCAAACATAAGTGTAACAAGCCCAATAATAATAGACCATAAAAATAATGGTGTTGCATCCTTGATATTTTTCACCTCTTCTGCTGCTGAAAGTGTTACTGAAGATGTTAAAATAACAAAAAAGATTACTATTAAATTTTTTTTCATATATATTTCCTCCTTAAGATTAATGTTCAGAAACCAAAGCTCCACCAAGATAAATTAATGATAACATTACAAAAATAAAAGCTTGAAGAAGTGATGTAAATATAGCAAGAGCCATAATTGGAACTGGAGCTATAAACGGGATTATGGAAGCTATGATTACAATAACAAGGTCTTCACCAAATATATTTCCAAAAAGCCTCATTGAAAGAGATAGAGGCCTTGAAAGATGAGATACTATTTCTATTGGGAAAAAAAGTGGTGATAACCACCATACTGGTCCCATAAAGGTTTTTATATACCCAAATAAACCATGTTTTTTTACACCTTGATAATGATAGTATATAGAAATAAAAATAGCACATCCAACAGTTACATTTAAGTTGGATGTAGGTGAATTTAGCTCTGGAAAAAGTCCAATTAAGTTGCAAGTAGCAATAAAAATGCCAAGTGTTGCAATTGCTGGAAGAAACTTTCTTCCTTCTTTTCCTATCACATCGTCAATCAATGATCTAAATGCTTTATATAAACCTTCCAACATAAATTGAGTTTTGTTTGGAAAAATTGATAAGTTTTTAACAACAAGTTTAAATAAGAGAACTATTAATATTGTTACTACCAATGCCATAACAACATGAGCAGGAAGAATTTCTTTTCCTTTTTCAAAGCTTAAGCCAAAAATAGTTAAGAGCCACCTTAAAAAATCATTAACAAATTCAACAATTAAAAATTCATGTTCTATCATTTGAAAAGCTCCTGTAGAATTGGTAAGCGCCTTCTATCATAATAGAGATGACAATTACTGAGAGTCCAAGCAAGAAAAATAAAGTAGCTTCTTCAGAAATTTTAGAAATAAAGTAAAAAACAACAGCTATCAGTCCCATTTTTAAAAAGCTTATAAGAAAAAGTAGTGTAATTCCTTTATCTTTAAATAAACATTTATCTATTAGTTTTATCATTATAAAAAAGCCTGATATTCCTATAATACTCGCTAAAAAAATAATTATACTATAAATAAAATTCATTGTAAAAAGAAATGAAAAAATAATTATAATTACTTGCACGATAACTGCAATTTTTATGATTCTTTTAATGGTGTCGGGTTTTTTTTCTTTTTTCATTTTGTTTTGTGACCTTTATTAAATTTACAAAACCAGCAACAACACCATATATTGTAAAGATAATTAATAGATATGGGCTTGTGTTTAATATCTTGTCAAGAAAATATCCTATTGCAAGTCCCACTGCAATAGAAACAGGGAACATTAATCCAAGAGCTGAATATTCAGCTAATTTTCTCTTCTCTTTTAAATTATTATCATTCATTTATTAATTCTAAAATTTATCTTCATCACTTTCATCTGATATACTATAACCATCATAATTTTCATTTGAATTTTCATCACTAAGCTCATTATCTTCGCCGTAATAATCCGTTGGCTGGAAATCCTCTTCACCTAATTCATTTTTTCTGATTTCAATAAATTGAAAGAATTCTTCCTCATTATCAAAATGCCTGATATAGTTAGATTCGACTGCATTGTAATATAATTCAATATAATCATCTTCAATAGAGCAGAATACAGACGCTTGTTCATCCATATCAATATCGCCAATAGTTTCAAATATTTTTGTTGCTGATGCTTTTAAAGCATTAAGCATTTCCCAAGAGTTAACTTCAATTTGTTCCATTATTTTACTCCTTAACAACCAATCTTCAAATTCAATGAACTTTTATGTATTATTTATAGATAAAATTTTTTATTTGTCAAGAGTTTTTTTGATTTTTTTAAGTATTGTGCTGTTATACTTTTTTTATCATATATTATATCATTTAATTTTCCCTGAAAAATCAAGTTTCCACCTGCTTCTCCACCTTGAGGGCCTAGCTCGATTATATAATCAGCATTTGAAATGAGACTAATGTTATGATCAGCTGCAACAACAGTATTATTGTTTTTTATAATATTGTCTATAAGTTTTTTCACCATTTCTATATCATAATTATGTAACCCAAAGGAAGCTTCATCAATTAAAAACAGGGTGTTTCTTTTTTGTTTATTCAGAAATTTAATTAATTTAATTCTTTGTAATTCACCTGAAGCCAATGTTTTTAATTTTTGATTCAATTTTAAGTAACCCATACCATTTTCAATTATATTCAGTAAAACATTTTCTATTTTAGGTAGTTCACTTTTAATTAAATTGTAAAAATCATCAATACTTAGATCAAGTATTTCATATATATTTTTGTTTTTATATTTTACTTTCAAAACATCCTGTTTAAAACCTTTTCCTCCACAATCTACACACTCTATTTGAACTGAAGGTAAAAATTGCATTTCAATCTCTTGAAACCCTTTTCCTTTGCATTTATCACACCTTCCAAGAGGGGAATTAAAAGAGAAATGCCCTGGAGAATAATTCTTTATTCTACTCTCTTTTTGTTTTGAAAATAGCTCTCTCATTGTGGTGTATATTTCAAAAAAGCTTGCAATATTTGTATTGAATCTTATTCTATTAATTCCAGGATCAATAAATATTATATTATTAAAGTTTTTTCTGTTTTTATGTTTTAGATAAATTTCATTGTAAATTAATGTGGTTTTCCCTGCTCCGCTAACACCAGCTATAATAGTAAAAGAATTTTTAGGGACTTTGAAATTAAAATTTTTTAGATTATGTGTATTTGCATTTTTAAAAATAAAAAATTCTTTGAATTTTTTATTACCTTTTTTTAATTCAAAAGGCTTATTTAAAAATTTTTGTGTTATTGTGTTTTTTTGTTTAAAGAAATCTTTTGAATCTCCTTCAAAGACCAGACTACCACCCTTTTTACCTGATAAAGGGCCCAATTCTACGATATAATCTGAGTTTTTAATAATATCTCTATTATGTTCAACTATTAAAACCGTGTTACCATTTTTTTTTAAATTTATTAGAAATTTTATGAGTTTTTCATAGTCAAAAGGATGAAGATCACATGAGGGCTGATCAATAATCAATAAAGAATCTGAGATAGTTGACCCGAGTATAAATGCAAGGTTAATTCTTTGAAATTCACCTTTTGAAAGTGTAAATGTATGACGATTTAAATGTATATATGGGAGTCCAATATCTATTAAATATTTCAATCTTAACTTAATTTCATCCAAAACCTCATAAGATATCCTGTTTTTATAATCTTTATATCTAATAGAGTTAAAAAAAGCAAAAGCTTCTTCTATTGTTAGGGAGAGCAATTCTGCAATGTTTTTATTCATGACCTTGAATGAGAGCGCAATTTTATTTAATCTAAAACCATTGCATTCAGGGCATTTCCTGTAAGATGTATATCTGCTGAGAAAGACTCTTGCCTGAATTTTATAGCTTTTCTTTTTGATATAATCGAAAAGTCCTTTAATTCCTGGAAAATTCTTATTGCCATACATCAGGAAGTTTATTTCGCTTTTATTTAAAAAACCTACAGGTTTATTGATGTTTATACCTTTTTCAATTGTTTTTTCTATTAGATAATTTAAGTATCCTTTGTTTATTTTTGTTCTTAACGGAATTATCCCTCCTTCAGAAATTGATAAAGATTTATCAAAGATAAGCTCTTTATTAAGTTCCTGGATATCTCCAAAACCTTTACACATTGGGCATGCTCCTCTCGGGCTATTAAAGGAGAATAGGTTTTGCTCAGGTTCAGGATAGTATTTGTTACACTCAGGACAGAATAAATTAGTTGGAAATTTAATCTTTTTTCGGTTGAAAAAAATTATTGCTGCTTCTTTTCCATAAGAGATTGATTTATCAATAGCTTCAAATATTCTACTTTTATTCTCTATATTTATATTAATGGTATCAAGGATCACATTAATTTCCTTTCCCTTTATGTTTTTGTCAATCTTTTTTTTCTTATTATTTTCAATATAAAAGTAATACCCCCTGTTGATCAGAAAAGAGGCATCTCCCTTATATTCGAAGCATATATTTATATTACCTTTACCCATATCAAATATTTCTGAGACAATCTCATCAATTGTATATTTGATGATTTTTCTTCCACATTTTGGACAGTAGAATTCTGAAATTTTTGAAAAGATAATTTTAAAGTAATCATATATATCCATTGCAGTTGCCACAATTGATCTTGGATTTTTTACAGGCTTCTTATGTTTGAAAGAAATTGCTGTAGGTAATCCTTCAATTTTTTCATATTCAGGTTTTTTTATTTTATCCAGGAATTGCCTTATATATGGTGAGATTGATTCAATGTATCTGATGTAACCTTCAGCATATAAGGTTTTAAATGCAAGTGAAGTTTTACCTGCTCCGCTCACACCCACAACTGATGTTATTTTTCCCCTTGGTATTGATACATCAATATTTTTTAGGTTATTTGTTTTTGCGCCTTTTATTTCAATGAATTTATCCATTCCTGATTTTACCTTTTAATCTATAAGAAATTAGGATGAATTTCTATTTATATATATATAGTTCTACAATTTACTTTGTTTTATTCTTAAATGTTTCTATACCTTTATAGATTGCTATTGAGCCTAACTCCTCCTCAATCTTCAGTAATCGGTTGTATTTTGCTATTCGCTCACTTCTGCATCCTGAACCTGTTTTTATATGTCCAGCACCTACAGCAACAGTTAAATCTGCAATAAAGGTATCTTCTGTTTCTCCTGAACGATGAGACACAAAACAATTGTAATTATTATTATATGCCATTTTTATTGTTTCCATAGTTTCTGTTAAAGTACCAATTTGGTTTAATTTGATTAATATTGAGTTAGCAGCACCTGATTCAATTCCCTTTTTTAGAAGTTTAGAATTCGTGCAAAACAGATCATCTCCTACAAGTTCTATCTTTTCTCCAATTGAATCAGTTAGCATTTTCCAGCCTTGCCAGTCATTTTCAGCCATTCCGTCTTCTAAAAGTACAATCGGATATTTTTCAACCCAATCAATCCAAAGAGCAACCATTTCTTCAGAACTTTTTTGATATTGTCCGGATTTTGAGAAAAGATACATTCCATCCTTCCACATTTCACTTGTTGCTGGATCAAGACAAATTGAGATATCTTTGCCAGGTTTATATCCAGCCTTTTCAATAGCTTCCAGAATTATTTCTATTGCTTCTTCATTTGATTTCAGATTTGGTGCAAATCCTCCTTCATCTCCAACACCTGTATTATATCCTCTTCGAGACAAAACATTTTTTAGGGTGTGGAAAATTTCTATTCCCATACGTATGGCATTTCTAAAATTAGAAGCATTATGAGGTGCAATCATAAATTCCTGGAAATCAACATTATTTCCAGCATGTACACCTCCATTAATAACATTCATGCATGGAACTGGGAGTATTGAGGAATTTACCCCTCCAAGGTATCTGTATAATGGTAATCCAAGAGCATTTGATGCAGCTCGTGCAGCAGCAAGAGAAACTCCAAGGATCGCATTTGCACCCAATTTTTTTTTATTTGGAGTCCCATCCAGATCAACCATTGCTGAATCTATTTGTCTTTGCTCTAGAACAGAAAGCCCAATAATTGCTGGAGCTATTTTCTTATTTACATTATCAACTGCTTTTAAAACCCCTTTCCCCTGAAACCTATTCATGTCGCCATCTCTAAGCTCTACAGCCTCTTTTTCACCTGTTGAGGCTCCTGAAGGCACCATAGCTCTTCCTGATATTTTATTCTCCAATTTTACTTCTACTTCAATTGTGGGATTACCTCTTGAATCAAGTACTTCTCTCCCCTTTATATTACAAATTTTCATTTTTTGTCCTATTTTATAATTCAGGATTTTTTCTTTTTTGGAGAGATTTTAACCTCTTTTTCAACTTCTTCTACTAATTCTTTTTTTAAAGTCTCTTTAACTCCTTTAATAAAAGATTTCATTTGGTCAATAGATTTTTCTGAAGTTGATTTTAGATTTTCAATAGCCTTTTTTGCTTCTTTTGAGTATTTTTCGTAATTGTCTTTAGCTTCTTTGTTTAAATTCTCTTTTGCATCTTTGATCTTTTTTCTTGTTTCTTCACCTGATTGAGGTGTAAATAATAAAGCTAAACCAGCTCCAATTGCAGCTCCTGTTAAAAAAGTAAATATAGTTCCAAAAGATCCATTTTTTTCGTCAGACATTTGTTTTCCTCCTTTTAAATTTTTTTGCAAAATTCCAGCCGAATTTTAAGGCAGAAAAAAGTGTAAAAATTCCAGCTGATTTTTTTAAAATATTTTTATTTATCAAATTGGCTGATTTTGAAACAACATCAATTGTTTTTTTTGAAGAGTTTAGTAATAAATCAACCTTATCTATATCTTCATCAACCTTTTCACTTATGCCTTTTAATCTAAAAGTAAGGTCTCTGACTTCTAAAGAGGTTTTTTCTAAATCAAAAAGTAAAGATCTTAACTGATTTATTGCTGGCACTAAAGTAAGAACAAGTATTAAAAAACCCACAGAAATTAACAATGCTACAATAAATATAATTATTATTAGTGCTGTATTCATTTTAAGTCCCTAAATCATTATAATATAAGATTTTTTTATGTCAACTCTTATTTTATAAAAACCTTTTTGAAAATAGTTCGTAAATTTTGTAAAAGGGGGATAATTGAGAAAAGAAGAATCATACAAATGGGCAATTAAGCAGGTAAAACAAAAAGTAAAATTTAATATAGATATTATTGCAACACTTGCAAACACAGCAGCTATTCTTAAAGAGTATTTCCCAAACTTTTTCTGGGTTGGATTTTATTTTTATAAAAAAGATCATCTTCTGTTGGGTCCCTTTCAGGGACCGCCTGCATGTGTAAAACTTAGCCTCGGAAAAGGTGTTTGTGCAACTTCTGTAAAATCAAAAAGAACAATTATTGTAACAGATATTAAGAAATTTGAGGGACATATTGCCTGCAATCCCAGATCTAATTCAGAGATAGTAGTACCTATTTTTGATAATAATAAGAATTTAAAAGCAGTACTTGATGTTGATAGTGAAAAATTAGATGATTTTAATCAAACAGATAAACAGGGTTTGGAAAAAATAGCTGAGCTTCTAAAGAATATCTGGTAGTTTTTTTAGTTTATACTATTTTTTATAAACAACCTTTCCGTTTACTATTGTCATATAAATTGGGATTGAAAGGACTTTTCTTTGATTAGATCTTGCTATTTCTAATAGGTTTCCATCAAAAACAGTTAGATCAGCTAATTTTCCTTTTCCAATAGAACCCAGCCTATTTTCATTAAAAGATGCATATGCTGAACCAAAAGTGTAAGCCTTTATTGCCTCAATAATAGAAATATCTTCTTCAGGGAACCATTCTTCTTTAGTTTGACCATTCTCAATGTTTTTTCGTTCAATTGCAGAGTAAAGACCTCTTCTAGGATCCAAGGGTTCAATAGGCCAGTCTGTTCCAAATGCAAGTATTGAACCTGTTTTTATGAATGAGTTCCATCTATATCCCTGTTTTGCATATTCTTTGCCAATTCTGTCCTCAACTACAAGTAAATCTGTAGTGCAATGAGTGGGTTGCATTGATGGAATTACACCCAATTTTTTATATCTAAACAAATCAGAATCTCTCACAAATTGGGAGTGTTCAACCCTGTGCCTTAGATTTTTAATACCATATTTTTGTTGAGCCCTTTCAATTGCATTTAACGTTAAATGCACAGCTCTATTTCCAATTGCATGAATTCCAACTTGCCAGTTGTTTTTATGTGCATTTTCAATAAACTGATTTAATTTATTAATTTGGTGGATTAATATGCCTCTTGAGTCAGGGTTATGAATGTATGGCTCAAACATTGCTGCAGTTGAAGAACCAATGGTTCCATCTGAATAGATCTTCAGGAAACTTACTTTTACAAAATCATTTCCATTATTAAATTTAATTCCTTTCTTTAGATATTGTTTGGTTTTTTTTATGGGTAACCATACATTAAATCTAAGATAAAGTTTACCTTTTTTTCTTAAATTATTTAATTTTTTTATTAAGTTTAAATCCCCTGATGTTGTTACACTTGTTAAACCAAGCTGGTTTGCATAAGCTATTGCTGATTCTATAGGACTTTTTTGTGATTCGGGAAGAGCCATTTTTGGACCTTTAATATCTTTAACAAGGTCTTCAGCATTTTCTTTAAGAATCCCTGTAGGAATTCCATCCTTAAATCTCTGGATTTCACCCCCATATGGATCTTTTGTGTTTTTTGAAATATCACACATTGAGAGTACTTTTGAATTTACCCATAAAGTATGACCATCAACACGTGAAATAATTACTGGGTTTTTAGGAGAGATTTTATCAAGATCATATCTGGTTGGCCATTTTTTATTTTTAAAATATGCCTGATTAAAACGAAAGGCTCTGATAACAGCCTGAGGAGGAGATGAATCAACCGCCTCTTTAATTTTTTTTTGAATTTGGTCTAAGTTTAAGAATCGTAAAGATAGATTCTTGGTTATAGATTCTGCTCCGGATTCGAAGTGAAGATGAGCATCATGAAGTCCTGGGATAATGGTTTTCCCTGTCATATCTAAAATTTTTGTTTTGTCATCCTTATAATGAAGTGCTCTAATGTTGCTTCCATAAAATATTATTTTATTATCTTTTATTGCCACTGACTCTACAATTCTCATCTTTTTATCTATTGTAATTACTATCCCATTTTTAAGAATAAGGTCTGCAGCTTTAGAATATCTCATTTTATCTGGTTTCGAAGAACAATCTGTTAAAAAAAAAAATGAAAATAGAAACAAAACTGAAATAAATTTTATTATGTTTTTTTTCATAAAATAATTATATAAAAAAACTAAACTTTTGTCACTTTAACTATATTCCCAGTCTTAAAAGCCATTCCCCAGCAGCAACCATATTGATTCGATTCAGATACTGTTCATGTCTCAGGTTATGTATAAGTTGAATGGCTTCTGCTCCTGGAAATTGCTTAGAAAAGAAAAGGAGGGATTTGGATAATTTACTGTCAGATAATTTGACCTCTATGATTTGTTTTAATTCATCTTCTACAATAATTGCAAAATCAACTTCTTTGCCCTCTTTTGTTTTCAGGTAATGCAGGGATATATCCTTACCTTTTGCATCTCTTTGATATTCGGAATATTTACGTAAACAAACAGCAACTGTGTTTTCCAATTTTATACCTTTATCTGCTTTAATAAGTCCTGTATCAAAAAAATATAGTTTTGGCTCACGACGTATGGCACGTGCCAGTTGTTTGTGATAGGGAGTTAAAAGGAAAATAATATGAAGGTTTTCCAGTATCTGGATATATCGCTTAACAGTATTTGGTGAGATCTGGATATCTTCGGCAAGGGAGCTATAAGAAAGAGGAGAACCTACACTACCTCTTAATAATTCCAGAAGCATTTTCATATTCCTTATTTCATTAAGTTTTCCAAATTCAAGGATATCTTCACGGATAAGATCTATATAATACTGATTTCTCCATCTTAGAGCATCCTCTTCAGAGTTTGAGAGCATTGGCTCTGGAAATCCGCCAAGAAGATTTAGCTTTTCAACAGCTTCATATGGAGAATAAAAATTTTCAAGCTCTTTAACAGACATTGGGTTTAATCTCAAGTGAAAATATCTACCTGCCAGAGATTCTCCTGTTTGTCTAAATGTATCTAATCGGGTACTTCCAGTTACCAGTATTGCTTGATTTTCCGGACGTCCATCATATATACCTTTCAAAAACATTTTCCAGTTTTTCATTTTGTGTATTTCATCAAATATAAGTAACCCTGAATTTATTTTCCAGGACATTCTTTGGATGATTTTGCGGTCATCAAAATTGTCATAATTTAAATATTGAGGATTATTAAATTCCTTCATGACCTGTTTTGCAAGAAAAGTCTTACCAATTTGTCTTGGCCCAGTAATAAAGACCATTTTTTTCTTTAAATCTTTATAAACCTGATCATATAAATATCTTTTCATATTGACTTTATAGCAGGACATTGCTAAAAAGTCAAGACTTTTCCGCAATTCAATGCATTTTAGTCCGATTAAAAATAATATCAGAAATAACATTAACCATATAGAAAACGTATGGGTTTGATAAATCAAGCCTAGATCAACTATTATAACTTCTCCTTCTTGCTCTTGTGTTTTACTCTTATATTTTGTATAATTACGTGCTTAATCCGAAACAACTTCTGGAGATGAATAATGTTAGACAAAACTCAAAAAAAAGGAAAAATAAAATTGGAAAAGAAAATAAACCTTCTTAAAGATTTTCCCCCTCCTACTTATTATGAATGGAAAGAGGTTGCGCAAAAATATTTAAAAGGTGCACCTTTTGAAAAAAAACTTGTAACAAAAACTTATGAGGAAATTGATATTCAACCAATTTATACAAAAAAAGATATTCGAGATATTACTTTTATTGATGAAATGCCAGGATATAATTATTATGTAAGAGGCATAAAACCTGAAGGATATTTAAACAAATCCTGGAAGATTTGTCAGGAAATACCTTATGGTTTGGCTGAGGAATTTAATAGAGCATTAAAATATGATTTAGAAAGAGGTCAAACAGCTATTAATTTGTTGCTGGATAAAGCAACTCAACTGGGTATTGATGCTGATAATGCAAAGGATGAAGAAGTTGGCCATCAGGGTATTTCAATCTCGAGCTTAGAGGATTTTTCAAAGGCTTTATCAGCAATTGACCTGGGGAAATATCCAATTTATATAAATGCTGGTTTCTCTTCAACACAAATATTAATGATATTAGCTGCTTTTTTAAAAAAACAAAATATAGATTTAGATAGAATAGAGGGTAGTGTTGAGGCTGACCCTATTGGATTTATGCTTGTTGAGGGGAGTTTACCTGTTTCATTAGAATTTGTTTATGACAAAATGGCATTGCTTTTAAAGTGGACCAAACATAATATGCCAAAATTAAGAACTATTGGAATAAATGGTCTTGCCTTTCATAATTCAGGTGCAAGTGCTGTTCAGGAATTAGCATATGTAATGGCTACTGCTGTTGAATATATAAATCAAATGTTAGATAGAGGTTTAAATATTGACGATATTGCCCGAAGCATAAGGCTTACTTTTGGGATAGGTCCTTTCTATTTTATGGAAATTGCAAAGCTAAGAGCCGTAAGAATTATATGGGCAAAAATTATTGAGGCTTATAAAGGTAATTGAGAATCTCAAAAAGCTAA
>Ga0209121_10002426_pt1 | contig 18967 bp, 19 predicted proteins | sample Cruoilmetagenom3_FD_187292 | JGI IMG/M metagenome (GOLD analysis project Ga0209121, IMG submission 187292) | Oil polluted marine microbial communities from Coal Oil Point, Santa Barbara, California, USA - Sample 3 (SPAdes) (version 2) | ecosystem: Environmental > Aquatic > Marine > Oil seeps ...
CTCCTGCCAACGCCCATTTTCCTCGGTTGCCAGACCAAGACTTTTCAGTTCGGCATCTTGACGCATTTTGTCTGATTGTAGGCCGCTCCTGAATCTCATCTACCCCACGCTCCCCTCAAGCGAAATCGCCACCAGCTTCTGAGCTTCCATCGCAAATTCCATGGGCAGAGATTGCAACACTTCTTTGGCAAAGCCATTCACGATCAAAGCCACGGCTTCTTCTTCGCCCATGCCGCGCTGGCGGCAGTAGAAGAGTTGCTCGTCATCCACTTTGCTTGTGGTAGCTTCGTGTTCTATCCGACTGGAATTGTTGCGACATTCCATATAGGGCACGGTGTGTGCGCCGCATTTGTCGCCGATCAGAAGGCTGTCACACTGGGTGTAGTTGCGGCTGTCTTTGGCTTTCGGGTGCATCGAAACGAGCCCGCGATAGGTGTTTTGGGCTTTACCCGCTGAAATACCCTTCGAGACAATCCGAGACTTCGTCCGCTTGCCAAGATGCACCATTTTGGTACCGGTGTCGGCCTGCTGCATGTTGTTCGCAATCGCAATCGAGTAGAACTCGCCTTGGCTATCATCGCCGCGCAAAATGCAGCTCGGATATTTCCATGTTACGGCAGAACCGGTTTCCACCTGTGTCCACATCACTTTGGCGCGGTCACCCCGGCAATCAGCCCGTTTGGTCACAAAATTGTAGATACCCCCAAGGCCATTTTCATCGCCCGGATACCAGTTTTGCACGGTCGAATACTTAACATCCGCATCTTCTTGTATCACAATCTCAACCACCGCAGCGTGCAGCTGGTTTTCGTCACGCTGAGGCGCGGTGCAGCCTTCTAGATAGCTGACCTGAGAGCCTTTTTCGGCCACAATCAAGGTGCGCTCGAACTGGCCGGTATTTTCGGCATTAATGCGGAAATAGGTCGAAAGCTCCATCGGGCATTTCACACCCTCGGGAATGTAAACAAAGGAACCATCCGAAAACACCGCGCTATTCAGCGTGGCATAGAAGTTATCACTCGGCGGCACAACGCTGCCAATATACTTTTTCACCAACTCGGGGTGGTCTTTGATCGCTTCGGAGATCGAGCAGAAGATCACACCGGCTTTGGCGAGATCATCCTTAAAGGTGGTGCCGACCGAAACGGAGTCAAACACCGCATCTACAGCAACCTTACGGCCCTCTTCCGCGCCCTCAACGCCCGCGAGCAACGCTTGCTCGGCCAGTGGTATACCGAGTTTCTTATAGGTTTCGAGCAGCTTTGGGTCGACCTCGTCCAATGACTTTGGCTTCTCGACCATCGACTTGGGGCGGGCATAATAATAGATGTCCTGAAAGTCGATCTCGGGGTAATCGACCATGGCCCAAGTGGGCTCGGTCAGCTTTACCCAGCGGCGATAGGCTTGCAGACGCCAATCCAGCATCCACTCCGGCTCGTCATTCTTTTCAGAAATCAGGCGAACGATATCTTCATTCACGCCCTTGGGCGCATATTCCATCTCGATATCGGTCTCAAAGCCGTATTTATACTTCTCGCCAACGGTTTTGACCGCGTCAACGGTCTCGGCATCAACGCCTTCTTTTACGATGGTTTCTTGTGAGGACATCACTCTTCCCTTATGCTGCCCGCGCTTTAAAGCGCCGGTATTCTTTGAGCCATGCTTGCGCAAAGCTGTCTAATTCTTCTTTCGTGGTGCTCGGGCCAATACTGACCCGAATGGCGCTACCGGCCGTCACCTCGTCATAACCCATGGCCTTAAGCACACGGCTGGCTTTAACTTTGCCACTGCTACAAGCCGAACCTGCCGAAACCGCAAACCCCGCCAGATCCATTTGCATCACCTGCGTTTCAGCCTTCCAGCCCGGAACGGCGAAATAACTGGTATTAGGTAGGCGCGGCACATCCTTGCCAAAGATGAGCATGTCCGGCACCTCGTTCAAGAGCTGCGACTCCATGGCATCACGACGCTTTGCAACTTCGTCCCAAATACCACTAGCCAAATCACGCTGGGCAGCCTCGGCAGCGGCCCCCATGCCCGCGATACCGATCACATTTTCGGTGCCCGAGCGCCGGCCCATTTCTTGGCCGCCGCCTTTTAAGGTGGGGTGGACTTCAATTCCCTGCTTGATAATTAACGCGCCAGTGCCCTTCGGGCCCCCGAATTTATGAGACGATATGATCGCCCTCTCCGCCCCGCTCCAGGCAAAGCTATATGGAATTTTGCCAAAAGCCTGTACGGAATCGCTCAATCCGGTTCCTTCTTTAACATCGAAAACAACACCGATTTCACCGTTGGCTTGTTGATGCGCAGTTTGACTAAGGGGTCGCGGTTCGTTGCCGATCCACGCAAATACGCAATCATGCTCGAAGCCCGAACCCGAATAATCTTGCCCCGCAAGGGCCAGCGCGGCTGCCTCCGTTGCACCACTCGTAAACACAATATCTGCGCCGGACGCACCAATCGCTTCAGCCACCTGCCCTCGCGCCTTTTCCACAATCGCTTTCGCCGCACGGCCTTCGCCATGAACGCTAGAAGGATTGCCTAAACAATCCATCGCTGCAATCATGGCAAGTCGCGCTTCCGTCCGCAACGGCGCGGTGGCGTTCCAGTCAAGATATACACGGCTCATTCAGGATCACATCCGCAGGTGTCGGGGCCGCAGTCCTCGTCTACAACATCAATAAAGCTTGGCACAGCCGCGCAAGGGGCCATTGCATTGCCCGCGATGTCACAGAGGCGGGTCTGGTGCAAAAACACATAAACATGTGCCGAAAGCTGCTCCCAGAGCTTGTCGGTTAGCATCTGGGCTGAAGTGCCAGATTGCGCACCCGATACACCAGCACCCCGGGTCATAGCGTCCATCTTTTCGTCAACCGCGCCCAGAATTTCAGAAATGCGGATGCTGTCACAAGACCGCGCCAAACGATACCCGCCACCGGGGCCGCGCACTGATTCTACAATCCCGGCGCGCCGCAGCTTCACAAAAAGCTGCTCTAAGTAGGCCAGCGAAATATCCTGCCGTTCCGAAATCTCGGATAGAGAAACAAGCTCGTCAGCGCCGCCATTGGCCAAATCGGTCAATGCAATCATCGCATATCGGCCTTTTGTGCTGAGTTTCATGCCCGCTCCCCAATGTGGCTGTTGACGCAAGCGCCGTTAAAACTTAATTACGCTTGAGGCATGGGAAATAAACCCCGCCTTCGAGACCCTTTTAAGAAACCCGAGTGAAAAGGTCAATCTTTCATGTCGGGACAAAATTACGCGGAGTAATGTAGCATGCCCGAGGTTATTTTCCCTGGACCAGAAGGACGGCTTGAAGGCCGCTACCACCCGCAAAAGGCCAAGGATGCGCCGATCGCGATCATCTTGCATCCACACCCGGAAATGGGTGGCACGATGAATAACAAGGTGGTTTATAATCTCCACTACAAGTTCTACGAAATGGGCTTCACCTGCCTCCGGTTCAACTTTCGCGGCGTCGGCCGCTCACAGGGTGAATTTGATCAGGGCATTGGCGAACTCTCGGATGCCGCCTCGGCGCTTGATTACCTGCAAGCCCTGAACCCGAGCGCCAAATTCTGCTGGGTTGCCGGATTCTCATTTGGCGCTTGGATCGGCATGCAACTTCTTATGCGTCGTCCCGAAATTACGGGATTTGTGTCAGTCTCTCCCCCGGCCAACATCAATGATTTTACCTTCCTTGCCCCCTGCCCGGCATCCGGCCTCATCATTAACGGCACAGCAGACCGTGTTGTCCCGCCCGCCTCGGTGACCGATCTTTCCGATAAGCTAAAGGAGCAAAAAGGTATAACAATAACCCACATCGAAGTTGAAGGCGCTGGCCATTTCTTTGACCCCGGTATGGACGAAATGCTCGACCATGTTGACACCTATGTGCGGCGCCGGATGACAGAAACCACCCGTTGATCATCCAAATTGTGCAAATATCCAAGGGGGGAATTGGCGAAGCCAAGGGGGGATGTAATCCCCCGCGCCGCTCAGCCCGTCTACTGTTTTAAGAAAGCCAAAAAATGACCTACAAACCCAAATCCGAGTTTCTGCATGTGATGCAGTCCCGCGGGTTCATGTCTGACTGCACCGATCTTGAGGGGCTCGATGAAGCACTGATTGCGGGCGTTGTGCCGGGTTATATCGGTTTTGATGCAACGGCTGACAGCCTGCATGTTGGCTCGTTGATCCAGATCATGATGTTGCGCTGGTTGCAAAAAACCGGCCACAAGCCGATTACGCTTATGGGTGGCGGAACCACCAAAATCGGGGACCCTTCGGGCAAGGACGAATCCCGTCCTCAGCTTACCACCGAAATGATCAATGAAAACATCGCCGGAATCCGTAAGGTTTTCAGCAAGTATCTTGATTTTAGCGAGACTGAAACCGGTGCGATACAACCCAATAATGCCGAGTGGCTCGAAGAGCTCAACTACATTGATTTCCTACGCGATTACGGGCGTCATTTCACCATCAACCGGATGCTGAGTTTTGATAGCGTCAAGCTTCGGCTTGACCGCGAGCAGCCGCTCACCTTCCTTGAATTCAACTACATGCTTCTGCAAGCCTATGATTTCATGGAACTTAACAACCGTTATGGCTGCTTGTTGCAAATGGGCGGCTCTGACCAATGGGGCAATATTGTGAATGGCGTGGACCTTACCCGCCGGATCAACCGGAAATCGGTTTTTGGGCTAACCACACCATTGCTCACCAAGGCTGATGGCTCAAAAATGGGTAAATCGGCTGCCGGGGCGATTTGGCTGAACGAGGACCGCCTGAGCGCCTATGAGTTTTGGCAGTTCTGGCGCAATACGCTGGATGCAGATGTGGGCAAGTTCCTTAAGCTCTTCACCGAATTGCCGCTCGACGAGTGCGCGCGCCTCGCCGCCCTCGAAGGGGCCGAGATCAACGAGGCAAAAATCGCGCTTGCCAATGCGGCGACGGCAATGGCGCATGGTGAGACCGCAGCGCAGGCGGCCGAAGCAACTGCGCGTGAAGTGTTCGAAAAAGGCGGTGTCGGAGCTGACCTGCCCACAATCACCCTGCCCGCTGTCGATATCGCCGATGGAATCAGCATTGTGCAGCTATTTGTGAAATCCGGCCTGTCAAAATCCGGCAAAGAAGCCAAGCGGCTAATCGCCGAGGGCGGAGCCAAGCTTAATGATGAAGCGGTTACAAACGCTGGAATGATGGTTTCTGCCGATGAAATCGCCAAAACCCTCAAGCTTTCTGCCGGCAAAAAGCGCCACGCCTTGGTTAAATCCGAATAATATTCACATTTAGCAATGTGTCGCAGTTTTGAGCCTTGTCTTCGATTGTAGCGCACTTACTTACGTTCAAATTATAGATTGGACGTATCATGCAACAAATTCTCCTCATCGTCGCGGCGATCGCGCTAGGCCTTGCTACCGGGGCACTCACCGGTGGTTTTGCCTTTTCCTCGGCAGTATGCCTAGTAGCCGGTATTTTCCTCGTAACCCCGAGCTTGTTTAAGTTTCACCTTAAAGATTTTGCGGCTGTGAAGGGGCACATGCCCGCGATCGGCAAAAACCTTTGGATCAACTACCTATTGCTGACGACCATCGCCTTGGCTATCGGGTTTGCCAGTCGTGATATCGGCATTGCCGGCGCGTTGTTTTTGCTGGCGCTGCTCCCCGGTGGTGGCATGGTGATGATGTGGATCAAAAACAGCGGCGCGAATGTGAAGCTCGGGTTTATCATCTTTATGCTGAACCTCGCTCTGCTCTTGCCGGTTACTCTGATTTTCAGTCAGTTTTATGACCTCGCTGCTCCCTTCTTTCCGCCTGTCGACCTGAGTGCCCTCGGTGAAACATCCACAGGCGCAGGGGTGGCGCCAATGGGGCCGTTTATGATTTTAATTGTCATTCCCTTTGTGATTAGCCGCATCATTCTTGCCTTTTTCCCCAAACTTGTTGCTTTTACAGGCAAGCATCAACCGCTGATTTCGAAAGCAACCATGTTTGGCATAGTGTTTTATCTTTTTGCGCTTTCCACTTCGCAATTACTATTTGAGGTATCTCTTGTTGAGTTGGCAAAAGCCTTGCTTGCCACACTGGTATTCTATGCGGCGGTTGTAGCTGTCGCCCTCAAGCTAACCGATCATAGCCCGGACGGAAAAGCCGTGTTTTGGCATATCGGCACCCGCTACATCACACTGGCGCTCATTCTGGCTGTCTTTAGCGTAGATACGTTCGGTGCGACCTTTATCCTGCCGATTATGTTTGCATACTTCATCCAGATCGGCGGATCGGGGTTCTTGAGCAATTGGCAGAAAAACTATAGCCACTCGGCGGCATCTGTAGCCACTGAATAAAATGGGGTGCGGGGGTAAGCTCCCAATCTATTCGCCGAGCATCCACTCGGCATTATCGGCAAAGGCGTTGAAAGCGAAGGCAAAAACGACCTCGTGTTCAACGTCTTTTCCATTTTTGTCATAGACCCTGATACTGCCGATATCCCGCCCGAGCGCAATGCTGCGGCTATCGAGGGCAGAAGCCATTCCGGCGCGCCAGACAATGCGCAAGCCAGCCTCCTCCAGAGTCTCCACGCTTTGAAGGCGCTCTAACGGCCAGGCCTTATTCCCGACTCTGATCACACGCGCCAGTGGCTCAATGCCATGGGGCGGCGGATCACCACTGTATAGAAACGGGCGAGCGGCAGAATCATAACCATCGTAAGGGTTTTGCCCATATCGGCGACTATAACCGGTTGGTTGGCTCATAATCATGCCATTGGGGTTACGGATAGAAAACTCTTCGAGCGATTCTGTCCAGCTCACAACTACGGTAAGTTCCTGCCCGAGCATTTCCCCTACAATGGCCTCTCCCGTAAACTGCTGCCACCAGCTTTCTGTTTGACGGTCAAACATGATCATATCGGAAAACCGCAGTTTTCCGGTAACACCGAACTCAAGCACTTGGCCATTCAGGCGACGGTCAAACACAATCCCGGAATTGCAGAGCGGGCAGAAGGTAACAGCGACCGGCACGTCGCCCACGACATCATTCGCAATTTCGTGCCATGTCAAAAACCGCAGCGGATACGCTCGGGGCGCCTCCCCCTCTATCTCAAGCGCGATCACCGGTTCGCGCAGGGGAATATCACTTTCGCCGACAGCCACAAATTCCACAGAAGAAAGCGCAGGAATACCGTCCTTAGGCGGCCCACCCGACAGAATATCGTTAAAATTAACGCTAGATTTATCGAAATCGGTGCTAGACCACTCGTTTTGCCAAAAGGCAACTTGAGCGATGGCCGGTGCGGCGCATACTATGGCCACAGCGAATGCGAGTTGTTTGAGCATTTTGGCCCCCTTTTCAAAGTGATATTGAAAAGATGGGCCAAAACGGTTTTTTAAGCTAGCCCGTGTCACGGGCTTGTGACGTAGCTTTACCCAGGTTCACCATCAGCCTTGATCCAGGCTGAGGCGATATAATCCGGCGATTCTTGAATAACTTCGCCATAGGATGGCCGCTTAATCGAATTCACAACATCCATCCCCTCTATCACTCTGCCGAATATAGTATACTTGCCATTTAAATGTGGGGCATCGGCAAACATAATAAAAAATTGAGAATTGGCTGAATCAGGATTATTCGAGCGCGCCATGCCCAATACACCGGGGCCGAAATGCAAGTTTGAAAACTCGGCAGGGATATCAGGGCGTGAAGAACCACCTTGGCCAGCGCGCACAGGGCTGTAATCTTTGGCCATAGCGAATTGAACATCACCGGTCTGGGCCATAAAGCCCTCAATCACACGGTGAAAAGCAACGCCGTTATAAGCGCCTTCACGAGCCAGTGCCGAAATCTGCTCAACGTGTTGAGGCGCGATGTCAGGCCGCATTAATATCTCGACAACCCCGTTCGCCTCACCGCCTATGCGCAACATCAGAACGTTGTTATCGTCAATATCCTGCGCAGACGCCGCACCGGCAAGGGCAAACCCGGCCAATGCCAGCGCCTTCAGAAAGCTGCGGCGGATCATACGTCTGCAGCCACTTTAACCGAGATCATCCGGTCGGGGCTCGCAGGTGGCTCACCGCGCTGGATGGCATCCACATGTTCTATACCTTCGATCACACGACCATACACGGTATATTGGTTGTTCAGGAAATGGCCGTCAGCAAACATGATGAAAAACTGCGAGTTGGCGGAATCAGGATTTTGCGAACGAGCCGCGCCCAACATGCCACGATCAAAAGGAACGCTGGAAAACTCGGCTGGAACATTGGGCTTATCCGAACCGCCAGTACCGGCCATGCGCAGGTTGAAATCATTTTCCATGTTGCCATTGGCAACATCACCGGTTTGGGCCATGAAGCCGTCAATCACACGGTGGAAGGCCACGTTATCATAAGCGCCTTCACGAGCGAGTTCTTTGATACGTGCGCAATGTTGCGGGGCGATGTCAGACAATAGCTCCAGCGTGACGTTACCGTCCTTCAGCTCGATGATAATCGCGTTTTCCGGGTCTTTGATCTCAGCCATTTCGTTCTCCTTATTGGCGTTTGCGCTAAGGTAATGGCGCGATTGGCAAAGGAAAACCCCCAATACGGCTTTTCTTTTAGGGTGGGGTGGCCTAAACCGCGCACTATGACTGAACCTATCCATATTATCGGCGGTGGCATGGCCGGCTCTGAAGCCGCTTGGCAAGTTGCGCAAGCCGGACTGCCTGTTGTTTTGCACGAAATGCGCCCAACAGTTGGCACTTTTGCCCACCAGACCGGCGATTTTGCCGAGCTGGTTTGCTCTAATTCGTTCCGTTCAGATGATGACGAAGCGAATGCGGTTGGATTGCTCCACTGGGAAATGCGCCAGGCCGGCGGGTTAATTATCGAAATGGCAGATTTGCACAGCCTGCCAGCCGGTAGTGCGCTGGCAGTGGATCGGCATGCTTTTTCTGCGGCCGTGACCGAACGGCTGCGCGCGCATCCAAATATCAGCTTCCAAAGCGGTGAAATCACCGAGCTCCCCGATTGGGACAACACAATAATCGCCACCGGCCCTCTGACCACGAACGCTTTGGCCGAATCTATCCGTGCCGCCAGTGATGAGGACGGATTGGCATTTTTTGATGCCATCGCGCCCATTGTTTACGCCGAGAGTGTAGATATGGACAAAGCGTGGTTCCAATCGCGCTACGATAAGGGCGAGACAGAAGAAGATCGCACAGCCTATCTCAATTGCCCGATGGACGAAACGCAGTATAACACTTTTATCGATGCACTGATTGCAGCAGAAAAGACAGAGTTCAAGGATTGGGAGAAAGATACCCCCTATTTTGACGGTTGCCTGCCAATCGAGGTTATGGCCGAACGCGGCCGTGAAACCCTTCGCTTTGGCCCCATGAAGCCCGTAGGCCTCACCAACCCGCACGCACCTGATGTAAAAGCCCATGCCGTGGTGCAGCTCCGCCGCGATAACGCGCTCGGCACGCTTTTCAACATTGTCGGCTTCCAGACCAAAATGAAGTATGGCGCGCAAACCGAAGTGCTACGGATGATTCCGGGCCTCGAAGGGGCAGAATTTGCCCGCTTGGGCGGGATTCACCGCAATACCTTTATTAATTCGCCTCGGTTGCTCAACGCGCAAATGCAATTAAAATCGCATCCAAATATTCGGTTAGCCGGGCAAATAACCGGCGTTGAGGGCTATGTTGAAAGCACAGCTATGGGTCTGCTCGCGGGCCGGATGGCCGTGGCGCAAGCGCGCGGAGCCAAGTTGCCGGTGCCACCCAATACCACGGCCATGGGGGCTTTGATCACGCACATAACTGGCGGGGCCGATGCTAAAACCTTCCAGCCTATGAATGTGAATTTCGGCCTGTTCCCAGAGGTCGATGCCAAAAAAGGCCGCCGCAACCGCAAGACCCGCTACAAAGCGTACACAGATCGCGGTAAAGCGGATTTTACCGCATGGCTTGGATAGAGCGCTTCGCCCCCTCCCCCACAGGCCCGTTACATTTGGGCCACGCCTTTAGCGCGCTCACGGCGTGGGACCGCGCGGTCGCATATAGTGGAGAGTTCCTGCTCCGTATTGAAGACATAGACCAATCCCGCTGTCGCCCGCACTGGGAGCAACAGATTTTTGAGGATCTGGAATGGCTGGGAATTCGGTGGCCAAAGCCGGTTTTGAGGCAGTCAAAGCGGCTCAGGTCCTATCAATACGTGATAAAAACTCTTTGGGATAAAGGTTTGGTTTACCCCTGCACCTGCTCCCGCCGTGACATAGCCGAAGCAGCGCGCGCCCCACAAGAAGATGCGCCCCTCCTTGGCCCAGATGGTGTAGTTTACCCCGGCACCTGTCGTAAGCAATCCGCCGAAGACCTGTCTGAGAACGCCGCCCTTCGCCTCGATCTGCGGGCTGCCATGAAAGCTGATATTTTCCGCTTTGAAGAAACCGGACTCCATTCTGGCTCGGTCGAGTTTTCCGCAGATGAAGCAATTGAAACCATCGGTGACATCGTCCTCGCCCGCAGGGATATGGGCACGTCCTACCACCTCTCCGTGGTCCTTGATGATGCCTTTCAAGGCGTCACCCACGTGACCCGCGGCGAAGATCTGTTTGAAGCCACTAAAATCCACGTGATTCTGCAAAAACTGCTGGGCTTGCCTACCCCTACCTACCACCACCATCGCCTGATCCGCGATGAAAATGGCAAACGCCTTGCCAAGCGCGATGATGCCCGCGCTATTTCCAAATATCGTGCTGAAGGTGCAACGCCTGAAGATATCCGTCGTATTGTGGGGCTTTAGCCATCCAAATTGTTCAAATATCCTGGGGTGAATTGCGCAGCAAGAGGGGCAAAGCCCCTACTCCGGCTGCATCAATTCGACCTCGTTGCCGTTGCGAACCGCCGTATAAAAACAGCTGCGCCGATTAGTGTGGCAGGCTGGCCCTACCTGCTCCACCAGCGCCAGCAGGCAGTCGCGATCACAGTCTATCCGCATGTCCACGAGGGTTTGCACATGGCCGGAGCTTTCCCCTTTGCGCCAAAATGCCTGACGCGAACGCGACCAATACGTCATTCGCCCTGCCTCAAGGGTCTCGGCAAGGCTGGCCTCATTCATCCAGGCCAGCATCAGCACTTCAAGGTTTTCTGAATCCTGTGCGATGACCGAAACCAACCCGTCACCATTAAACTTAACTGACCCAATATCAAATTTTGCCATTTTGCTTTTCATTCCCTGAGCAAATACCTATCTAGAGCTAAGCCATAGCCATTGGGTGCTTCAAATGCCAGATGATAGTGAACTAATCGCCCTGTATTCGGGCCAAATCCTCGCGCTTGCGGCTGATATACCGCACGCTGAATTGTTGGAAACGTCAATGGCGCAGGTCAAAAAGCGGGCTCCGCTTTGCGGTTCCAACGTCATGGTTAGCCTTGATTATGACGGCAACAATATCACCCGTTTTGGGCAGGATGTTAAAGCCTGCGCCTTAGGGCAAGCTTCGGCATCCATTCTGGGCGCTCATGTGATTGGCGCAACCGAATCTCAGATTCAATCCGCTAGAGACCAGCTCTATGCCTTGCTTAAATCGGACGGACCAACACCTGTTGCTCCGTTTGAAAAATATGAGGTCTTGCGCCCGGCAAGAAGCTATAAAAACCGGCACGCGTCTATCATGTTGGCGGTCGAGGCCACGCTGGAAGCGATAGACACCGCAAAAAAAATGCCGCAACCCGAATAGGGCGCGGCAAGGTGGTGCATCCGGAGCCTAAGGCAGATCAGGCCGGACGAGCAGACTTAAAACGACAAAACAACCATAACCATGGCAAAGATAGCACCCAAAGTCAGAGCATCCTCGATCAACTCCTTTGCAGCAGATTTTTCGAACTTTTCGATCAGCGCAGCCATGGGTTTCTCCGTAGTTAATTTCCGTTAAGTTTCCTTAATGTTCTACATTTGGCCTCAAAGGTCAAGAACATTAATAGAACATCGTGAAATTATCCGACCTTCAGCATTAAAAATGCTTTGTCACGGTCCAGTAAATAAAGCAGTACGCGGGCAGCAGATCCTCGTTCGCTTGTAAGATCGGGATCACGCTCCAGCAAGAGGCGGGCATCATCTTGAGCGACGCGCATCAGATTTTCCTGCAATTCCAGGTCGGCTATTCGAAACTGGGGTAACCCAGATTGTTTGACCCCTAATAAATCCCCTGCCCCGCGTAGCCGCAAATCCTCGTCGGCGATCCTGAAACCATCCTCGGTTTCACGCATTATCGCAAGGCGGGCCTGCGCGCTTTGCGTGAGGGGTGGATCATACATTAATAAGCAGGTCGAAGCCTTTGCCCCGCGGCCAACCCGACCTCTTAACTGGTGCAACTGGGCGAGCCCGAAGTTTTGTGCGCCTTCAATTACCATAATTGAGGCGTTTGGCACATCTACGCCCACCTCAATCACGGTTGTTGCGACAAGAACCTTGGTCTTTTTTGCCACAAAATCTGACATCGCTTTGTCTTTTTCATCTGGCTTAAGTTGTCCGTGCACAAGCCCGACCGCCCCCTCCCCGAGCGCCAGTCGCAGAGTACGATATCGGTCTTCAGCGGCGGTCAGAGCCATAACTTCGGACTCCTCCACAAGAGGGCAAACCCAAAAAACCTGCTGTCCGCCAGCGATTGCGTTTCGGAGGCGCGCCACCACTTCTTCCATCCGGCCCGATGAAACCAACGCGGTTTCAACAGGCTTCCGCCCCGCCGGCTTTTCATCAAGCACAGAAATATCCATATCGCCAAAATGGGCAAGTGCAAGCGAGCGTGGAATCGGAGTGGCCGTCATCATCAGGCTATCGACCGCGTGGCCTTTTTGGCTAAGCTCCATTCGTTCGGAAACACCGAAACGGTGTTGCTCGTCAATAATTACCAACCGCAAATTATTAAACAGGACATCTGCTTGAAAAAGAGCATGGGTGCCAAGCAAAATATCAATCTCACCTTCAGCGAGTGCCTGCAACTTGGCTTTACGTTCTTTGCCTTTGTCCCGCCCTGTTAACACTGCCAGCTTCAACCCGATGCCTTCCGCCATAGGGCGAAGGGACTCAGCGTGTTGTCGGGCCAGTATCTCGGTCGGAGCCATCATCGCGGCTTGCCCACCCGCCTCAACCACGGTGCACATTGCCAACATCGCGACCAAGGTTTTACCCGCTCCGACATCCCCTTGCAGGAGCCGGTTCATGCGGAATGGGGCCGCAATATCTGACACTATTTCAGCGACCGCCCTGTTTTGCGCCCCGGTTGGCTCAAAGGGCAGCGCCGCAATCAATTTTTTAGCAAGCTTCCCATCAGACACGGTAGAAATGCCTTTGGCCCTTTTGTTTTGCGCGCGCGCCAGCGCCAATGTGAGCTGATGAGCAAAAAGCTCGTCATAGGCCAGCCGTTCCCGCGAAGGGGATGATTGCAGCAGATCAGTGCTCGCTTCAGGGTGGTGGGCAATTTCGAGCGCCGTCTGCCAATCCGGCCAAGTGTTGCGCTTGACAAGGCTCGGTTCAATCCATTCCTCAAGTTTGGGCGCAATGTGAACCGCAGCGGAAACCGCTTTGCGCATGGTTCGTTGTGTAATGCCGGCTGTGAGCGGATAAACCGGCTCAAACCTCGGGAGCTTGTCGGCTTCTTCCGGTTTCAATATGTGATCGGGGTGCTGCATTTGCGCGATCCCGTCATAAAGCTCCACTTTTCCTGAAACAATTCTTTGCTCGCCTATAGGGAGTTGCTCTTTTAGCCACCCCAGATTTGGCCGGAAAAATACCAGTTGGAAATCCAGTTCGCCATCGCTTACCAACACTCTGAATGGGCCACGCCCAGCGGTTTCCCTATGGGCGGTGACCTCAACCTTCACCGTCGCAATTGTTGGAAAGGTTAACCCTTTCAAGGTCTTGCGCAACTCTCGGTCAATCCCCGTGTGGGGCAGTGTGAAAATCAGATCTTTTGGTCGGGTCAGGTCAATTTTGGCAAGTGCCTCGGCACTTTTCGGCCCGATCCCAGCCAGTTTTTTAACACTGCCAAAAAGCGGAAACAGTATTTCTGGGCGGCTACTCATATTTCAACTTCATCGTTTCACACGATAAGTGCAAGCCATTCCGGCTCGCTCATTACGGTAACACCCAGGTTTTCCGCCTTTTTCAGCTTTGAGCCGGCTTTGGCACCCGCTATCAAAATATCTGTTTTGGAAGAAACCGAGCCAGAAACTTTGGCACCTAGTGCCTCGGCCTGGGCCTTGGCTTCCGCGCGGCTGATTTGCTCCAGAGTTCCGGTAAATACAACCGTTTTTCCTGCAACAGGTGAATCCTGCAATTCCGGCGGCGCGATATCTTCGATCTCTAATCGGTCTGCAAGGCGATCCACTATCGAGCGGGTTTTTTCTTCGTGAAAATAATCGACGACCGACGCGGCCATAACTGCGCCGACGCCATCAATCCCGTTGAGCTCTTCCCACGCATCTCCCTCGTGTGATTGCGCACCTTGCATGGCCTCCCTGAAAACCTGCCATTTTTGGTAATTTCGTGCCAAAACCATCGCGGAGCTCTCCCCCACATGGCGAATGCCAAGCGCGAAAATCAAACGGTTGAGCGGGATTTTGCTACGGGCTTTAATGGCTTCAAAGAGCTTGGAAGCGGATTTTTCACCCCATCCTTCCCTGTTTTTTAATTGTTGCAAGCCGTGGCCGTAGCTGTGTTCCAAAAGAAAAATGTCAGCCGGTTCTTTGACCCAGCCATCTTTAACAAACATCTCGATCTGTTTGCTGCCCAACCCTTCGATGTCAAAAGCTTGCCGAGAGACAAAATGTTTCAATTTCTCGATTCGCTGCGCGCCACAGGTAAACTCTCCCGAACAGCGGGATACAGCCTCCCCTTCTTCCCGAATAGCTTCGGAACCGCAAACAGGGCATCTTTCTGGAAATTCAAATGGGACCGAATCGCCCGCACGCTTACTGATATTAACATCACGGATCTTGGGGATTACGTCACCAGCGCGATAAACCTCAACCCAATCCCCCTCTCGAATATCCCGCCCCTCGCGAATTTGTTCGCCTTTGGAATCCAGGCCTTTGATATAATCCTCATTATGGAGGGTCGCGTTTGAAACAACCACGCCACCAACGGTCACCGGTAACAGCCGGGCAACGGGAGAAAGCGCGCCCGTTCGCCCGACCTGAATGTCGATCGCTTCCAGCCTTGTCCAGGCGGTTTCAGCCGGAAATTTATGCGCGATGGCCCATCGGGGCGTGTTGGTGCGCATTCCAAGCCGGCTTTGCAGGTTGAGATCGTTGACCTTGTAGACCACGCCATCAATGTCATAACCAAGCGTTGCGCGCTGAGCTTCGATTTTCCGGTAGTGTTGGATAAGAGATTCTGGAGATTCACACAGTTTGGTCAGTGGATTGGTTGCAAAACCCAATCTTTTGAGTTGCTGAATAGCTTCGTATTGCGTGTCTGCCAGTTTTTGAGATAAATCCCCCCAAGCGTAGGCAAAAAATGCCAGTGGGCGCGTTGCTGTGATGCTGGAATCCAGTTGCCGCAAGGAGCCAGCTGCCGCATTTCTGGGGTTGGCAAAAGCTTTGACACCTGCGTTTGTCTGTCGAAGATTTAGCTGTTCAAAATCTTTATGGGTCATATAAACCTCTCCTCGGACTTCAAGGAGATTTGGCGCCTGTTCAACCGTTTGAAGAATTCCCTTCACGTAAAGGCTATTGGCCGTAACGTCTTCGCCAACTTCGCCGTCCCCCCGCGTAGCGGCCGATATCAATTTTCCATCCTCATACCGGAGAGAAAGTGAAAGACCATCAATTTTAGGTTCTGCCGTATAGCTTATTTTACCTTCAATGCTCAGGAATTTGCGTACTCTTGCGTCAAACTCGTGAACGTCATTGTCTGAAAACGCATTCCCCAACGAAAGCATCGGGACCGCGTGTCGAATTTTGGCAAACCCCGATGCCGCTGGCGCGCCAATTTTGGCGGAAGGGCTATCGGGCAAAACCAGCGCCGGAAACTTTTGTTCAATTTCGAGGTTTCTTGATTTTAACGCATCATAATCGGCGTCACTAATGATGGGGGCATCATTCTGATGATAGGCCAAATCCGCTTCGGCCATCCTTTTTGCAATTCGGGCCAGTTCAGCCCGAGCTTGCTTTTCGTCTAATTGATCAACCGGTGTTATTGCCATCGGCCTACTCCCTCTATCTCTAAAGAGAGTTAGGGCGAAATGAGCTAAACGGCAATGGGCTGGATGTCTTCGTTTTCGACCGGGTCACGCAAAACATACCCGCGCCCCCATACGGTTTCGATGTAATTGTCACCGCCAAGCGCTGTCGATAGCTTTTTGCGCAGTTTACAAATAAAGACATCGATGATTTTCAACTCCGGCTCATCCATTCCGCCATAGAGATGGTTGAGAAACATCTCTTTTGTCAGGGTGGTGCCTTTTCGTAAGCTCAGAAGCTCAAACATCTGGTATTCTTTACCAGTTAAATGAACCGGGCGTTCATTCGCTTCGACCGTTTTCGCGTCGAGGTTAACGACTATACCACCGGTAGCAATGAGAGATTGGGCATGACCTTTTGATCGCCGCACAATCGCGTGGATTCGCGCGACAAGCTCTTCGCGATGAAAGGGCTTTGTCATATAGTCGTCAGCGCCGAATCCAAAGCCTTTGATCTTGTTTTCCGTGTCGTCCATGCCGGAGAGGATAAGGATTGGGGTCTCGATTTTGGCTAACCGAAGTTGCCGTAAAACTTCGTGACCGTTCATATCCGGCAAATTAATGTCGAGCAAAATCAGATCGTAGTCATAAAGCTTGGCGAGGTCGATTCCCTCTTCCCCGAGATCTGTGGCGTATACATTAAGATTTGCACTCGCCAACATCATTTCAATGCTTTTCGAGGTCATCGGGTCATCTTCAACAAGCAAAATTCGCATAGTAATCCTTTTAGCGGTCATCCCATCGCAACTTGGTTAACCATTACCGAAAAAGGTTAACCAATTGTTACGTTTGGTAAATCTTTAGTATGTCCCGCTAAGGTTGTCTATACTCTTGTATTTTCGTCACACGTAGCCCGCGCCTCCCGTGAGACGTCATGGCTTTAACCCAAGAGTCGAACTCTTCGCCGGAAATGCTATACATTTCGAGAGCTTCATCTTTGCTGATCATCCCGGCGGCCACGGCTGTTACAACGGTGGCTTTTCTTCGCGCAACCCAGCGCATTGTTTTGGTCGATGGTAGATCTGATCTCGAAAGAATGGTTCCATCGGGGAGCGCAACATAAGCTGGCCCCTTTTGTCGTCTGATATACATGATCCCTCACTTGAATAATTCCCACCTCAAAACCTTGCGCCTGTGCTATTAAAGAAGTATGAAACGCCACCTTGCGAGTGTTTAAAATTCTCTTATATTACGCACTAAAATGGAAAGATTGCCGCCGTGACCAAGCTCAACAGCCTCGGATTTCCCAAGCCGCCAAGCGAGACGCGGGTGGTCGTGGCTATGTCTGGCGGAGTCGATAGTTCTGTTGTAGCAGCCATGTTGAAGCGTGAAGGTTATGACGTGGTCGGCGTTACCTTGCAGCTATATGATCACGGTGCGGCTTTGGCCAAAAAAGGGGCCTGTTGCGCGGGGCGGGATATTCATGATGCGCGCCGGGTCGCAGAGGAAATGGGATTTCCTCACTATGTGCTCGACTATGAAAATATTTTTCAGGAAACGGTCATCGACGAATTTGCAGACGCTTATCTGGCTGGCTCGACCCCTGTTCCGTGTATTCGCTGCAATGAACGTGTAAAGTTTCGTGACCTCATGGGCACAGCCCGCGATCTGGGGGCAGATTGCATGGCCACAGGGCATTATATTCAGCGCGCGGGCGGGGAATCAGGTCCGGAACTCCATCGCGCCGCTGATTTTGACCGCGACCAGAGCTATTTTCTGTTTTCAACAACTGCGGAGCAGTTGGATTACCTTCGCTTTCCGCTCGGCCATTTGAAATCCAAGGCCGAAACCCGCGCTTTGGCCGCCGAATTCGGGCTTTCGGTTGCAGACAAGCCCGATAGCCAGGACATTTGCTTTGTGCCCAATGGTTCCTACGCCGATGTGATCGAAAAGCTCAGACCGGGTGCGGCGGAGCCCGGAGATATCGTCGATCTAAGCGGTAATGTGCTCGGGCAGCATAAGGGCGTTTTGCGCTACACAATCGGCCAACGGCGTGGATTGGGCATTGGTGGCGGCACGCCGCTATACGTGGTCAAACTTGATGCCGACAAAAGGCAGGTCATTGTCGGACCGCCAGAGGCGTTAACCACGCGGAATATCGAGTTGAAAGAAATCAACTGGCTCGGAGATGCCGACTTTACAAATGCCCCAGAAAGCGGTTGGGAAACATTGGTTAAGGTGCGCTCGACACGGCCACCCGTTGCCGCGCGCCTTTACCCGACCGGGCAGAAAACAGCCCGTGTAGAATTATTGGTCAACGAGGCCGGCGTTTCCCCCGGGCAGGCATGCGTTTTTTACGCAAACGAAGGCAGTCGAGTCCTTGGCGGTGGCTGGATAACTGGGAATTCATCGTCTTAACAACGTTTTTCGACAACGCGGAAGACTACACTTTGCGCGGGCGAACCAGAGCAATGCCGAGCAGCATGAGCCCCATCGCAATCCAGACCCATATAGAATAACGCTCCCCGAGAAACACCATAGAAATAACAACCCCCCAACCGGTCACCAGATATGCGACCTGTGAGGAGAAAACCGGCCCTGCGCGACGGATTAACCAGACATAGCCAACATAAGCGCAAAAATTTAGCGCCGCGCCGGACACAATCGCTAGCTTGGGTGCTCCCCAAGGCTCAAAAGGGCTGATCCCCTGCCCGCTGACCCAAGAGAGCGGTATGGCGCAGACCAGACCGATAACCGTTGCCCCGAACAGTACCTGCACCGCGTCTAGCCCGCGG
>Ga0209121_10002427_pt1 | contig 18967 bp, 17 predicted proteins | sample Cruoilmetagenom3_FD_187292 | JGI IMG/M metagenome (GOLD analysis project Ga0209121, IMG submission 187292) | Oil polluted marine microbial communities from Coal Oil Point, Santa Barbara, California, USA - Sample 3 (SPAdes) (version 2) | ecosystem: Environmental > Aquatic > Marine > Oil seeps ...
GAAGGAAATGAAGACTTTCTCAATGCCGGGTGCGGCGACCGGACGATACGCCAGGTACTCCTTTCAATAGGGCGTTCATTTACCGGGGGCACTTCCAACGGCATCCGGATGGATACGGAATCGGGCTTGATTTTCAGTCCCGCCCACTTTACCTGGATGGACACCAATCACCCTGCAGGAACACCACGCGAAGGATACCCAATTGAAATCCAGGCCCTCTGGTATGTTGCGCTCTCCTTTTTAGCCCGCATCGACCCTGACGGAAACGGAAGTGATTGGGGAAAGAGGGTCTCGCAGGTTCAGTCGTCGATTTTAGACTTCTTTATGCTCGAAGAAGAAGGATACCTGTCAGACTGCCTCCACGCCCATCCCGGAGTACCGGCAAGCCGGGCAGAGCAGGACGATGCCCTCCGGCCGAATCAGCTTTTTGCCGTGACACTGGAAGCCGTCACAGATACAGCTGTCTCCCGCAAGATCGTAAAGGCGTGTGAAGAACTCCTTGTTCCCGGTGCCATCCGCAGCCTGGCAGACCGGACCGTTCGCCGTCCGCTTGAGATTGTCCACCAGCAAAGGGTGATTAATGATCCGTATAATCCCTACCAGGGGAAATATGCAGGAGATGAGGACTCAAAGCGGAAACCCGCATACCACAACGGTACGGCCTGGACCTGGCTGTTTCCCACTTTTTGCGAGGCCTGGATCAAGGCATACGGCGGCAAGGGGAAGGAAACTGCTTTGGCATGGCTTGCAAGCAGTACCGTCCTCACCAACCAGGGGTGCGCAGGACATGTGCCGGAGATTCTGGACGGGGATTTTCCCCACAGGCAACGTGGCTGTGACGCGCAAGCCTGGGGGGCAAGCGAGCTACTTCGGGTGTTTTTAGAATTAAAGGATCAGGGAATTTAAGGTTGACTATTTGAGAGTGGTAATTTAGGATTCCATCAATTAATTGTCAATAGAAAGGAGTTTGCCATGAGTCTAAAAAAACAATTTCTAAAAAGCAGACCTGTATGCAAGGTAACTTTCAGGCTGCCCAGGGAAGCGGCCAAGGCTGCCAAAATAGTCCATGTTGTTGGTGAGTTTAACAACTGGGATGTTTATGCAACACCTATGAAATTTTTAAAAAACGGGTCATTTACAGTAACCATCGATCTTGAACAGGGGAGAGAATATCAGTTTCGTTATCTCATAGATGAGACGAGCTGGGAAAATGATTGGGATGCCGATAAATATCTACCATCTCACTTTGGTAATTGTGAAAATTCAGTTGTTGTTGTTTAAATATTTGGGAAATTAAAAAAATGAGTCATTTACAAACTTTTCAGGTACTTCCGGACATTCCGGAACCTCTGTCTTTTCTCGTGGTATTATCTCGTAATCTCTGGTGGTGCTGGCAAAAAGATGCCATAGAGCTTTTCCGTCGCATCAATCCCCCCCTATGGGTGGAGACTGGACGAAACCCTATCGTCTTTTTGACACGCATTTCCCAGGAACGATTTGAGGAATTCTCAGAAGATGATGGCTTTCTGGCCCACCTGGAGCGGGTGCGAGAGGCTTTTAAAAAGCTTCACCTCACAGGAGTTGATCGGTCCGATACCCCGTTCGGGCAGCATGGTACAATCGCCTATTTTTCAATGGAGTTTGGAATTCATGAAAGCCTTCCCCTTTTTGCCGGAGGACTTGGGGTCCTTGCGGGCGACCATCTGAAGGCCGCCTCGGACATGTTTCTTCCCCTGACAGGGGTTGGGCTTCTTTATCGACAGGGTTACTTTCATCAGTTTCTCGACCGGGATGGATGGCAGCAGGAGGAATATCCGGAAACCGACATCTATCAGCTTCCTGTGGAGAGGGCTCGCGATCATTCAGGAAATGAGGTATATGTTACCGTTACCGGACCGGATGGTGAAATTAATGCCGTGGTCTGGAAGATTAATGTCGGCCGTGTCTCTCTTTACCTTCTCGACACGAATCTGCCGGAGAATCCCCCCAATATTCGAGACATTACCTCCAGACTGTACGAAGGCGATCAAAAGAAACGTCTTGCCCAGGAGATACTTTTGGGAATTGGCGGGATACGTGCCCTCGAAGCCTTAAATATCTTTCCCGCGGTGTGCCATATGAATGAAGGACATTCCGCCTTTTCCAGCCTGGAACGGCTTGCTCAAATCATTTCCAAATATAATGTCGATTTGAAAACTGCTCTGGAGATCATCCCGCGGACTTCAGTCTTTACCACACATACCCCCGTGCGGGCCGGTTACGATAAGTTTTCTACCGATCTCGTGAGGCCGTGTCTCATTCCATTTGAAGAGAAACTGGGCACTGATGCGGACGAGATTTTATCGTGGGGCAAAATAGAGAATGCTGATACGGACGGATTGTTTTCCATGTTTGCGCTGGGACTGCGTATGTCCCAATACTGCAATGGAGTCAGCCAGTTGCATGGCAGTGTGGCACGACGTATGTGGTCACATGTCTGGCCGGAGAGACCTGAAGATGAGATTCCCATCTCCCATGTCACAAACGGTATACATATTCTTTCGTGGATTTCCCATGAGAATGCCCTGCTCTTCGAAAACTACCTCGGCCCTGATTGGCATTCGCAACTCTCGAACCCGGACATTACGGAGAGGATTGACGAAATCTACGACGAGGAACTTATGCGTGCCCATGAAATGAGCAACTCTCGTCTTATACGCCACTGCCGGAGACATATGGTAAATCAGTACAAGCGTCGTAACGCCCCAAGGGAGATAATGAAAGAAGTTGAATCTGTGCTTGATCAGGATATACTGACTATTGTTTTTGCACGTCGCTTTGCTACCTACAAGCGGTCCAACCTTCTGCTTCACGATCCGGAGCGTTTTGAGGCAATGCTTAATTCCGAGGCACACCCGGTACAGTTTATTTTTGCGGGAAAGGCCCATCCTGAAGACAATGAGGGAAAAGATTTAATCAAAAGCCTGATTCAGTTTGCTAACAGGTCAAACATGCGCCATCGAATAATCTTTCTCGAGAACTACGACATAAACATAGCACGACACCTGGTACAGGGAGCAGATGTGTGGCTTAATACCCCCAGGCGGCCGTTTGAGGCATGTGGCACCTCCGGTATGAAAGCAGCCATCAATGGCGTAATTAACTTGAGTATCCTTGATGGATGGTGGTGCGAAGGATACTCCGAGGAAAGGGGGTGGCGGATAGGTAATGGAGAGGAGTATGCAGATGCGGCTTACCAGGATGCTGTTGAGAGTCAGGCCCTTTACAATGTGCTGGAAAACGATGTGATCCCCTGTTTTTATGAAAGAAAGAGCGGCGATGCTCCGGCACGGTGGGTAAAGATGATGAAAGAGTCGATGAAGATGGCTATGCAAAGTTTTTGCAGCCATAGGATGGTAGGCGAATACGAAAAGCGGTTTTATATGCCGGCAGCAATGCGGTTGAACACCCTCCTCAAAAGCGATGCCGCCGAAGCCAGGAGTCTGGTGGCTCAGCACGAACGGCTCCGAGATTTCTGGAACGGTATCCGGATAGAGCCGCCTGTAAGGGATGCGGACGGCCTGTTTCGTGTGGGACAAACCTTTCGCGTGACAGCGGAGGTAACTCTGGGAAAACTTCGTCCGGATGAAGTTGAAGTACAACTTTATTACGGACATCTGAAGTCCGTGGAGGATCTGACCACTGGCCAGACTCAACAAATGACTGTGCTGAAAGACATGGGCGACGGGCATTACCTTTATGCCTGCCACATAACCTGCCGCGATTCCGGGCGATATGGTTTCACAGCACGGGTAAGGCCCAGGGGAGATGACCTGATCAAGTTTGCTCCCGGACTCATTACCTGGGCGTAGGTCAGTGAATCAGGAACGGACCATGACGGATCCTCGACAAAACCCCCGTATTCTTATTGTGACTCCTGAAGTCACATATCTGCCCAACGGCATGGGTAATCTCGCCAATAATCTTACTGCCAAGGCAGGGGGGTTAGCCGATGTCTCGGCTTCCCTTATCAGCGCCCTGTTTGAGGAGGGCGCCGATGTTCATGTGGCGCTTCCCGATTACCGCGCTATTTTCAGCGGTCATCTTGCCCCGGTTTTGAGAAATGAACTGAAAACTATCAGGATGAAAATGCCCGACGAAAGGATACACCTTGCCGAAGACAGGGTCTTTTTCTACCTGGACCATGTCTATTCCAATTATGGAGGGGAAAATATCAAAGTAGCCCTTGCATTTCAGCGGGAGGTTATCAACAATATTATCCCCCGTGTACAGCCGGATCTTATCCATTGCAACGACTGGATGACCGGCCTGATTCCTGCCGTGGCAAGGCAACTGGGTATCCCATGCCTTTTTACGATCCATAACATCCATACTGTGATGTGTCCCCTGTCCTATATGGAGGACAGAGGAATCGATGCCGCATCGTTCTGGCTCCATCTTTTCTTCGAGCATAATCCATCCAACTATGAGGAAACCCGGGACTTCGACCCCGTGGATTTCCTCACAAGCGGGGTCTTCGCCGCCCACTTTGTCAATACGGTCAGCCCAACCTTCTTGTCGGAGGTAATCAATGGTCAGCACGGTTTTGTGCAGGCGCCCCTGAAGCAGGAGTTGGCCAACAAATGGAATGCCGGGTGTGCCGTGGGAATTCTCAATGCACCAGAATCCTCTTTTAACCCTGCCACAGACACAAATTTGTTCTGTCAGTACAGTCCAGAGAACCATGTCGCAGGAAAAATAAAGAACAAACGCTTTCTCCAGGAAAGCCTGGGTCTTATCCAGGACGATAAGGCCCCCCTCTTCTTCTGGCCGTCGCGTCTTGATACGGTTCAAAAGGGATGTCAGTTACTGGCGGAAATCCTCTATGATGTGGTTTCCCGTTACTGGGATCAAAACCTGGAGATCGTCTTTGTAGCCAACGGTGAATTCCAGATTTATTTTAGAGAAATCGTTCGATTTCACGATTTGCATGAGAGGGTGGCGATATGCAACTTTGATGAGCAATTGGCACGTTTGGCCTACGGGGCCTCGGATTTTGTTTTTATGCCTTCTCTTTTTGAACCTTGCGGCCTTCCCCAGATGATCGGTCCGATCTACGGGGCACTTCCGATTGCAAATGATACGGGAGGGATTCATGATACAGTGGTCCACATGGATACAGACAAAGATGTTGGTAACGGATTTCTTTTCAATGTCTTCGATTCCACCGGCCTGTTCTGGACCATCGAGCAGGCTATGAATTTTTATAATCTTCCTCAAGGGGTTAAAGCGCATCAGATCGAACGGATAATGACACAGAGTACTGCCGCTTTCAACCATGCAGTCACAGCACGGCAATATGTCGATCTTTATGAAAAGATGTTGAAGCGCCCTCTCATTAATCCTAAAAGGATTTAAGGAATGTCTACATCCCAAAATTCACCCAAATCTTCAAATTTTATCAAAACCAACCGGCATCCCGAGCCTTTCCCGCGTTTTCTGGAAAACGATTCATATCTGCGGCCGTATGAGAATGTAATCAGAAGGCGTTTTGCTCAATTTCTTGAAATGGAAAAGAAACTTACCCAGGAGAAAATGAGCCTTGCCGAATTTGCCGCGGGTCATGAATACTTTGGTCTCAATCTTTGCGGCAACGAGTGGATCTTCCGGGAATGGGCGCCCAACGCCACCTCAATTTTTCTGGTGGGAGATATGACCGGTTGGAAGGAAAAAAAGACATTTGCCCTGGAGCGTATCAATGAAGAGGGGGTGTGGGAAATCCGCTTGCCTGCAGGGGCCTTGGGGCATGGAGATTTCTACCGACTTCATGTTCACTGGAATGCCGGGGAAGGAGACCGCATTCCGTCATATGCGAGACGCGTGGTGCAGGACCCTCATACTCTGATCTTCAATGCGCAGGTATGGTGCCCGTCCTCCCCCTATGAATGGCAGTGCCATGATTTTCGGTGTCCGCCAGGCCCCCTTTTTATCTATGAAGCCCACGTGGGCATGGCTCAGGAAGAAGAGAAGATCGGTTCCTATCAGGAGTTCACCAAACAGACCCTTCCGCGTATCATTGCAAGCGGCTATAACACCCTTCAGCTTATGGCAATACCGGAGCATCCATACTATGGATCATTCGGCTACCAGGTTTCGAGCTTTTTTGCCGCCTCGTCCCGGTTCGGGACACCTGAAGATCTGAAGGAACTGATCGATACAGCCCACGCCGCCGGTCTTCGGGTGACCATGGATCTGATCCATTCCCATGCCGTGAACAACGAGGTAGAGGGCTTAAGTCGCTTCGACGGTACGCTTTACCAGTATTTTCATGATGGGCCGCGTGGTCTTCACGAGGCCTGGGACTCCCGGTGCTTCGACTACGGAAAGCTCCAGGTTCTTCATTTTCTTCTTTCCAACTGCCGCTTTTGGCTCGACGAATACCGCTTTGACGGTTTCCGTTTCGACGGTGTTACCAGTATGCTGTACTACCACCACGGTTTGGGCAAGGCTTTTACATCTTATGATTATTATTATGACGACAGTGTGGACGAAGACGTTCTTACCTATCTGGCCCTGGCCAATAAACTCATCCATGATTTGCGTCCCGATGCTGTTACCATCGCCGAGGATATCAGCGGTATGCCGGGACTGGCCGTCCGGCACTCTGACGGTGGTGTCGGTTTTGACTACCGTTTGGCCATGGGGGTTCCTGACTATTGGATACGGCTTGTTAAGGAAGTATCGGATGAAAACTGGCCCATGGGGAATCTTTGGTATGAACTGACCAACCGGAGAATGGACGAAAAAACCATCGGTTACGCCGAATCTCACGACCAGGCTCTCGTGGGAGACAAAACCCTTATCTTCCGGCTTATCGGTTCAGATATGTATCACTACATGCGCATTAGCGATGAAAGCATAAAGATTGACAGGGGTATTGCGCTGCACAAACTTATACGCTTTATCACTCTGGTTACAGCCGGCAACGGCTATCTCAACTTTATAGGCAACGAATTCGGACATCCCGAATGGGTGGATTTTCCCCGCGAAGGTAATGCGTGGTCTTACCACTACGCGCGACGCCAGTGGCATCTTGTGGACAATCCTGATTTGAAGTATCGCTTTCTTGCCCGCTTTGACCGGGACATGATTGCACTCGCCAAACGTTTCCGGATTCTGGAGTCTTCGGAAATACGCCTTTTGTATGAGCATTCAGACGATAAGGTGTTCATCTTCCAACGGGCCGGTCTTTTGTTCGTGTTTAACTTACATCACGCGCGTTCCCACGTTGACTACCGTTTCGAGGCACCGCCCGGAGAATACCGGATGATTCTTGACAGCGATGCTACGGAATACGGTGGTAACGGCCGGTTGGATCCGGATCAGTATCATCTGACCCTTCTCGATACCTCACGGGACTGGAAACGGCATTTACTCAGTCTCTATCTCCCCACACGCACGGCTCTGGTCCTGCAGCCTGTATGATTTTCCACCCTGGCCTGCCCAGGAGAGAAGGGATAATAGTCTGGTCTTCCAATCTCTTCCCGCTCAACATACATGTTCGTCTCAGCCACCATCCTTTCTATCTCCAATAGAAAAGCAATTTCTCTTTAATCGTCCAAGATCCTTCAACCCGGGAATTCACAGTTCCTTCAATAGTTCCTTTAGACGCAACGCGTTGTGCGGGGCATATGCGCAACAATCATTGTCGAAATACACATAGGTTTCTCTGTCCCATTTCCTAATCCTGGCGGCCCAGGATTTTAGCTCTTCTTCTGAATAATTCGATGCATAGAGCTTTTGCGACCCGTGCAGGCGGATATAGATGAAATCCGATGTGATAGCCTCAAGATACGGATACCGGCCAGACGTATCAGAGATACACCAGGCAATGTTGTGCTTTTTAAGACAAGCCAGTACCTGTGCGTCTGTCCAGCTTATATGCCTGGCCTCAAGTGTGTAGCGGTAATCTGGAGAAAGATGCGTACAGAATGATTCCCATACCTTCTGATCAAAAGCCAGGCTGGGTGGCAGTTGAAACAAAATTGGGCCGATCTTATCTCCAAGTGGTTCCAGACTTGAGAAAAACCTGTGCAGGGACTCCCTCACATCGTTAAGACGCTTGATATGTGTGATAAACCTGTTGGCCTTTACCGACCAGATAAATCCGTGGGGTGTCCTGAGACGCCAATTTTCAAATGTCTTAGCTTTCATCTGTCGATAAAAGGTTGCATTGACTTCAATAGTTGAAAAAGAACGGGTGTACAATTCCAGCCACTTGGTTTTGGGAAATGTTTCATCATAAAATACTCCCTTCCAGTGGTCATAGTTCCATCCGGATGTCCCGATATGTACCTGTTTCATTACCTCATACCCGGTTTTTTCAACATTGTTTACCCGATATTGGGCATGAGCGTCCATTGCAGTATCCAGGAGCGCGTATCAGCATCGTATTCGAGACATACAATTCCACCGTTCTGAAATCTGAAGACAGAATAGTCTGTAGACCCTGTAACCAGATAGGATGTCAGCAATTCCAAAAAGGGCAGATGTCCCACGATCATGATATTCTGTTCCTTTTTAATAGTTCTGGCAAAGGCCACCACGTCATCTAACGGGTCGAGACCGCTGGCTTCGACAACTCCCCCGGGGGGATTGAGGACCGTCGCGAAGATTTCAGCGCTCTGTCGGGCACGCTTTTTCCCACTGTGTTTAATGAGTGACACCTTTACCCGATAATCCCTGGCTGCGTTTGCAATGCGTTCAACCTCTATGCGGCCTTCATCCGATAGACCCCGCTCGTGGTCAATCTCCTTGCGGAGACTTTTGCCATGCTGTACAAGCAACACTGCCATGACTCATTTCTCCTTATCTAAATGTCCGTTGTAACAGGGCTTGATTAAATTCCTTCATTATAGTTAGTTCTATTATGTTTTTCCAACTAATTTCTTCCAAGTAACTCGTTTGGCCGAATTTGATATAAATTGTTGATTTTTCTGGACACTATCCAGATAAACAGCTAAATTTCCAAATGTTATCAAGGCCAACCAGCATCATGCCGAGCCATTCCTGCGTCTTCTGGAAAACGATTCATATCTGCGTCCGTATGAGAATATAATTAGAAGACGGTTTGTACGATTCCTTTCAAAAATACAGTGTTTCTCATCAAAAAATACGGTATTCACCCCATTCATTTATTTGTCCTAATATCTTAGTAATAAATAAATTCAGTTTTTTCTTCGATCAGTCGTATTAATTTTGTCAAAGGATAGAATAACACTACATAAAGCCAAAGCCATCGTTAAACAAGGGTGGCGATAAGCTATGTTTTCTCAATAAACATATCTGGTTTACTTTCAGGTGTTTTTTAATCATTAATAACGAGAAAAAATGGGGGTTACGGGATGGAAAAGGTATTTATAAAAAGGTCTGATCTGGCTGGCATTCAAGCTATTTATCGCGGTGGTGAACTGATCTATAAAGCTCACCAGGCCGAGATAGAGATGGAAGTCAATCAGGTGCACGGGATAGATAAGAAGGACGTGGATAACGATCGAAGAATATGAAAAGTGAAAGAACAACAGTCCTTCTCATAGCCCCTGAAACTGGAAGATTGCCGGAAGACATGGGTCCTCTGGCACGATATATCTCCGGCAAGAGCGGTGGAATGGGAGAAGTCATTACTGCATTGTGTGAGGGGCTCACGGAGAGGGGTATCGACTGTCATCTGGCAACCCTGAATCTGAAGAAAAGATTCCAGAAGGAAAACCATATGAACGAAGACGAATGGCGGGCAATCAGATACGGTATAGATCCCGATAGAATACATCTGGCTTGCTCTGCCGTCTTTGCTGATCTGTCCAGTGCCTATTCGGGGAATTCCGGATTAAATGCTTCGGAATTCCAAGGGGAAGCTGTCAATCACATCATAAAGACAGTCAGAGCAAAAAACGGGGGACGACTTATTATACATAGCCACGATTGGATGGCAGGTGGAGTGATTACTGCCTATGCTAAATCAAGAGGCTGCCCGGTACTCCATACGGTTCATAATGGTTTTACCGGTCATATCCCTCTTGATATGATGTTTAGCGTAAACCTCAATCAAATGTCGGATCTTCTTTATTTCTCAGAGGAAGATGGAAAAAGGTACATCGACTGCCAGGCGACTGCTATCAAAAATGCCACGTTAATCAATTTTGTGGGAAAAAGATTTCTTGAAGAAATCGTAAGTGATTATTTTTCGGACAGGTATATTATTCCGCCGAGTGTCAGACAGGAAGTAAAGGAAAAATATTACCACGGTTCTGCATTGACTATCATCAATAGTCCTTCGCCCGGCATGTATCCGGAAAAATGCAATCATCTTGTCAGGAAATATGGGCCCGATGGCGACATGTTTGCCGCTAAACGAGAAAACCTCATGGAGTTTCAGAAAAGGACAGGGCTTATAGTTGATCCCGATGCGATTCTTCTCTACTGGCCGTCAAGACTGGATCCGTTACAAAAGGGGGTTGAGCTTCTTGAGGATATTGCCCTGAAATTCGTTATAGAACATGGTGATGTTCAAATTGCAATTGTGGCAGATGGTGTGGGAAATGATCGGACACATGAGGAGATACTCGGAAGAATTGCCTGGGCCTCTGGAGGCAAAATAACCTACCAAAGTTTCAGTGAAGAACTTTCCATGCTTGGCTATGCTGCCGCAAGTGATGTATTCGGCGCCTCTCTATATGAGCCCTGCGGGCAGATAGACCAGGTGGGAAATCTCTTTGGTGCGACAGCCACAAATCGCGACACGGGCGGTTACCACGACAAAATTAGAGAACTGAGATTGAAGATTGACGGTACTCCTCAGGATGAGGGAAATGGATTTCTTTTTAGAGACTATGATTCCGGCGGATTGTGGTACGGATTGGAAAAAAGCATCCACTTTCACAGGAGATCCGCAGAAATAAGGGAACCGCAAATCAAAAGGATTATGCGCGAGACAAGAGAGAAGCATGATTTGAAGAACATGGTTGCCGAGTATATCAGCGTATACGAAAGGCTAAATGGCGGAAAACCTCTCGTTTAGACCTTTCGCTAAAAAGGTTGTTGAATATTTTGTAAAGGTCTCACAACTTAATCCAGCGGAAAATCCCCGTCCGTAAGGGTGTGGAGATTCCTATAGCCCATTTTTCAGGGCAGACTAATAAAAGGAGGGTTATCATGATTATCAAAAAACAATACCTTAAAAGTAAACCTGTATGTAAGGTCACGTTCGGATTGCCTGGGGAAATGTCTGAATCTGCCGTTACAGCACACATTGTTGGTGAATTTAACGATTGGGATATCAAGGCCACCCCTATGAAAAAACTGAAAAACGGCGCATTTACTGTAACTATTGATCTTGAACAGGGGGGAGAATATCAGTTTCGTTATTTGATCGATGAGACAAAGTGGGAAAATGCTTCGAATGCTGACAGATATGCGCCAACCCCTTATGGGGATTGTGAGAATTCGGTAATTGTTGTTTAAACATGTACAAAACTTAAAAGTTGTTCTGCTTTATCACGGTGTCATGGAGCACCAAATGTGGTGTGTCGCCATGGTTAAAAAATCCCCTGCGTAGCTGCCTTGAAATTATTAATTTCTTTCATGCTACCATTGAATTAGGTATAGAAGATCAGTTTAACCTCTTATAATGTAAAGCACGTATATCGTATTCCATAGCAACCCCATGTCAGAATACTGTATTTTTTATTAAAAAATACAGTATTCACCCCATTCATTTATTTGTCCTAATAATTTAAGAATAAATCAACTCAGTTTTTTCTTCGATCAGTCGTATTAATTTTATCGAAGGATAGAGTGAGACCTTTGAAGAATGTTTAATTTTGTTCAAGTTCAAGGAAGACGAAAATTTTAACCATAGGAATATATTGGATATTTCGAGGATTAAAATTTGAGTCTGACGCAGAAATTGGGCAAAAGGGGACATTATGCAAAAATCTCAGAATAACATTACATAAAAAGGGGAAGGCAGGCAATGATAGAAGGTAGAGTGAAATGGTTTGATGAGAAGAGAGGTTATGGATTTATCGAGAAGGAAGAAGGGGACGATATTTTCGTTCATTACACCGCTATTCAGGACAGTGGCTTCAAGACTTTATATGAGGGTCAGCGCGTAAGTTTCGATATCGAGAATGGCCAGAAAGGCCTGGCAGCGGCAAACGTGAAAGTCATGTAATCAGTTATGTAAAAATACAAAGGCAACCCGGTAAGCTCAAGTAATTGTCCGGTTTAATAAAGCCAAAACAAAGCCAAACCCATCGTTAAACAAGGGCGGCGATAAGCTATGTTTTCTCAATAAACATGTCTGGTTTACTTCCAGGTGTTTTTTAATCGTTATTTGGAAAAAAAAGAAAATATTTTTCAGGGAAACAGCCATGTTGGAGAAAAGGGTATTTCAAATCAGATCAAAAGAAGATGCCAGATATCTTGCCGGGGAGATCAAATACTACGATAAATGTTTCCATTATTACTTGCCGTTGATGGGCTTATCGGGAGGCGTGGTTACGATATGCTGGCAATCCGAACAGAAGGGATATTCAATTTCGTCGTCCGGTTCCGGTTGGTGTAAGGATGAAGAAAGCACCTTTAAAAAAGTTGTTGAACATCTCTGGCAAGAACGAAAATTTATCAATGCGGAATTGAGATATGCCGAATCTGCGTGATACTTGAAATTTACCCGGGGAAAGTGTTTTATCTTTTCTATCACAGCAAGTTGCCGGGAACTAAACCCTGTAGATTTCACATCATCCTTCAAATGATTAGAGTAATCCGTTGCGAATAATAGTTTAATGGTACCGGTAAATGCAACAAAAGCCATTTTGTCAAGGAGGTGTAAAATGCCGGCATTTACAAAGAGATCTTCTCACCGAAATCACTATGAATCTCCAATCAGGTACGCAAATATCAATACGGACCTTTATAGCGATGCCAGAATGTATAACTATAGCAAGGACGGTATGTATTTCGAACCTTCACGTCCTCTCGTCCCGGAGTCGGAGATTTACATTGTCATGGTCAATTACTCCCCCGGCACAAACGGCCCCGAGGCCTATAAATCCTATATCGCAAGAATCAGATGGTGCAGGGAATTACAAAAAAAAGATGCCTTAAGATATGGCGTCGGGGTCCAGTTTCTTGATAGAAGCCATGAAATATATGGTTTGGATATCGAGGATACCCAGTATTCCTGTGACCTGTGCGGCCAACTCACGCCTTCGAATAAAATACATAAGACCGAAGATTATATATATCTGTGCCCGGATTGCTTAAAATATTTGAATGTGGTTCCGGGTGGAAAAATCAAGGACAGCATCGAGAGATTCCTGATAGGAAACGTTATTTGAAACATACATAGAAAATCAATTTCTGATTTAAACTTCGTGGATTGTGGCAACTATCTGAAATTTCCAGAGGGATAAAATGAGCACAATATAAAGTAAAGCACGTATGTCGTATACCATAGCAAATTCATTTCAAAATACTGTATTTCTCATCAACAAATACGGTATTCACCCCATTTATTTATTCCTCTTCATACTTTAATAACCCTATCACCATAAGAAATATGGGAAAACAATTTTAATAAAATGGTTAAGGAGAAAAAATGGAAAACGAAAGAAGTGCGTTTGGAGTTTATTCAAACATGTTTAAAGCGTGGGGGGATCTTTCCAACTCCTGGGCAAGGTCTATAAGCGGCATGCCCCTCTTCAAGCCAGTGGAAACGGATCGCTGGTTTAAGCCTTTTGGGAATTACTTCGAAGACTGGGGTAATATACACAAAGGCTTCACGGAGGTTACGAAAGGTTTTTCGTGGCCGTATGAAGGGACGAAAGATTACAGCCGTACGATGATGCAGGGCATTAATTCCTATGTGAAGATCTATGATGCATGGACAAAAAGCATGGACAAAACGGGAAGAAAACAATTTGAACTTGTTCAAGGGTTAGCCACCGGTAAAGAAGTAAACGTGGCCGAAATGTTCGATGACATAAGTAAATCTTATGCCGATATATCGAATAGTTTAATAGAATCGTTAAAAGGCACAACTCTTGAGGAAGCGTTCAAAGGGGTAGAGGAAGTCAACGAAGCATTGAATCAATTTGCAGATTCCTTTCCCGAGGAGCAGAAACAGGCAAAGGAAATTTTCCAGGCATTTTGCGGTTCTTATGTCAAGATAATGAATTCCTGGACCGCGTCGACGATGGATGTAAGCAAGACTTTTCCGGATATGCTGGTTAAAGGCGAAATATCCGCGGATGCATATAAGAAAATGGTAAATACTTATGGCGAGGCGTCAAAGGAGTCCGCAGGTGCGCTTCTTGGCCCGCTTTCTGTCTTGCTTCCGGATTATAAGGATATGGTGGATGATGTAACAGAATGGACAAATAATTATTTTGATCTGGTAGCTTCCCGGATTGAAGTGCTTCTCAATCTCTTTCAGGGGATAACAAAGTCATCAAGCGAAATGTCCAGGTTTGCAAATGAAACATTCGGCAAAGGTGAGATAAGTTCAACGGAGAAGCTTTACAAATCCTGGTCTGAATTTTATAGAAAGGCAGCGGTCAACTTGACGGATAACGTTCATTTTTCTACTACACTATCCAATTTTGTCAATTCTTTCGTAGAATACGTAAAGTCGACAAATAATTTATATCGACACACAATGACCCCTCTGTTTCCCGGCAAGGAAGAGGTGGATAAAATTTATGCCAGGATCGAGGAAATGGCCACGAAGGTGGAAAAGAATGGGGAACCCCAGAAGAAGACCAAGTCAAAGCAGGCAGAAGCTCAGGATTAATGCCGGCGAAGGAAAACAGCGTTTGTGCCCACCCTGTGAAGCGGGGGCATAGCGAGTAAAACGACTATCAAGGGGGCCGGTGGGTGTCGGAGGGGAAACCCAAAATCACCCACCGCCGGCAATCCTCAGAGACATAAGCCAATAAAAAAGAGGGTAGCTGACTTACTTTGCGAAGAAAACTCGATTTTTCCCCTGCTCCTTGGCTGTATACATCCCCCCGTCTACCCTTTTGAGAAGAATTGTCAATTCTTCTCCCGGCACATACTCTGTAACTCCTACACTTACCGTTTTGTGAATTTCCGTGTCCGGTTGAGGGGAAAATATTTCATCTTCAAATTCTTTTCTGATCCTTTCGGCGAGGAGTGTTGCCGCTTCTCCCTTTGTTTCAGGCATAGTCAGTGTAAACTCCTCACCGCCATACCGGTAACCTGAGTCCGTTTTTCTCAAGCATCTCTGAATTACCTGACCAAGTCTCATCAGAACCTGGTCGCCTTCCAGATGACCGTATGTATCATTAAAGTGTTTAAAATCATCAATATCCATCAGCAAAAGTGACAGAGGATGGTTATAACGATTTGCCCGGTCTACTTCCGCTTTCAGCTGAGAATAGAAATATCTTGAGTTATAAAGTTTGGTAAGTCCATCGGTTATGCTCAGTTCCATATATTTCCTTTCACTTTCTCTGAGGGCATCCTCAGCGAATTTCCGTGCTGTGATATCTTCGAGGGTTTCGATAGCATATTGTACTACAGCACTTGAATCTTTGAGTACTGCTGCTGTGATGCGCATCCATTTTCCACCACGACCAAGCGCCGGGAAGAAATCAGTTGCTTCATACGCGCCTTCGATTAAATCGGACTTTTTATATTTGCCGGTGTACCAATAAGGAATTTTGTTCGGGAGTTCGTCTATCAATAAATCAGACATACATGGTCTGTCCTTGTTGCAGAATATGTCCAAGTGCTCCCTTGTGCCGATCACTTTGTCAGCCTTAATCCCGCTTATTACTTCCAGCGCTTTGTTCCAGTGGGTTACTATGTGGTCTCGGTCAATGACAAATGTGGGCATGGGTAACCCCTCGAGGACGGTCTTCAATCGTTGTTCGCTTTCCCTCAACGCGTCCCCCGCGATCCTGAAATCGGTTATGTCTTTGAGAGTTTCGATAGCGCCGATTAAGCGTCCCTTTGAATCCTTCAATGTCGCCGCGGTAAACCGGAGCCATTTTCCTCCATTGCCTAATGCCGGGAAGAAGTCAGTTGCTTCATACGCATCTTCGATTAAATCGGACTTATTGTATTTACCGGCGTACCAACCAGGTACTTTGTCCGGCAGTTCGTCTACAAGCAAGTCAGCCATACAAGGTCTTTCCCTGTCGTAGAACGCCTTCCAGTGCTTCCCTGTGCCGATAACTTCATCAGCCTTGATCCCACTCATTTCTTCAAGTGCCTTATTCCAATGGGTTACTCTGTGGTCCGTATCTATTACAAATGCCGGCATGGGAGATCCCGTCATGATATCTTTTAATCTTAATTCACTTTCTTTCAATGCTTCTTCGGCAACTTTGCGTTCTGTGATATCTTCAAGCGTTTCTATAGCACCGAGTATATGTCCTCCGGAATCCCTCAGAATAGCCGCGGTAAACCGGAGCCATTTTCCTTCATTGCCAAGTGCCGGAAAGAAATCCGTCGCTTCATACGCCCGCTCAACGAATTCAGACGGGTCACAATGGGCGGCACCGTCATACCAGACACAGATATCTTCTGAAAGTTGATCGATTAAAAGATCTGCCATGCATGGTCTTTCTTCATTGTAAAAGGCTTTCCAATGCTGATTCGTTCCGATAACTTCATCAGCCTTGATTCCGCTCATTTCCTCCAGGGCTATATTCCAATGGGTTATTGTATGATTCGTGTCTATAACAAAGGCTGGTATTGGAGATCCTGCCAGTGTGGCCTTCAAGGCCTGTTCGCTTTCCAGCAGTGCTTCACCTGCTTTCGCAATCCTTTCACTCATTGAAGCAAATACGAGGCCAATGCCTATAAATATGATGGCCCGGAACAGGTCGTCAAGAATTAGCATATGCGATCTGAAAAGAGTGTGGCTGATGAGAAGGATTAGTGCCAGGAATACAGGCACGATTAAACCTTTTTTCTTCCACCAAAGGGATGCTAAAATTATTGGAATGTAGAAAAAGTGGGTGAAGATCGCACTATATTCGAGTACAAAATGAAAATAGTACGTGAGAAGACAAGATACAGCCAGGAGAATAGCCATTATAAAGAGTTTGTATTTTTCTTCCCCGGCCGCAAATATTTCTATCATGTATTCACCTTTGAAACGAATAACTTAACTCTCCTTACTTTTCAGAATATACTTAAATTGAGCAATGAGTCAATAATATTTATTTGTGTGTCTCCCCGGGTTCGTTTATTCCTTGATTTTTTCTTTACGTTTATTATATTAAGAGAAACTGTTAAAAAAGCTTTGCTACTATTAGATGAGGTAAAAATGGGAGAATTCCTTAAAGGCAAATATCCGGTAATTACATCTTGCTGCAGAGAATGCGGAAAGATTGAGGGAGAAGACGGTGACGACTTCATCCATACGTTTGATGAAATAATGGACTTATCAGAAGAGGAAAAGAAGGCATGTGAGTGGTTTTCTGAACAAATGGATGATGATCCTTTCCCGGAGATCCTGCAAATGTCGCAAAACCGTACGAAAGAAGAAATGATTCACATTTTTATACTTGAAAACCTTATAGAAAAACTTATGATGAGAAAACCCATATGTGAAACATGCTTCACGAAAAAAAGGAGAGAAAAAGTTTTATCTTAATATCCCGTAAACATCCCATCTTCATAAATCCTTATTTTTTGTCCGGACGTTAAATGGGCATCCACCGTCTTCTTTTCTGTGTTGACCAGATCCCAGTGAAGAGCCGAATCGTTGAATCCAAGTTTTTTCTTCAGCTCTTTTGTCAATTCTGCCGGATTTCCGTCATATGTATCGGAATAAGATGCCCCGACAGCGATGTGACAGTTTCCGTATCGACCTCCGTAATTTTCGTCAAAAAGTGTGTCTGCCATGAATTTGTTAATCCTGGAAAAACGTCTATCTGTCAGTGAAAACTCTCCCACTTTATTGGCGCCCGTATCCATGGATAACTGTTTGGATACAAAATCTTTCCCGACCCTGGCGTTCGTTTTGACTGCCTTTCCCTTTTCAAAGGTTAATCGCACATCTTCAACGTAATTCCCGCTTCGAAAAGAGGGTTGATTCGCAAAATAGTGTCCTTCCGTTCCTCTCCAGTCCGGTGAAAGGAAGAGTTCAAAACTGGGAATGTTGTGGCCTGAAACCCCGACCCATTATCTTGACTTCCCCGGTTTTATCTTCAGGTCAACATGGGCTGATCGAACATGATAATATGCGACATCCATACTGTTCATCCATTTTTTTATCATGCCGGCCTTTTTGTGAATAGCTTTCCACTCTGAAACAGGATCATCCCTGTCCAGGTAACATGCCTTGATGATCTGACTGGTGTAACTTTTCATGGAAAGTCTGGCCTGTTTGGCAAGCTCAGGTGTCGGGTATGTACATAATGTCCAGCCGAATTTTCCCATCTCTTCTCTTTTATCGAGGATTTCACGGAACTGTTTTCTTGCAACGAGTACCTTTCCTATTTTTTTCGGATCAATTTTACGAAGGTGTGTGAGGGATTCCGGCGCGTGAAGAAAAATGTTGCCGTTTAGATTTTCATAAAATTCCCTTTCACCGGGTGCATGGAACACAAGCTGTCTATTGTTGGCCTTTTTGTAAAAGTTGTGTTCCATGTTCCATGTGAGACCCATACGGGCTACAGGATTCATACCCATATCGAGGAGTTTGGCATGAAGAATCTCTGCCAGCTTTATCGCGGGTAGTTCGTATCGAATCAGCACGATATCGTTTTTTTTGAAACGACCCTTTCTGGCCGTTTTTAATCCCCATAGAAGTACATCTGCATATTTGTCCAGTTGGTTCTTTGTCAGTTCCATCTTTGTTCCTTTCATTCTTGACGCATTTGTAAAAAGTTAAAAACTTACCAATTTGTCATTCCCGCGAAACCTGTCCTCGACTCCGATCGGGGAG
>Ga0209121_10002428_pt1 | contig 18962 bp, 16 predicted proteins | sample Cruoilmetagenom3_FD_187292 | JGI IMG/M metagenome (GOLD analysis project Ga0209121, IMG submission 187292) | Oil polluted marine microbial communities from Coal Oil Point, Santa Barbara, California, USA - Sample 3 (SPAdes) (version 2) | ecosystem: Environmental > Aquatic > Marine > Oil seeps ...
ATGCCATCCGGCCATGTAATGATCCATCCCCGTGCATGAACCGATCACTGCTCCTACCTTGAAACCGATCACATAGGCGGTCAGAAAATCATGCCCGCTCTTTTCATCCCATTCGGCAAGCGCTAAAAGCGATGGGAACATACCGACGGATGGATGGCCGATAAAACTCATTACCGTATCATCATAATCGAGGACATGTGAAGCAGCTCCGTTGATCAGGGCTGCCTGACTGAGACTCTTTTTCATTCCATGGCCCAGAATAGTAGCATCTGCTTTTCCGCCCATCAGATCGGCATACTGTATCAATTTTCCAACCAGGGGATCATCCGTTCCCGCCATGATAACACCCAGCCAGTCCAGAAAGGCCACCCTGGCGTGCCCGTAAACATCAGCAGGAATATCATTCGCATCTGTTTCAACAATAAACCGCGCGATCGTTCTTGTTAATCCTTCAGATTTCTCTTTCATGGTTCCCTCCTTCCAGAGAATTACAGATTGTTTAATTAAGCTTTTCTCTCCCCTTTATCTCTTTATGTAGTAACTATTCAGCCACCGATCTGCGCTGATCATCGCTGATTCTTTTTCTTTTATTATCATATACAAATCTTTTAAATTCCGGTTTTCTGCCGAAATTTAATAATAAGCCAACTTCAATATCCGTTGCCTTCAAGTAGTTGATTAATTGAGCCTCATGTGCAGCGTTAAGAGTACGAACCGCTTTTAACTCAACGATTACTTTTTCGTTTATAATCAAGTCAGCCTTAAAATTTCCGATTACTTTACCTCGAAAAAATACAGAAATATCTTTCTGTTTTTCTACACACAGTCCATATCCAGTCAGGACAAGATATAAAGCATTTTCATAGACAGATTCCAGAAATCCATCACCAAGTTCATTATAAACTTCATAAAAACTTCCAAGAATACTATCTGTGATTTCTTTGTGCTTTAACTTATCTGTGTTCATCTGTGTGAATCTGTGGCTGAATAGTTACCTTTTGTAAAGAATTCGGCAATGGTGTCTAGCGCGGATTCCACAGGAAACACTTCAGTCACTCCAATTTCTTTTAATCTTGGTATATCCTTCCGGGGAATGACTCCTCCTACAACAACCGGGATTGAATCCGCCCCTTCTTCATGCAGTCTTTTCATTAATTTTCGGCTTAATTCCAGATGAACTCCCGACAATATACTCAGCGCAATTACATCCACATCTTCCTGAACAGCCGCCGTTACAATCTGGTTGATAGTCTGTCTTAACCCTGTATAAATCACTTCCACACCGGCATCACGCAGTGTAGATGCCACAATCTTAGCGCCCTTGTCATGACCATCCAACCCGGGTTTGGCTAATAAAACTCTTACAGGTAAATCTTGACTTTCCAATTCTCATCCTCCTGATACGGCAAAGCCGCAAAATTTTAAATTTCAATTTTCAAACCAGAGACCTGTCTACTTAGGTAACTACAGCAAATCTTTGCCCAAAGCAACCTTGAACTTTGAACCGAGAACCACTCCTGATTGAGACTTTACCGCCTTAGTTTACGAAACTTCTCGATATTCACCAAACACGTCTTTCAGGGCATTACAGATTTCGCCGAGAGTAGCATATTCACGAACGGCAGACAATATGGGCCCCATCAGATTACCGGAAGTGGCCGCCACACGCCGAATCTCACCCAGCAACAATTCCACTTCCTTATTGTTTCTTGCCTTTTTCACTTCCTGTATACGCTTAACCTGACGCTCTCTCACACCGAGGTCCGCCTCGTGGATATCGACGTCGTGTCCGGATTCTCCTTCCAAAGCAAATTTATTCAAGCCCACAACTACTTTTTCGCCGGTCTGAATCTTCCGGGCTTCCTCATAGGCCTTACTTGCAATATCTTTCTGAATATATCCCTCTTTGATTCCTTTCATCATGCCACCCATTGCATCTATACGCGCCATCTCTTCTTCAACATCCTTTTCTATCTTATCTGTAAGATATTCAAGAAAATAAGACCCTCCCATTGGATCAACAACGGATACCGCATCCGTTTCATAACCGATGATCTGTTGAGTTCTGAGCGCAATACGCTGGGATTCTTCACTTGGAATCGCATACGCCTCGTCATAGGAAGTTGTGTGAATTGCCTGTGTACCGGAAAGAACAGCAACAAGAGACATAATAGCCCCCCGGGCTATGTTGTTCAGCGGTTCTCTGTCCGTAAAAGAACTGGCTGAACAACCAGTAAACATGCGTAGCCTCATTGATCTGGGATCCTTTGAATGAAATCTATTCTTGACTATTTTTGCCCATAATTTCCTCGAAGCCCGGAATTTGGCCACTTCTTCAAACAGATTCATTCCACTGCACATAAGAAAGCTCAGGCGTGGCGCAAATTCATCGATATCCATACCCCTCTTCAACGCCTCTTCCACATAGACAATGGCGTCCATTAAACAATACGCAACTTCCTGGACAAGGGTGCATCCGGCTTCACGCATATGATAACCACAGATACTGATGGTATTCATCCTCGGAACTTCAGCATTGCAATACTCAATGACATCGCCTATCAACCTCAAAGAAGGGTCAGGCGGATACATATGTGTTCCCCGCGCCAGATACTCTTTCAAAATGTCATTTTGGAGGGTCCCGCCAATTTTGTCAAGTCCTATGCCTTGTTTTTGGGCCAGCGCAACGTACATGGCAAGTATAATTGCCGAAGTCGGGTTTACGGTAAATGATGTTGTAATCTTATCCAGAGGGATTCCTTCAAAGATTATCTCCATGTCCTTCAAACTATCAACCGCCACACCCACACGCCCTACTTCCTCTTCGACTCGCGGATCATCCGAATCATAACCGATCTGGCTTGGTAGATCAAAGGCTACGCTGAGACCGGTGTTCCCCTCTGCCAGCAGCTCTTTGTAACGGGCATTCGTTTCTTCAGGCCTCCCAAAACCGGAATACATCCTCATGGTCCAGAGATTGCCCCTATACATGGTAGGATAGACACCTCTGACAAAAGGAAACTCACCAGGAAAACCGATATTACTCAAATAATCTATATCGTCCAGATTATCAGGCGTGTACATAACATCAAGATCCGATCCCCAGGAAGTAGTTCTGGGTTTCACCTTAGAAGGGTTGACACTCTCGGAGTACCACTTTTCTTGTGCCTCAGCAATTTTTTTTAAATCATCCATTTCTTTTGCTCTCCCGGAAGTTAGTTAGTTTTCATCCAGAAACGGCCCTTTCCCACAATCTCTGCGTCAATCTGCGGGATTGTTTGTGCGGCGTACATTAGTACGCCTCCGCGCAATCCCTTAATCTTCTTGACCTTACGAAAAATTGCTCATTTCTGAACGGGAAACTTATCAGTGCCCATTTTTTTGAAGAATTCATTTCTGGATGAATACTGGTTAGAATCTTTGTGAATACTCAGGTTATTAGCCTGAAGGCTGAAGGAAAAACCTTTCGCCTTAATCCTCACTGCTCAGCCCTTGCGGCTTTGCCGCATAATGTAGCACTTGCTTCTTGGAGAGAGCAATCTTCGTGCCAATTCATTCCTCCCATGCAACATCATGCAGCATATTGTATTCACAGCACTTTCTTAGAAGAAGTCTTGGATAAGGTCGCAACAGAATGTACAGATTCAGGGCGGATTCTGCGGCCCTCTCCGTATATACGCAAAATTACTAGGCAAATAACTGTACACTATTTTTACATGTAACTTTAATTGACACCGATATAAAACACTGTTATTTAAAAGTGTGCTGTTCCGGGGTGGAGGGGCGATGAAAGGCTGAAGGCTCTGAAGCGGCATGGACTGGGGACTGAGCAATGAGGACTGAAGGCTGAAGGTTTTTCCTTCAGCCTTCAGTATTATTACTCACTCCGGTCAGCCGGTAATGTTTTTTAACTCTTCTATTAATGAAGGAACAATCTGGCGGAAATCAACCGCTATGCCATAATCAGCAGCCTCGAATATAGGTGCTTTGGAATCCTTGTTGATGGCGACTATAACTTTTGAATCCTGTATCCCAACCAGGTGATGCACTGCTCCCGACACGCCAAGCCCTATGTAAAGACTGGGACGCACTGTCTTGCCGCTTTGCCCGATCATCTGACTCTCCAGGTCTGCCCAACCTTCGTCACAAGGTGGTCTTGTGGCTCCCACACTTCCATTTAATGCATTGGCCAATTCTTCTACAAGCTTCCAGTTCTCTTCGTCACCTATTCCGAAACCACCGGCAACCACTACATCGGCAGATTCAACAGGTTTGGCCGTAATTTCTTCCTTGGATGTACCCAATACTTTTATATTAATATCTTCCTGCCTGAGTTTGACCTCAACCTTAACTACATCCGCCTTTCTTCCTTCAACCCTCTCCAGCTTCTGGAAAAAACCGGGTCTCGCAGTAGCCATCTGCGGATAATCTTCAGGACAAATGATATCTGCCATTACCGCTCCACCAAAACCCGGAACTTTGCCGAGAAGTTTCCCCTGTTCATCAACGTCAAAACCAATACAATGAGCAGACAAACCCGTATTGACCTTGGCTGCAACTCTCGGGGCCAGGTCTGAACCGATATTAGACGCTCCAACTATCATCATGCCCGGCTTATACTGTTCAATCAATTCCTGCATCAATACAGCATAAGCGTCACTGTTATATACTTCGAGCAGGGGGGCATCCGCAACGTAAACCGTATCAGCGCCGTATGCTCCAAGCTCATCAACCATTGATTCAGTCTGATATCCAAAGAGCACGGCTTCCAGCTTCTCACCCACCTTATCGGCAAGCTCCCGGCCTTTTCCCAATAACTCCAGGCCGACTTCGCTGACTTTTCCCCCTCTCTGTTCTATAAAAATCCACACACCCTTACCTTCTTTCATACTACATCCCTCCTATATCCTATGCTTCGGGAAGCACTTTATCAATCTGTAATTTTTTAACCAACTGTCTGGCAATATCAGCCGGCTCACCTGTCAACATCTCACCTTTGCGCTTTAACTCAATTGTGGTCACCCCTGCTACCTGAGTAGGTGATCCGGGAAGTCCTAATTTGTCTTTGTCCACTTCAACATCATTTATCGACCAACAGTTAATCTTCCTTTCCTGCGCCCACACCGCTCCCCATATATTGGCAAGACGGGGTTCATTTATCTCTTTATCCACTGCTATCACTACAGGAGTCTTTACTTCTACATCTATTGAACCAAACTCAATACGGAACTTGGCTTTCAGTTTATTATCCCCTGTCAGATCAATTTTGGTGATATGAGTAAGATGTGACATTCCTAAAAACTCGGCCACCTGTGGCCCAACCTGCCCTGTGCTTCCATCCAGGCTCTCATTTCCCAGAAAAACCAGGTCAACATCTCCCAGTTTCTTTATACCGCTTGCCAGAACATATGCGGTAGCCCAGGTATCCGCGCCGGCAAAGGCCCTGTCACTGAGAAGAACCGCTTCGTCAGCGCCTAATACTATGGCCCATTCAAGAATCTCTTCCGTACCGGGAGGTCCCATACTTACCACTGTTACCTTGCCGCCTCTGGCCTCTTTTATTCGCAGCGCTTCTTCCAGGGCATTGAGATCTAACGGACCCAGTGCAACAGGAATCCCCGCACGGCGGAGGGTCTGTGTCTTGGGATCAAGGCTGATTTTATCCCAGAATCTCTGATCCGGGACCGGTTTTATGCATACAACTGAATGTAACTCTTTCATAAGTCCTCCTTTACATTATATAGAATCCACTGGTTTCAGCGGGATTAGCTCCCATCACGGGGTTTGCTCCATTGATAGCAGAAGCGGCAATGGTATCCTTCATGATCTCATCCGTTCCGCCACCGGCAATTAAACAAGGCGCATAGCGATAATACATCTGGGGCATATATTCATCCATAACCCCTGACCCGCCATGAATGTTAATGGCATGAAGAGATGCCCTTATCGCCGCCTGAGTACAATAATATTTGGCAATAGACTGCTCCTGGCTGGAATTCATGCCTTGATCCCGCAGCCACGCAGCCCTGTATGTCAGCGCCCTCGACGCGGCCAGGTCGATGTACATATCGGCGATGCGATGCTTGATGGCCTGTAGGTCATGAATCGGCTTGCCGTACAAAACTCTCTCTTTGGCAAATTGAATGGAAGACCTGCAACTACCAAGAATACAACCTAAAAGCATGGCAGAAATACCCATTCTTCCAACATCCCAGACAGCCATAAATACAGGACTTATTCCTCGACCGACTCCAGGCGGAACAATATAATTACCGGGCACCCGCACATCGGTAAATGAAACAGTGGCTGTGAAGTGCCCCGCCATACATTTCTCCACCCGTTCCAGCTTAAACCCCGGCATATCCTTCTCCACTATAAAAGAAGATATGGCACGCCCGCCACGAGTAGCAGGGTCCTTGGGGTCACCTGTTTTCAGCAGAATCATCCCGAAATCAGCTATATGTCCCTCTGATATAAAGCACTTCCTTCCATTGATAATCCAGTCATCGCCATCTCTGCGAGCAGTTGTCGTATAATTCATCAAATCCGACCCGCCTTGCGGTTCATTGATAAATGGAGCAGCGCAGGCTTCACCCTTGAGAATCTCGGGCATCCATTTTTCCTTAACCACACCGCCGGTAGCCTTGGCAAAAACATAGGCGAATTCCCGGTGCAGACTTGATACCATACGCGGGTATGCCGCTGACAGCTCCTCTTCCATTACTACTCTTCCCACTTGTCCCAGGCCGGTTCCTCCTTCGTCACGAGGTATCATGGCAAGATGAAACCCGGCTTTTGCTTCTTTTATCCTCAATTGTTTTTCAAACTCTTCGTCTTCTGCCCTCAATTTGTCTCGATGGGGGATGATTTCCCGCTCGGCAAATTCCAGGGCAATCTTCCGCGCTAATTCCTGTTCATGCGTCATTTTAAAAGACATTCCTTATACCTCCAGTTATTCTATATATTTACACTACCTGCTATATTTGGATAACCAACACCAAAAAGATTTACTTGTGATCATAGGGTTCACATAACTCCATTAATATGCCAAAGGTTGATTTCGGATGTGCAAACGCCACTTTGCCGTGGGCCCCGGGCCGCGGCGCTTTGTCAATTAGCGCAATGCCCTCCTTCTCCAATTGTTTCATCGCCGCCTCGATATCATCCACACAGATTGCGAGGTGGTGCAGCCCTTCTCCTTTGGAGTCGATAAACTTACGCATGATATCTCCCACGCTCCCTGCCGGTGGCTCTTCCAGGGGCGACATTAACTCGAGCGAGTTTTCCCCGATATCCACAAAAGCCATCGCCGTTCCCATTTTCTCTTCCCTGCTAATGGGCGTTGAAGTAAGACCAAGCACATCTTTATAAAAAGATACCGCTTTACCGATATCCTTAACGGCAATACCCAGATGTTCTATCCTCTTGATTTCCATTGTCCCTCCTCTCTAATGTGATTTTATTAACAATATTTTTGCTATCATATCGATATCAACAGTGCAGCTAGTCGTCTTCATTAAAAATGAATATGCCGAAATCCTAAAAAATACATAAGGATATGGTTCGGGAAACGAAGCTTGAGATTTACTGAACCGCAACATCGGCGGGCAGGTTATCACAGCAGTAATTTTTATGTCAAGAACCTTTTATAATGAACCCTGCTTTCGTGTAATACCACAATAAAATGTATTTAAAATAGCCCAACCCGGACAAGCCGGAACCAAGATGAACATCGAACGTCCAACATCGAATGTTGAATGGGAAAAGGCGGCCAACCGTGAACCTTTGAACCGTGAACACTTACTAAATTCTTTTGCCGTTCGACGGTTCGACTGAGTTTGCCGAAGACTGAGCTCACGCCGAAGCCATTTTTGCCTGTCTGCGTGCAACGCACAAGCAGGCAAGAACTTTACAATTAAGGGACTAATCCTTTAACCTTTGACCTTTGACCTTTTGTTGCTGACACCAACATCTGCGCGAAAAACACAGTTGCTGAGGATGACAATGGGACTTGAGCAAATATTTATTCCCCCTTAAAGCATGGGGGCCTCTTTTCCCGAAAAGATGTTATTCCTTCAATATGGTCTTTCGACGCAAGTGTAATCGATTCACAAACGGCGGCTTCATCCAGGGCTGTGGGAAGATCCGTGCCTATCCCTTTGTAAACTTGAGACTTCATGAGCCGGATGGCAACGGGCGGTCCATCTACGATCTTCCTGACCATTGCAAGGGTAGCAGCCTCAAGTTCATCAGGAGCTGACAGCTTGTTAAGCATGCCTGTCCTCATAGCCTCTTCAGCGGTAAGCATATCCCCTGTAAATAGCATTTCCATGGCTTTTGCCAATCCCATCGCCCTTGGATAAAGCCACGCGGCGCCAAACCCCGGGAAAAGACCAAGCTTGACAAAACCACACATAAATTTAGCTTTCTCACTGGCTGTTTTAATATCACATGCCAGGGCCAGATCAAATCCGGCGCCTACACATGCCCCATTGATCATCGCGATAGTCGGTTTTTCCATCTGATGAATCCCCAATACGATCTTTTTCGATGATCTGAATAAAAATGATCGCCTCAGATTTTCTACACCCATCTCCGCAAAATCCTCAACGTTCCCGCCACCAGGCATAATATCGAGATCAGCCCCACCACAAAACGCCTTGCCGGCGCCTGTGATAAGCATGGCTCTCATATTATCATCCTGAGCAATATCCTCAACCGCTACGACCAATTCCTCCATCATCTTCATGTTGATGGCGTTGCTTCTTTCCGGTCTGTTTAAGGTTAATGTCGCCAGATTGTCCTTTTTGACCAGTTGAATCGTTTCAAACTCCATCTTTCAATCTACCTCTCATATCATAATAAAACGTTTACACAGCTTTATAATTCTATAATAACTTCACAACAATCATCGCTCGCAGCTAAGGTACCAACGATAGTCATCTTGAGTGGTTTTTCTGTTGCCGCTTCAAATATACCTCGATCCGATCCCATGCAGGCCCAGCAGAGTTCTCTCCCCTTTCCTTTTAAACCTATTGCACATTTGTAGCCCTTTATATGAAACCTTTTTTCCGTCAATTCCAGAATATCTATTTTCGTGCCTCTCTTGCGTCCACCATCAACGAATGCCTGGCCGACTGTAACCAGGCTAGTGTCAGGCAAATTCTTTTTCATTTTCTCACCCGCAGACAGACCCAGTTTATGCCAAACATCCTCAATCTCCGGAAGCGCTTCCTTGCCAAATTTTTCATACATTTTATGAGTTAACAAAGATATGGCATCCCTCGCGGTGTTTACATGAAATTCCTGGTCTTCACTCATTACAATTACCTCCCTTTAAATTCCGGTTTGCGTTTCTCAACAGCTGCTTTTATACCTTCCTGAGCATCTTCGCTCCGATTAATTTCATCTATATGAAGAAATCTAAGCTCTTTTTCCAACACCGGATCAAGAGGAGTTTCCTCGAAGAGCTTTTTAATGGTAAATTTAGTTATCCTGACCGCAACAGGCGCGGTTTCTTCCGCCAACTCATTCGCAAACGAATATGTAACGGCTTCTATCTTGTCAGGACTGATGATCTGGTTAACCAACCCGATTTCTTTTGCCCTCTGAGAGCTGATCAACCTTCCCGTAAGAAGAATCTCTTTGGCCGCAGCCAGACCAACCAGCCGGGTTAATCGCTCTATTTGTGTATAAAAGTATGTTCTGCCCAATTTCACCAGAGGCGCGCCAAATTGAGCCCCTCTGGAAGCAATTCGAAAATCAGATATGACCGCAATATCCAATCCCGCGCCTATGGCCGGCCCATGAATCATACTAATAATTGGCTGAGGATAGTTAATCAGGTTTCCAAGACAATGGTTCAGAGCTTCAATGGCCCGCTGGAATTCCCCCTGCCTGATTGAAAGATCCATCCCGGACGAGAAGGCAGCGTTGCCGGATCCCCTGAGAACAATCACCCTGATTTTCTTTTCCATCTCTATTTTGTGAATCGCGTCACCCAGCGCAAAAAGGGCATTGGCATTCAGGGCATTTTTCTTCTCAGGGTGATTAAAAAAAAGGGTGCTGACATACCCTTTATCCTGTCTGATAATTTCTTTTCTCATATTGTTCCGGTAACATAACCAAAAAATTGGACTACACTGCTTAAGCAAAGCCGAAAGGACTGAGCAATGGGGATTAAAAGTTCTTCCTTTTTCCTTTTTCCTTTTTCCTTTAACCTTTTATTCACAACATCTGCGCGAAAAACACCTGTCTGCGTGCCTGCCTGTGCGTGTCCGCACGCAGACAGGCAACGCACAGGCAGGCAGTTGTTGTGAATGAAGACTCTAATGTACAAAGGAAGCGACCATTTCCTGAACAATTGAATATGGATCACGCTCACGGGCAAGAACCTGTTTTACAGCAGTATCCAGCTTGCTGTTCCTGCCTAATTTTACACGCACATGGCGAGCCATTGCTTTATCCAATAGACTCATCAGCTCTTCCCGAATCCGTTCTTCCTGCCAGGAAGTCTCTCTTTCCTGTGATTCAAGAACTTCAAAAAGGTTTGTGACAAGTTCCGGGATGCCCTCACCCTTAGTGGCTACCGTCTTTAGTATAGGAATTTTTAACGAACCCTTTTCCGTACTCATGTTCAGCATAAGCCGGATATCCAGGACTGCCCGCTCAGACCCTTCACGATCGGCCTTGTTGACGACAAAGATATCCGCAATCTCCATAATTCCGGCCTTGATGGCCTGAATATTGTCACCCATCCCAGGCACACAAACTACCATAACCACATCGGCTGTTTTCACAACATCCACTTCGTCCTGACCAACACCCACGGTTTCTATCAGTATAATATCCTTGCCAAAGGCATCAAGGACCTTAACCACATCTCTTACCGCCAGGCTTAATCCTCCCATTGCCCCACGGGTAGCCATAGAACGAACAAATACATCTTTCATGGTGCTGATTTCCTTCATGCGCACACGATCTCCCAGCAAGGCCCCCCCTGAAAATGGACTGGAAGGGTCCACCGCAATGACCCCGACACTCAAACCCCTGGCAATCAATTCACAAGTCAAAGTATCTGTAAGTGTGCTCTTGCCGGCGCCTGGCGGACCGGTTATCCCAATGACACGTGCCCTTCCGGTATTCGGAAAAATGGCCTTCATTACCTCCAGCCAACCCTTCTCTCTGTTCTCGATCATTGTAATCAGCCTGGCCAGGGCGCGCACAGAGCCTTCTTCCATTTCGTTTATCAGGTCTTCCAACTTCCTGGTCATCTTAATTTCGCTCCTTTTACCGGTTAAATATTTCCCGTTTTATATTCTCCAAAGACATCCCGCATAACATCACAAATCTCCTGGAGCGTGGCATAAACTTTTACACACTCTATAATATACGGCATAAGATTCTCTTCTTCCTTCCCCGCCGCTGACTTAAGATCCTTCAATGTGCGACCCACATCTTTGTCATTTCGTTCTTTTTTCAGTAGGGCCAGGCTTTCGCACTTTCGCTGCCCGGCTGTAGCCAGCAATTCAGCAGAATACACATCGGACACACTCCGTTCAGTCATAACATTCAGCTCATTCGGTCCCGCAAAGCAATTTACACCAATAATGAAATCTTCCAGGTTTTCGATTCTCTTCTGCTTTTCATAAGCGCTCCTGGCAATGGCCTGCCGGACGTAACCGTTCTCAATCGCAGCAACAAAACCACCCATTTCTTCAATTTTATCAAATTCCTCTTTCGCGGCATTTTCTATTTCATTCGTAATCGATTCCATAAAGTAAGATCCCGCCCATGGATCAAGGACCTCGCCGAGTTTTGCCTCGTATATCATGATACGTGTTGCGTCATGGCCAAGCTGCTGGGCCTCCAGACTGTGTCCCAACCCCAGCGCTTCATCCCATGGAGGCATTGCCCCGAAAGGAATTCCACCGGACATTCCATCTGCCATGCCCCCGATTACAGCCCTGGTCAGATTATTGAGCGGCCTCTGCAGGGTAGCGTTAATATAACCCATATGCGCCCCCGCCATCTGTCTTACCATCATGCTTCTCGGATTTTTTGCCCCGAAACGCTCCTTCAGCATGGTGGCCCACATCCTCCTGGCGGCGCGCTGAAAGGCTATCTCCTTGTAAAACTCCATGCTCCCACCAAAGGCATTAAAGGTAAAATGCGGGGCATACGAATCAATATCAACGCCTGCATCGACACCCGTCTGCAAATATGCGGCTCCGATAGCCATACTGTAGGCAAGATCTTGCTCCCTGGTGGCCCCCCCTTCACGCATGTGATATCCGCCGATACTGCTAATATTAAAATTGGGCATGTGCTCCGTGCAGAAAACAAGAGTGTCCCGAAACAATCTCAGCGCCGGTCCGGGAGGATAAATATAGGTTCCCCGCGCAACATACTCTTTCAGAATATCGTTCTGCGGGGTACCTCTTAATTTTTCCAGAGGAATGCCTCGCTTTTGAGCTAATGCAGCATATAGAGCAATAATAACAATGGCCTGGGCGTTAGCGGTAAAGTTGGATGAAACCTTATCAATATCCAGATCTCCCGTGTAAGCCTCATATATCACCTCAAAGTCCCTGAGGCTGTCCACGGCTACACCCACCCGGCCGACTTCCCCTTCAGATTGTGGATCATCAGAATCGTAACCGCACTGTGTGGGCAGGTCAAAGGCAAAATTAGGCCCGGCATTTCTGCCCAGCTCATGCATACGCACAAGATAATCCCGGTAATCCTCGGGTGTGCCGAATCCGGCATATTTCCCAGCGCCGCTTGATCCAGCCGCGCCCCATTCAAACCTGGCGCTCTCTTTCGCCTCAGCCGCCGCAAACACCTGCCATCTCGGCGCCGGATCATTTCCTGCTGTAAATGGATATTGCCCGGGATATCCGACCTTTTCCAGAAAATCAAACTCTTCTAAATCCTCCGGTGTATAAAAACGTGTCGGGCTTTCTTCTAATTTAAATTTCTTCAGTTTTGGCTTGACAACCTTATCCTGCCACTTTTCAGTTGCCTGATCAATTTTCTTTATATCTTCTTTCATCCTGTAATCCCCCTGCAAATCAAGTAGTTAAATGAATATTTGCTTCTTGTTCAATTTTCCGCAGGAAAACAATCCACTGTTCAGGAAATATTGGAATGTATGAATTCCGCTACTTCTTTTATTGAAGTGCCTGATGTAAATACGCCGGCAACCCCCATCTCCTTTAATTTGGGAATATCTTCCTCTGGTATGACCCCGCCTACCAGCACCAGAACATCCTTAATCCTCTGGCCTTTAAGTTTCTCAATAACTTTGCCGGCCATGGCCAGATGCGCCCCGGAAAGAATGGAAAGACCGACTACATCAACATCCTCCTGTATGACCGCGGTGGTTATCTGATCCGGCGTCTGCCTCAAGCCGGTATATATAACCTCGAAACCTTCGTCCCTCAATCCATAGGCAAGCACCCTGGCTCCGCGCTCATGACCATCCAGCCCGGGTTTGGCCATAAGTACCCTGATATTCCTGTCTTGTTCCATTTATAAAAACCTCCTTTAATACAACTAATACAATCCTTAACTCAGATTGTTTAAGCTGAAGGCTAAAGGTTTTTCCTTCAGCCCTCAGCCTTTTATTGATAACATCTATCGACCCTTGAAAACCGGCTCCCTCTTTTCAAGAAATGCCTTGAATCCCTCCATAAAGTCATCGCTTTTCATGGTCACACCCAGAACATAGGCTTCATAATCAAGGGCCTGCACAAGGTCCATATTGTAAAAATTCTGAAGCCCGCGCTTGGCAAACGCAATAGGAAGAGGAGCATTTTTGGCCATTCTTCCGGCCATATCGTATGTAACCTGCATCAATTCTTCATGAGGAACCACCTTGTTCACCATTCCAATTCTAAGGGCCTCCTGGGCGCCTACCACTTCCCCGGAAAAAATCAATTCCGCAGCCTTGGCATAACCTACAAGGCGGGGCAAAAAATAAATACCGCCCCAGTCGGGATGTGCGCCCCTGCGTGTAAATACCTGTCCGAATCTGGCTTTTTCGCTGGCGATCCTTATATCACATGAAAGAGCAAAGTTGCATCCACCACCCGCGGCCACGCCATTGACCGCGGCAATGACCGGTTTTTCCACACTATTTATGGCCTTGACGACTTTGCACATGGTAAATCTTTCGTTCGAAGCAACTTCAGTCTCTGCCAGAGCATTACTCGTCCCTCCAACGAACTCGTCAACATCTCCTCCCGCGCAAAAGGCTTTTCCTGCCCCGGTAATCACAATTACCCGCACATCAGCATCCGCGCATACATCCTCCACGGCCTGCAGAATTTCCTGTCTCATGTTTCCGCCAAATGCATTATATTTCTCCGGCCTGTTTAGAGTAATAGTGCCTACACCATCTTTTTTATCAAGCAAAACATATTCCCACTTCATCAATCTACCTCCTTAAAAAGTGAATTGAGGCGAGAAGAAAGAGTTTTCGCCTCTTTAATCATATCCGGGAATATCTCTGAAACTCCCCTGATTCCCCGTATCAGACCGGCCACCTGACCAGCCGGCATTATGGCATTATCTGCTTCCCCATCCGGTCGCACATAACTGCCATCAGCTTCGGCATTCAGCTTCGCGTCCTCACGTTCTTTGTCCGGATCACTGATCGCCTCAGCCTTCTTATTTCTCAGCACCCGCATGGGCATGGCCCCTTTTCCAAGGAGAATGGTGGCATTGTCCCGGGCATCGACAATCGCCTGCTTGAAAAAGTCCGGCGTCGGACATTCGCGGGTAGCAAGAAACAAAGTTCCAACCTCCACTCCTTCAGCGCCAAGAGCAAGAGCGGCCACAAGCCCCCTTGCATCGCCGATGCCGCCGGAGGCAACCACAGGAATTTCCAGAGCCTCGACCAATTGAGGCACCAGGCACAGCGTCGATATACCTTCACGGCCCACATGTCCCCCGGCCTCATACCCGGTAGCAATCACCCCGTCCACCCCGGCATCCTGAGACTTCAGGGCCATCTTCACCGTGGAAACCTTGTGCAAAACCTTCAATCCGGCGCCTTTTGTTCGTTCTGTAATCTTCGCGGGATTACCCGCAGAAGTGGTTATCGTTTTAATTCCCATTTCAATGGCTATCTCGAGGGCCTCAAAAGCATTGCGCCGGTAGATCGGAATATTGATACCGAATGGCCGATCAGTCAACCCTTCGGCAATTTTGATCTCCGCACGCAACTGATCACCCGACACACCCGAGGCTCCAATCTGACCGAAACCCCCGCTGTTTGAAACAGCCGCCGCCATTTCACCGAGAGTAATACGTCGCATGGCCCCCAGGACCAGCGGATACTCAGTCCCAAGAATCTCAGTAATACGATTTTTCATTACATCCTCCGATATTTAGTTTTATTACTATTGAAAAATACCTTTCCTGATGCGGTCAAGCTGCAAAAGCAAAAGTTCGGGTATTACAATTGCCTGTGAATCTGTCCTCGTAAATCATACTTCTTGATCAGATTATATAAAAGCGCCCTTGAGATTCCGAGCCGTTTTGCTGCTCTGGATTTGTTCCAGTTATTGGAAATAAGCGCTGATTCCAACAATTTTTTCTCAACCCCATTTTTTGAATTTTTGAGAGTATTAGTATTATGCCCGGTTGGATATTGCAAAGACGTGGATTCCCAGCTAGACACCATATAGTCCGGCAGGTTATTGGCCCTGATGCATTTCTTATCGCTTACCTGAACAGCCCTTTCCACGACATTCCGTAGTTCCCGCACATTCCCCGGCCAGGCCCACTTAGACAGGACATCCATTACGCCCGGATCAATTTCACTGATATTGAATCCATATTCACTATTAAAAAACTCAATAAAATGCTGGACAAGAATTTTAATATCGCATTTTTTTTCTCTTAAGGGCGAAATGTCAAGATTGAGAACACCCAAACGATAGTAAAGGTCATTCCTGAATATCCCCTCTTCAACCATTTGCCTGAGATCCTGGTTTGTGGCTGAGACTACACGGAAATCGATTTTTACGATCCTGTTCCCCCCGATTCTTTCTATTTCGTGGTTTTGCAAAACCGTTAACAGCTTCGGCTGCATCGGCATGGTCAGCAATGAGATTTCATCGAGGAAAATTGTGCCGTGATTCGCCAGCTCAAATTTTCCTACCTTTGTGCCCCTTCTGGCGCCTGTAAAAGCGCCTTCTTCATAACCAAAGAGTTCGCTTTCCAGGAGCTCGGACGGTATTGCCCCGCAATTTACGCGGATAAATGGGCCGTTTCTTCTGGGACTCGCCAGATGTATAGCGTGCGCAAAGAGTTCCTTGCCGGTGCCGGTTTCTCCGGTAATTAACACAGGAGAGTTGCCCTGGGCGTATGTTTCGGCCAATTTTTTGTTTGTTACAATCTTATCACTTTCACCGATGATATTTTCAAGGCTGTACTTTGCCGCCCGTAATTTGCGTAATTCACGGTCATAGTGCTTTAGCTTGTTTTTTACAAAATCGTATTTAGCAAGGAGGTTTTCCATATCCTTTGCATCCTTGAAAGTTGTGACAGATGCGGCTCCGATAATTTCGTTGTTCACCCTGAGGGGAATGCGATGGATTACAGCTTGAGTCCCGTTTACTGTTTTCAATGGTTGACCGAATTTGGGAATACCTTTTTCCAGAACGTCCAGCAACTCTTTACGATGAGACACCTGCGAGAAATGCTTTCCTATCAGATCCGTGTTTTTTATCCCGGTTACGTCTTCATTGACTTTATTTCTGGACACAACGATACCATTTTTATTAATGATAGTTATTCCAATATGAGGGTTGTTTGCCAGAGAATCCATAAGTAATGCTTTTTCAGCATCTTTCATGCAGCGACACCTCTTTCATACACTTATCTCTTATAATTCTTTGTCTCTCAACTTGGAGGAAATCGAGGTTTAAATAACAGATATTAGTTTCGGTGTCAATTAAAGCTTCATGTAAACGATACTGAAGCATGTATTTTCCAGAGACGAGACAGGCAAGTCCCTGTCTGAAGTCGTGTTATGTAAGCTTTCCTGTTATCCACTAACCTGGACAAGCCGGAACCAAATAAGATTTTTACCACGAAGAACACGAAGATAAAGAAAAAAAATGCTTTGTGCTCTTCGTGTCCTTCGTGGTGATTAATAAAAGAATCGCTTAAGTTAGCGCCATTGATTTCCCGGGTAAAAGGTTTAACTCTCGTGTTTTCGTAATTGGTTTTAATTCTTTTGCCGTTCGGTTGAGCGTTCGACGGCTCGACTGAGTTCACCGAAGGCTGAGCTCACGCCGAAGTCTCACGCCGAAGCCATTTTTGCACGAACTTCACAATTAAGGAACTAAATAGTGCTCATTCAGGAATGATCCATTTTTCGTAAGGTCAAGAAAATCAAGAAATTGTGCGGGGGCGTACTAATTAATGTACGCCGCACAAATAATACCACAGGTTGACACCTGCCAGCGTGCAAGAGCGCACATACAGGCAGACACAGAGATTGCGGAAAATGACCATTTCTGTATGGAAACTAAATAATAAAGGGTTTGCCTTTCATGAGGCAAACCCTTTGGTTAGAACATGTACGGGCGTTAAGCCGGTAAGAGCAGTAACCCCAGAATAAAAACAATCGCACTCGTAACCAATACCACCATCGTGTAACCAACAATCTGACGCGCCTTTAGACGTGTAATACCCAGAAGTGCCAGTGCCCAGAAGGGTTGCAACATATTCGTCCATTGATCTCCATAGGCAATAGCCATAACGGTTTTGGGCATGGAGAAATGGAGTGTCTGAGCGGCCTGCACCATAACAGGTCCCTGAACCGCCACTTGGCCACCACCGGAAGGCACAAAGAGATTTACAAGACCGGCGCTAAGGAATGCAAATACCGGGTAGGTAGTAGTAGTTGAAACAGCCACAAACCCGCCGGCAATGACGGCAACGAGACCGGAAAACTTCATCATTCCCATGATACCCGCGTAAAACGGGAACTGGACGATGATTCCCGCACAGGCCTTAGTACCCTCGCTTACTGCCCTGATATAATTAAGAGGGGTACGCTGTAGAATTATTCCTGCAAAGAGGAAGGTAAAGTTGACAATATTCAGATTCAGCTTGAATCCTTTCGTACCAAAATACCAGAATATGTATGATAGCCCCATCAGACCAATGATCCATGAAATAATCTGACTGTTTTCTACCTTGTCCGCAATGACCATCTCTTCTCTTGAAAGGACCTTAACCTTTTCCTCCTCCACCAGTCCAGGATCAATCTCGGTAATTGTTACTATGTCTTCTTTATTTTTAGGAGACATCATCATCATGGTCAAAGGTATAACAGCAAAAAGGGCAAGTGTCACAACGATGTTCAGGGGACTGAAAAGGGTCTGACTGGTTGGAATTATTCCTATGTCCTTCATCAAAAAGTGACCCTTTGTAGCCACCAAAAGCGGGGCCGAAGCCGATAACCCACCATGCCACGTCAGAAATCCCGCATAACCTGCCGCACCCAGGAGAGGATAATGCATCGGAATATTCCTCAAATGACCGCTGCGTCCAACCTCACGGGCCATCAAGGCACCAACGATGATACCCAGTCCCCAGTTAATCCAGGAAGCAATTGCCGCAGTTAAAGCCACCAAAAAGATAGCACCGGTTTGATGAGACGGTATGGCGGCAAGTTTTTCAATTCCCTTCCTTACGATAGGAGAAGTCGCCAAAGCGTGACCGGTTACCAGAATCAAGCACATCTGCATAGCGAATTTCAGGAGCGCCCAAAAACCTTTATACCAGTACTGGACCATTTCAAAGGGGCCGCTCTTGGTAAGAATCAAGCCTAAAATATAAGTAAGAAAAGTTAACAAAATAGCAAACAACATGGGATCAGGCATCCATTTACGCGCCCACCTGTCAAAGACATTTCCCATTGCTCTAATCATAATTTT
>Ga0209121_10002429_pt1 | contig 18960 bp, 15 predicted proteins | sample Cruoilmetagenom3_FD_187292 | JGI IMG/M metagenome (GOLD analysis project Ga0209121, IMG submission 187292) | Oil polluted marine microbial communities from Coal Oil Point, Santa Barbara, California, USA - Sample 3 (SPAdes) (version 2) | ecosystem: Environmental > Aquatic > Marine > Oil seeps ...
AAACTTCAAGTAACATTTATTCCTGAACGAAAAAATAATACAGGGAAAATGTTTTTCTGGTTACCACCCCAGGATAAGGAATCTTCTCTAGAAGAAATTCTAATAACTATTATGGATACTTCTCCCTCTATTTCCTTTCACGAGATGAAAACTTCTTTAGTTCTCCCACCATCGTGGGTCTACAAAAGAAAGTCAACATCAAAAATTCCCAGAATTTCTACTGTGCAGGGAAAAGCTTTATCCATTAGGGATTCATTGGTTTTTCTCTCTAATATTGATAACGGGGGTTCTCCTTATAAAAAAATTAGCTCTTCTTTAAAAATATGGAGCCTCGCAGTTAAACTTGCTTTAGAACTCGTGGCCAGAGGACAAATTATGCCTACTCTTGAGCCTCAGTCAAAAGATTCCTTTAAAGCTTTATGGAGAGTATCGCTCTGGATGAATTCAGACCGACAACGATTTTTAAAATTAGCCCAGGCTATGCCCTTATCTGGCCATGCTCTACCTTATAAAGAAAAAGATAAAAAAAGGAAAATTTCTCCATCTATATATTCATCAAAAATCGTACTTCAAAAGTTTCTTAATGAGACTGCAGATACCCTGGTTCGTGAAAGTTTTAGAACGATAAAAGAAAGAAATCAAGAAATTCTTCCTGAATTTTATGATGATACCTGGGATATTCGCTTTATCACCTCTTTAATTAGTTCAGATTCTACTTTTTATGTCAAGGATTTTAGTGAACGACATATTCCCAAAACTCTTAAGAAATGGTTAAAACCAGTAACAACTGCCCATAAGACTGAAAATTATAGAATATGCTTTCGCCTGGATACTCCCTTGGATAGCAAGATAAGTAATAAATGCTGGCAAATAAATTATTTACTTCAAGCAGTTGATGATCTGAGCCTCTTAATTTCAGCTGAAAAGGTATGGAAAACTTCAAGCAGAGAATTAAAATTTTTAAACCGCACTTTTAAAGAACCTCAGGAGAAAATTTTAACAGGATTAGCGGAAGCTTCCAGGATTTTTCCACCTTTAATAGAAAGTTTAAAGGTGGCTCGTCCCTCTTATGTCAATATAGATGTAAATGAAGTATGGAATTTTATAAGTGAATCTGCTCCCATATTACAGCAATCAGGATTTGGAATTTTACTTCCTGAAGAATTTACCCAGGCAGGGCAAAGAAGAATTAAAGCAAGGATAAGGATAGGGTCTAAAAGCTCAAAAAAGGAAAGCCCAATAGAAGGAACAGGTAAATTTAGTCTTCCTTCTTTAGTAGATTACCAGTGGGAAGTAGCTTTAGGCAAGGAAACTTTAAGTATATCTGAATTCAAACGCATAGCCGCCTTTAAACAACCTTTAATTCATTGGCGGGGACATTGGGTAATAGTAGATCCTGAAGAGATTGCCAGGGTTAAAAAGTTATTTAACAAAACTATTTCGGGAAAATTAAGGATCCAAGAAGCTTTAGCTGCTGCCCTCCTGGAGGAAAAAGAGGATAGCGATCTTCAAACTTCTGTAGAGGTAGTCCCTAGAGGAAATATGGAAGCACTGATAAATGTCTTTAAGTCCAGGAAAAGTTTGAAGTCTATCTTAACTCCTCGTACTTTTCAGGGAAAATTAAGACATTATCAGAAAAAAGGACTTATATGGCTTACTAACTTAACTAAGTTTGGCTTCGGTGCCTGTCTTGCCGATGATATGGGACTGGGTAAAACTATTCAGACAATAGCCTGGCTACTTTACAAAAAAAAGGAAAACCTTGCGGATTCTTATCCTACTTTAATTATATGCCCTACTTCAGTTTTAGGTAACTGGGAAAGGGAAATAGAGCGATTTGCTCCCTCTCTGCCCGTTATAAGACACCATGGACTAAATAGAGCTCGCTCAAAGGAATCTCTGGAGGAAAATTTCTTGCCTTATGAAATAGTTTTAACTACTTATGCTTTAGCCAGACGGGATAGAGAATTCTTAAGTGAGATAGAGTGGGCTAATGTTATTTTAGATGAGGCTCAAAATATAAAAAATCCATTTTCTCAACAAGCCCGAGCAATTCGCCATTTCAAAGCTAAATATAGAGTTGCTCTTACGGGAACACCTATAGAGAATAGACTTTCTGAACTGTGGTCTATCTTTGAATTTCTCAATCCCGGCTTTTTGGGTTCTTTGAAAAATTTTAAAACTAAGATTGCTCTTCCCATTGAACGATACAAAGATTTAGAGGCAACCAGTAAACTTAAAAAACTCAGTGGACCCTTTTTACTGAGAAGAGTAAAAACAGATAAATCTATTATTAGTGATCTTCCCAAGAAGAACGAGATGAAAGTTTTTTGCACTTTAACTAAAGAACAAGCCACTCTCTATCAAGCTCTCTTGAATGAAGCTATAGAAAAGATAGAGAAAGAGGAAGGTATAAAAAGAAGAGGCATTGTTCTCTCTCTTATAATGTCTCTTAAACAGATTTGTAATCATCCTTCTCTTTACTTAAAAGAAAGTGGACCTTTACCCGGACGTTCAGGAAAATTAGAACGTTTATCTGAAATGTGCGAAGAAGTTGTGGAAGGGGGAAATCATGCTCTCATATTCACTCAATTTCGGGAAATGGGTTATCTTTTAGTTCGCTATTTAGAGAAGAAAATGGGAATACAGGTTCCCTTTCTTCACGGGGGAGTTCCTTCTAAAAAGAGGGAAGAGATGATTTGCTCTTTTCAGGAGAAAGAAAATAGTTCTCCAATATTTTTGCTTTCTCTTAGGGCCGGAGGCACGGGCCTTAATTTAACGCGAGCAAATTTTGTGTTTCATTTTGACCGCTGGTGGAATCCAGCGGTAGAAAACCAGGCTACTGACCGCACCTATCGTATAGGACAAAAAAGAAATGTCCAGGTATATAAAATGGTTTGTCTGGGGACAATGGAGGAAAAAATAGATAAAATGTTAGAAGAAAAAAGTGATCTCCTGGAGCGAGTAGTAAGTACGGGTGAGAAGTTGATTACAGAAATGTCCAATAATGAATTATATGAAGTTTTAAGCTTAAGTAGAGAGGCCACAGTTGATCTGGAGGAAAAATAATGAGAAGAAATGCGTTTGGGAAAACCTGGTGGGCGCAAAAATGGATAGGAGCACTGGAGGAACTGGGTAGAACTTATTCAAATAGATTACCTCGAGGTAGAACTTATGCTCGCAGAGGAGCAGTAAAGGATTTAGCAATTACTCCTGGAAAAGTATTTGCCAGAGTTCAGGGGACAAGACGAACTCCTTATAAAGTAGAAATAGGACTTAAAGCCCTAACTGATAAAAAATGGCAAAAAGTAATTAAAGCATTAGCTAAACAGGCTATTTTTGCCGCCAAACTTCTCACCGGCGAGATGCCCCCTGATATAGATGAGGTATTTAAAAGCTGTGGTTTTTCTTTATTTCCTGTGAAAGCTACTGAGCTTAAGACAAGTTGTTCTTGTCCTGATTGGGCTAATCCTTGTAAGCATATAGCCGCTACCCATTATATTTTAGCAGAAGCTTTTGACCGTGATCCTTTCCTGCTTTTTGAGTTAAGGGGGTGGAACAAAGAACGAGTTTTAGAAGAGCTAAGGCTCTCGCGGAGCTTAAGTAGCTCTACGGAGAAAAAATTAGAAACGGATAAAGAGAAACATAATTTAGAAAAAGAAACTATTAATGAATTAGATGAAGAGGAATTTGTTAGCCTTAAAAATTCTCTTGAGGATATACATTTTCACATTGCTCATCAGGAAGGAGAATTTGCTATTTTAAAGAGACTTGGTCCTTTCCCCGCTGAAACTAACTCTTCTGAATTTTCTCTTGCTCTAAAAAAAATTTATAAAAATACAAGTGAATTAGCATTAAAAATCGCCCTGGGGTCAGGTCTCAACATTTGACATAACAATGAGAAAGTCTATATTATAAGTAAAATACTTAAAAAATCAGGAGTTCATAATGAAGCCTATATTTCCCCCAACCTGAGGTTTTAAAATATGTTGTGGAGGCATTAATGGAGGAACCAGAGGAAGCATATCCTATAAGAGATGAAAGTAAAGGATATATGTTTATCTACCTAAAAACTATAATTGATTGCTTTAATAGGCAATCTAGTAGTGCGTTTCCAAAATAACATTATACTTTGTCCTGTCATTGCGAGAAACAAAGCAGGTAGCCGCACTCTTCAGGGTGCGTATAAACGCAGGCTAATTTGCCCTCACCTTAATCCTCCCCTCCAGGGGGAGGAAAAATGGAAAGGACTTGAATGCCAAAAGATTAATAGCATTAGAAGATGCCCAAGCCAGCATGTTTAAATTTCTCACGGAGCAAAAGAAATATTAGAGTTTGACTTATAAAACTTATTTTGCTAAAATCACAGTGGGAGCAGAGACCTTGGAGAGAATAATAGGCATTAGCGGATGAAAGCCTATAACGCATCTTGCCTTTTAAGGCAGTTAGTCGTTCCACATTAAGGCTCTGCTCCCTTTTTTAATTGAGATGAAATTAATTCGGTTGCCTTCACTGACCTCGTAATGACAATAAAATAGAAGGAATTTTTATGCGTAAAAAATTTAGTTATGACATTGTCCGCCGATGGGAGGGGAATCCCATTATCACGATTGATGATCTTCCATTTCGGTGTATTGATATATGCAATGCAGGTGCTGTCAAAGTGGATGAGGAGTACATCCTCTTATTAACAATTCAGCGTCTGGAAGGGCACTATCTCATCTATCCTGCTCGAAGTTCAGATGGATATCATTTTAAAGTAAATGATCAGCCACTTTTATCTCCTTCTCAAGAAGAGCCATATCTAATCTACGAAGAAAGAGGCGTGCTTGACGCCAGAATTGTTTTGTTGGAAGATGTATACTACATTTGTTATGATGCTCTCGGTCGCCATGGTTATAGAGCAGGGCTTGCCCGTACAGAAGATTTCAAGACTGTCCAACATATAGGTCTTATTTCTGAGCCAGATACTAAAGGCAGTGTGTTGTTTCCAGGGAAGATTAAAGGAAAATACGCACGGCTGGGACGGCCATGGGAAGGACGCAGTATCTGGATTAGTTATTCTGAAGATTTGGAATATTGGGGATGGTCCGAGGTAGTAATAAGTCCACGAGGAGGATTCTGGGACTCTGACCGTATAGGCATGGCCACACCCCCAATGAAAATTGACCAGGGGTGGCTAATTATTTACTATGGTATTAAGCAGACTTCTGCGGGACCACTTTTTCGCCTGGGAGCGGTAATCCTTGATGCAGAGAATCCTACGAAAATTTTAGGTCGAACAAATATTCCCATTCTTTCACCACGCGAGGATTATGAGCGGATAGGAGATGTATCAAATCTGGTGTTTTCATGTGGAGCAATTATTGAACCCGATGACAAAGTAAAACTTTATTACGGAGCAGCTAACTCCTGTATATCTATAGGCACAACAAGAGTTCAGGATATTGTGCAGGCATGTTTAGAAAGTGAGAAGGAATTTTGACAATGCGAAGAAAAATCGGACGAGATATATTTCATCGTTGGGAAGGAAACCCTATTATAACTCTGGAAGATATTCCCTTTCGCTGTAACACGGTTTTTAATGGCACTCCTGTTAAATTTGGTGATGAATATTATCTTCTTTTGCGAATTGAAGGTCAACAAGGATATTCCTTTTTTGCACTGGCAAGGAGCCGGGATGGCTTTCATTTCGATGTAGAAGACCGACCAGTTCTACTTCCTGCTAAAAAAGGTATTTTTGGAATATATGAAGCACGAGGTATTGAAGATCCCCGGGCAACATTCATTGAAGGTTCTTATTATATTATGTATACAGCTTCCTCAGGTTATGGACCTCGAATTGCCCTTGCTAAAACAAATGATTTCCACAAATTTGAACGTATTTCTCTTATCTCTGAACCGGGAAATAAAGATGGAGTGTTATTTCCCGAGAAGATTAATGGTCAGTATGTGCGCTTAGATAGACCTATTGGTCTGGGAGTGGGTAGCATCTGGATTTCATATTCCAATGACCTTTATAGTTGGGGTCATTCCAAAGTTTTAATTTCTCCGCGCTGGGGATATTGGGATTCTTATCGAGTGGGGGCATCTGCTCCTCCTATTAGAACAGAACGCGGGTGGCTGGAGATCTATCACGGCGTTCAGATGACTTCATCCGGGCCAATCTACCGTGTAGGGACAGTGCTACTCGATTTAAAAAAGCCTGCGCGTGTAATTGCCCGTTGTAATGTCCCTTTGCTCTCTCCTCGAGAAAATTATGAACGCATTGGCGATGTTAACAATGTGGTTTTTGCTTGTGGTGCTATTGTTGAATCGAACGGAGAGGTAAAAATGTACTATGGAGCTGCTGATACCCGTCTGTGTGTTGCTACTGCAAAAATGGAAGATATTATAAAGTGGACGTTGAATGAGGTGAGAGAGAAGTAAAACCCTAACAGAGGACCTAATGATATCTTTCTAATCAAGGCGTAAAAAGTGGCAAATGAAGAAGTTGTCCCCAGAATAGATAAAAGAAGAGACTTAACTAGCGGGAGTATCATTAAGAATATCTGGTATTTAGCCCTCCCACTGATGGTAGGAAGCTTACTTCAAGACGCTTTTAGTGTAGTAGATATGCTATTTGTGGGAAGATTGGGTCCTGCTTCTATTGCCGCCGTAGCTATGGCGGGCATTATATTAGGGTTGGTGATGATAGCTACTATGGGTATAGGGGCAGGAACCGTGGCAATAGTAGCCCGATTTGTAGGAGCTAAGGATTTTGAAGGAGCTGACTACGCTACTGCGCAATCTTTATTTATGGGGATAATCTGCTCTTTAGGGGTAGCTTTTATTGGCTATTTTTTAGCTGAACCTCTGCTTAAAATATTAGGGGCAAAGCCTGAAGTAGTCATCTTAGGAGGGTCTTACCTTAAAATTATTTTCATAGGTTCTTTTACCATATTTATTTTTATTTTGTTAGCTTTTTCTTTAAGAGGAGCAGGGGATGTGCTCACTCCTACCAAAGCCCTAATTTTAGCTACTTTTTTGAATATAGTATTAGACCCTCTTTTTATCTTCGGTATCTGGATTTTTCCGCGAATGGGTGTAGCTGGCTCTTCCCTGGCTACAGTTATTTCTCGAGCAGTAGGAATGATTTATTTAATACGTGTTTTTTTCGCTAAAAAATCTGTGCTTCATTTAAGCTTAAAAAAACTGAAAGTTGATTTTAGTATGATGGGGAGGATTATAAAGATAGGAGTTTTTAGTTCTTTAGAAATGTTAATGAGAAACTTATCGGGATTAGTAATAATAAGATTTGTGGCTATTTATGGGACTTTTGCCGTAGCTGCCTACGGTATAGGGATGAGATTAATGATGATAGCTATGATGCCTGGTTTTGGTATTGCTCAATCATCGGCTACTTTAGTAGGTCAGAATTTAGGAGCAGGAAAGCCAGATAGAGCAGCAAAGAGCGCCTGGTTAGCTGCCGGATTTTACGGAATTATTATGGCATGCCTATCTACAGTTTACATTTTATTCCCTCATTTTCTAATTAGTTTATTTAATACTAATCCCCGGGTCTTAGAAATTGGTGCAGAATTTCTTAATTTTATTTCTTTTGGTTTTGTATTTATGGCTTTAGCTATTGTATTAGCCAGAGCTATGGGAGGGGCCGGGGATACTATAACTCCTATGGTTATTACCGGAATCTGTCTTTTTGCCGTGCGGATTCCCCTCATTGTGGTTTTTTCACAGTTGATGAATTTAGCTACCAGAGGATTATGGATAGGAATGCTAATATCTACTATTGTGCAAAGTTTAATTATAGTTTTTTGGTTTAGTCGGGGAAAGTGGAAATATAAGAAAGTATAAAAAGAAGTAAAAGGAATTATTATGAGACGAACTAAAATAATATGCACTATTGGTCCGGCTACAAGTTCTTATAAATCAATAGAAAAATTGATTAAGACAGGAATGGATGTAGCCCGTTTGAACTTCTCTCATGGCAGCTACAAGGAGCACTCTTTAACTGATGAGTATATATGTCAAGCTTCCTTAAAATTAGGTAAACCTGTAGCTATTCTTCAAGATTTAGGAGGTCCTAAAATTAGGACAGGATCGATTAAAAAAAAGAGCATCTTTTTAAAAGAAGGCTCTTTTTTTACTCTGACTAATCGTAATATCCCTGGAAATGAGAATGAAGTTTCTGTTACTTACCCTCTTTTACCCCAAAAAGTAAAAAAGGGAGATTCTATTCTTCTTGCTGATGGTTCTTTAGAGTTTAAAGTCGAAAAGCTAACATCTACGGATATTAAGTGCCGAATAATAAGAGGAGGAGAATTAAGTTCTCATAAAGGAATAAATTTGCCTGATGTTTCTTTAGATATTCCCTCTCTTACTGAAAAAGATTATAAAGATTTACTTTTTGGAATAGAACATAAATTTGATTTTATTGGTATTTCTTTTACCAGAAAAGCCAGTGATATTTTAAAGGTAAGGAAGATTCTCAAAGAAAAAGGAGCAGAAGACATTTCTTTAATTGCCAAGATTGAAAAACAAGAAGCTTTAAATAATATTGAGGAAATAATTGAAGTAGCTGACGGAATAATGATAGCTCGAGGCGATTTAGGCGTAGAAATACCTTTGGAAGAAGTTCCATTAGCCCAGAAGACAATTATCAAGAAATGTAATTTAGTGGGAAAACCAGTAATCACAGCTACTCAGATGTTAGAATCAATGGTTGAGAATCCTCGCCCTACCCGGGCAGAGGTGACCGATATAGCCAATGCCATCCTGGATGGGACAGATGCTATTATGCTCTCTGGGGAAACAGCTATAGGTAAATATCCTTTAGAAGCAGTAAAAATAATGGATAAGATAGCTGTAGAGACTGAAAGGTCTATGAATTACGAAAAAATACTTGAAGAAAGAGCATTTTCAGTTAAACCTACTATTCCAGATGCTATAAGTCATGCTACCTGTCAGGTGGCTCAAGATTTAAAAGTAAAAGCTATTGTTACTTTTACTTTTTCAGGAAGTACTGCCCGAATGGTATCCAGGTATCGTCCGCGAGTCCCTATTATAGCAGCCAGCACTGAAGAGAGTACCGTAAGAAAACTTGCTCTCACCTGGGGAGTTTATCCCCTTAAAAGCGAAGAACTAAAGAATACAGATGATATGATCGCTAAATCAGAACAAATAGCTTTAAAGACAGGATTAGTTAATCAAGGGGATAGAATAGTAATTACCGCGGGAATTCCTTTTGCAATTCCTGGAACCACCAATTTACTAAAAGTAGAGATAGTAGATTAATTAGAGAAGTATGCTTTGTTGTTGAGTAATTTCACAAACACGATGAAGTGACATTAACCAGGCAAGAGTTGACTCTGCCCCCTGGTTTTGGTTAACTCTTGTAGGCTGTAGGCCATCCCTACAGCCGCCGGTACTAAAATCACATACTACTTGATGAATATCATTGTTGCCAAGAAACCAATTGAAGCACCAATCAATTTTTTTAACCCATTTCGTCTCCTGTGTTAGTAGATGCGCTTCGTAGCAGGCATCTATAAGAGCAGATACTTCAATAGGTTGCTGATCAAATTGTGCTTTCTTTTCTCCACGCTTCAACCAACCACTATTACCGATTAATGAAAGATGCCCCTCTTCAGAGTTAGTTTGAATTTTTAAGAGCCACTCTAAGGAATTTAATCCCTGATTATACATATCTTTATTATTGAACATTCGCCCAGCAGCAATAAGTGCTTCAGGTAGACGAGCATTATCATAAGCAACAATATTCTCTCCCCAGGGCCAGTCAACTGAACTATTGCCTGTAAAGAGCTTTAAAAGGCGCTGGGTTAACAAGTTACAAACGCGTTGGACTTCAAGATCACCACCAAAACGTTGAAGATAAAAGAGACACCCAAGGATAGAATAAGCCCAGGCACGGGGAGAAGTGAAAGACTCTGAGGCTGGTAATATTTGGCGAAATATTCCTGTAGTGAATCCTAATATTGAGTTTGTAGGTGCGTTGAGAACTGTCATTCCTAAACTCCAGAGCGCCCTCCCCTGACTATCTTCAGAACCTATTTCTTCAAGCCATTGTCTATCATAAGATATAAAATTTCGGATACGGCCGCTCTTCTTATCAAATGCATAATTAAGAAATGAAAGATAAATCTGTAATAAAGGCAAAACATTCTCCTCTTTAAATAACTTCCAGTTCATAATAGCAACTATTACAGCACGAGCATTATCATCGGTACAATAACCCTGGGAGCGATCTGGGGTAGTAAACACTGTATGTTGAAGAATACCGGTATCGTCAGTGAGAAGTCGGAGGTGATCGAGGTTAATTTCAGTCAAAGAAGGGCGTTCAACAATCCATTGTCTGGCACGTAAACTAAGAGCTGGACGTCTGTATCTCCGAAGTGCATGTTTAAAAACTTTAATGTAATTACGAGCTGCCTTTGGCCATATCATTTGCCGTCCAAATCGATAGGCGCGTTTTCGCAAAGAATTCCTTTCCTTTCTATTATTAAGAAGTTCGCGTAATCGATTAGCCAGAGCATTTACATCTCGAAATGGGACCAAAATTCCTCTATCGTTAGCTAACAATTCCTCGGCATACCAATAAGGAGTGGAGATAATTGCTTTACCACAAGCTATGGCATAAGCCAGGGTTCCTGAGGTAATTTGTTCTTTCGATAAATACGGCGTTAAATAAATATCGGCCGCATTTAGGAATCCAATAAGTTGTTTTAAGCTAACAAAACGGTTATAAAAAACAACATTTTCTGTTAGTCCCTTTTGTTTAACTAATTTTTCTAAAAAAGCTCTATATTCCTCTCCAAAACGCCGTTTAACTTCTGGATGGGTGACGCCAAGTACGATATAAAGTAAATCAGGAAATTCTTGAGCTATCAATGCTATAGCTTCAATAGCTACCTCAATACCTTTATTAGGATTAAGGAGACCAAAAGTTAGTATTACCTGACGTCCCTCGGCCTGAAATCGATCTTTATAATAGCTGGAATCGAGAAAGGGTATGTCTGGTACTCCATGAGGAATCATAACAATTTTTTCTTTAGGAACATCATAAACATCTACCAGCAGGTCTATAGCCTTTTGAGCCTGTGCTACTACAAATGTAGAGTATGAACAAACAGACTTTAGTACTTTAAGTTGTCCTTTTGTAGGTTTCTTCAAAACAGTATGTAAGGTGGTAACTACGGGTTTTCTTAAATTATCCAGTAAATTAAGAATGTAAACTCCATCCTTACCTCCAAAAATGCCAAATTCGTGTTGTAGACAAATAATCTCTGTATCAGAAAGGTTGAGAAAGTCAGCTACTTCCTGGTAATCCACTTTATGCTCGGTACGAATTTCAAAACGAATTTCCTTTCCATAATTATAACCCTGAAGAATATTAGTTAAAGCAACTATCTGAACTGTCCCACTTGTATCAAACTTTTCTTCCTGAATCTCAAGAATATTGTTAGCTAAACCCTGGGTGAATGTCCCAATTCCACATAAGCGTGGAGGATATGTGCTTACAAAAGATACACGAATAGGTTTTAATAGAGTTTTTTGCATAGTTGTAATATTTTCCTTGACTTAAATATACTAAGAAGATGGACGAGAAAGAATATATTCCATTAACTCTTTCATATTAGCGGTAGCTAAACCGACTGTTTTATCAGCCGCACCATAATACATACGAAGTTCGTTAGTTTTTTTATCAACAATAGCACCTGTAGGAAAAGTAACTCCAGGGACATCCCCTGCATATTCGTATTTCTCCATAGGACCAAAAATCCACTTATCGCTACGGCGGATTATCTTTATGGGATTATCTAAATCTAATAAGGCCAGGCCAACGCGATATATACTACCAGAAGTTGTAATTCTCACTCCATGATAAATAATTAGCCACCCCTCAGAAGTTTCAATGGGCTGCGTTCCTAACCCTACTCTATGACAATCCCACCATCCAGGTCTTGTAGGAATTAAAACCTGGTGTTCTCCCCAATACCTTAAATCCGGAGAGAAAGAAATCCAGATATGAGCCTCTCCTCTAATAATTGGTCTATGGATGAGAGCAAAACGCCCTTTAAAACGACGAGGAAATAAAGAAGCATCCTTATCCTCAGGTGGTAGTAGCGGACCTAAATGAGTAAACTTGCGAAAATCTTTGGTTAACATAAGAGAAACAAGAGGTCCTCCTTCGGAAAAGGAAACATAAGTAACAGCATATTCCTGGCGTTCTTGCAACCAAACAATGCGCGGATCTTCAATACCCCATTCTGCTTCCCGAGAATCTTTGTGTGGCATTATAGTTGGATTTGGGTCTATACGCCAATTTGTTTTGCCATCTTTACTTTTAGCAACAGTAAAATGAGAAAAACCTCGCATATCCTCAACACGCACCAATAAAAGTGTCTTTCCATCAATTTCTGTAGCTCCGGGATTAAAAACTGCATTCACAAAATATGGCCACATTATTGGAGTTAAAATAGGATTATTTTCATAACAATGAAAAAGAAATTTTTGCTTTTTACTATCTTCCATTTTTATCGTCTTTCAATCTATTCGTTTTTTATTCTTATTATAATAGAATAATTTGTCAGGTCAAATACTTGCAATTTATCCATTTTTGAGCTATTATTAATTTAATAAGTTTTTTAATAGGGAGAAAAAAAATGGCCAATAGCATTAGGATATCAAATAGGGTTATGCGAATTAAAAAATCTGCAATCCACGAAATGACAAGATTATCAAAGAAAGTGGAAGATGTGGCATTTTTGTCCTGGGCAAAGCCAACATCTGATACCCCAGAACATATTAAAGAAGCTGCAATCCTGGCAATAAAGAATGGACTTGTAGGGGGGTATTCTGAAAGTTCCGGTTTATTAGAATTACGGGAAGAGATTGTTAAAAAACTCAAAAGAGATAATAATATAAATGCCAATGCTTCTCAAATATTGGTTACCGTAGGTGCTATTGAGGGATTATCTGCGACTGTAATGGCTTCGATCGATCCCGGTGATGAAGTTATTTTGCCATCCCCAACCTATTCCACTCATATTCGTCAGGTTATTATTGCTTCAGGAAAACCTGTTCTTGTGCCCTTAATAGAAGAAGAAGGATTTGTTTTAGATATTGCCGGTATCAAAAACGCGATAACTCCCAGAACAAAAGCTATTATGTATTGTTCCCCAAGTAATCCCACAGGCACGGTCTTTACTGAGAAACAACTTCGCCAGTTAGCTGAGGTTGCTTTGGAGAACAATTTAATAGTTATTACCGATGAAGCTTATGAGTATTTTACCTATGATGAGTATAAGCATTTTAGTATAGCTTCAATTCCTGAAATGAGAAAAAATGTAGTTAGTTGTTATACATTCACAAAAACTTATGCGATGACAGGCTGGCGAATTGGCTATTTATATGCAGACGAAGAGTTAATTCCCCAAATTACTAAAGCACACATTCCTTTTGCAATCTGTGCACCAGTAGTTTCCCAATTTGCGGCACTTGCTGCTTTGAAAGATACCCAGGATTGTGTCACAGAATTCAAAGAACACTACCTTTCTGCTCGTAATTTAATGTGCAAACGTCTTGATGGTCTTAATTCAGTCTTTGAGTATAAAAAACCAGGTGGTTCTTACCTTATGTTTCCTAAAATATTGTTAAAAGAAGGTAATGATTCTGCAACATTCTGTAAAAAACTTTTGAAAGAAGCGAGAGTATCAACAACACCTGGAATAGCTTTCGGACCAACAGGTGAGGGGCATTTAAGGTTGTCATTTTGCGTGTCTGAAGAGGAAATAAATAAAGCATTTGATAGAATGGAAATTTACTTTAAGTGATATCTTTAAAATGAAAATAATGAAGCTGAAATTTTTGACTTTGAAGTAGTTGACATTTAATTTTTTTCTATTATATTATTATAAGATGATAGATGATTATAAATATGTTAAATCATAAAAACGAGTTAAAGAAAAGTGAGAAATCAAGAGAATTCTACAAATCTTTTTTAAAGGCTTGTAGAATTTTTCATCTAAAGGAGGTGAAATCTTGAAAGGGAAGATTAAAAAACTTATTAGAGAAAGGGGATTTGGGTTTATCAATGCAGAAGACGGGAAAGAAGTCTTCTTCCATCGTTCCGCTTTAGAGGGAACAGATTTTGATGCTTTAGAAGAGGGCAGCGATGTAGAGTTTAATTTGGAAAGAGGACCTAAGGGTCCCCGGGCAGTAAATGTAAAGACGGTAGAAACATAGCGTGGGGGTTTTTTAAAGAACATTATTGAATAAAAGGAAATAAAAAAGAAAAGGAGATTAGAATAAGGTAATAAGCGTTGGCAATTTTTATCTAGAAATTGCCAACGCTTTTGTATAATTTCCATTATCATAGTGCCTACCCGTTTTCCTCTCAATAGAAAATCTTTTTCTTCTTTTACTTTGGTTGTGAAATTCCCGATAACTTAGTAGATTTGTCATTGATATGTTTAATCCTCCTAATAATTTTTATTTCAAGAAATTCTGTGAAAAAATATATCAGAGGATCTTATTCTCTGAGGTATCTTAAAAAAAGCTTTAATATAGGCTGAATAAGGGTAAGTTTTTGGTTATAATAGTATAAATATCACTTTAAAGATTTGAGGCCTTAAATGAGCCTCAAATCAAGCTATTTTATGAAAATGAAAAAGATGAGAGGGATTTTTGCGCTTAAGAGGATAAAGAGCACCTTAGAAATTCCCGATTGGGTAAATGAATATAAATTTGAAGAAGAAAAACAATAAATTTCCCTTAAGTTGAAGTCAAAAGTAGGGTAGGGGAAAGTTAAGGAAAATTAAAAAAAGATTGTATTGAGACACTATCCAATGCAAAAAGAAGCAAAGAAGTGTGCCCGGTTAATTAAAGAATCTAAATTCATTGTTGCTCTTACAGGTGCAGGAATTTCTACCAATGCGGGAATTCCTGATTTTAGAGGACCTAAAGGAATATATACTACCAGAAAATATGATCCTGATAAGACTTTTGATATCAACTACTTTTTAAAAGATGCAAAACCTTTTTATGATTTTGCCAGAGACTTTATAAAGACTCTTGCAAAAGTAAAACCAACATTTACTCATTATTTTCTCGCCCAACTCCAGAAAAGAAACAAAATTCAGGGAATTATTACTCAAAATATTGATGCTTTGCACCAGAGAGCAGGTTCTAAGAAGGTAATAGAACTTCATGGAAGTTTTTGGAGGAGTTATTGTCTCCAGTGCGGTAGAGAGTTCTCGTATCAAGAGATGGAGAAAAAGATTTTCAAGGAAGATATTCCAAAGTGCATTTGTGGAGGAATAATAAAGCCAGATATTGTGTTCTTTGGGGAACCGGTAATGCATCTGAATGAGGCAAAAAAACTTGCTTATCAATCTGATTTATTCTTTGTTATTGGTTCTTCTCTTGTAGTTTATCCTGCGGCAATGATTCCTAATCTGGTAAACGGTAAAATTATTATAGTGAATAGGGGAGAAGCAGATATTTTCTCTCAGAAAGTAGATTTATTTTGTAATGAAAATGTCGATGATTTTTTTAAAAAAGTCTCCAAATTTTTAAACTTTCCGAACACTAATATCTAAAATTACACCCTCCCACGTCTTAATTCTACCCTTTTCAAATAATCTCATCTTTAACTTTAACAAACTTAAAGTTACTTGAAATATTTAAAGTAACTAATAAGAAAAGGAGCTAAAATTCCTTCTAATAAATACTTTTATATTTTTAAAATTTTTTCTGTTTAAAATTTTGGTTAACATAATATATATTATCGGAACTTAAGTAAGATAAAAAATTGAAAATATTTTAAGGAATATCACTAAAATCTAAAGTAATAATATAAGTAAGATAGGTCAATTATTCTTTAATAAACAAAAATATAATAAATATTTCAAAAAAACCTCTTAATGTAAAAAGAAAAAAACTGCTTAATCTGGTTAAAAATTTGATTTAACTTCAACTATTGCAAGAGAAATAATTAGCATATCTTTATTGAAACATATTCTTTACATATATTTTATACTATTACTTTAGAATTTAAATTGACTTTTTTCTAAGTTCTTATAAAATTTTAAATGAATAAAAAAAATGAGACTTTGGTCTCCCCTACTGGAGTCTTTTGCTAAAAAGGTGATAAGTGAAAAAACATAGAATATTTTGGAGATAGTATTAGCTAATAATTTATACGAATGAACAGCAAAATCTGTAATCTGTAATTCACTTATTACTAATTACTGGTTTGCTCATCACTGGTTACTTATTTTCGTGATAATTGATGGCTGATTAGAATAAAAGGCTTTTATATAGGCTAAATAAGGGCAAGTTTTTGGTTACAATGGAACTATATACCACTTTAAAGATTTGAGGTCTCATAATAGCCCTAAATTCACTTATTTTAGGATATATGAATTTCAACAGATTCTACTGTATAAAGAAATATGGCAGACGGAATTTTTAAGTTGCATAAAACATGTTGGAGATAAACTCCAACGCTACTGTAGAGCGGGGGCTCGTCCCCCGCAGGCTAAAGCCTGCGCCTACCGTAGAAAGACAGAGAACTTGGTAGTCGCAACTTTTAAGTTGCATAAAACATGTTGGAGATAAACTCCAACGCTACTGTAGAGCGGGGGCTCGTCCCCCGCAGGCTAAAGCCTGCGACTACCAACTATAATATTTTGACAAAACTGGTGATAGAAAAAAGGTAAAAAATGTTAAATAAGAAAATCGGTGTTATTGGAACAGGAAAGATGGGAGGAGCTTTAATTAAAGGAATTTTAATGAAAAGGGTAATTCTTGCTGAAAATATCTGGGTCTATGATAAGAACCCTGAAAGGCTCGCATTAATCCTAAAATTAGGGGTAAAAAGAGCTTCTAATATAAAAAATTTGGTTAAAGAAAGTGAGGTTATTATTATAGCTGTTAAACCTCAGGATATAGATACTGCTGTAGAGGAAATAAAAAGTGAAATAAAATCTTCTCATCTATTAATATCCATTGCTGCCGGAATCACTACTTCCTATCTTATTAAAAAATTAGGCAAGCAAGTCCCTTTAGTTCGGGTAATGCCCAATATAACAGTAACAGTAGGAGAAGGAATCTCTTGTATCTCCCCCACTAAAAGAGTTAATTCTCAATATATTAAAATAACCAAAGAGATTCTAAAAGCTGTAGGTGAGGTAGTAGAAGTTCCTGAAGAAATGCAAGATGCGGTCACAGGATTAAGCGGAAGCGGACCAGCTTATGTCTATACTTTTATTAAAGGGATAGCTCTGGGAGGAATAAAAGCAGGACTCAATGAAGAATTAGCCTATAAATTAGCTATTCAAACTACCCTGGGAGCAGCAAAGATGGCTAAAGAGACTCCATCTTCTTTAGATGAACTACGCAGAGCCGTAGTTTCTCCTGGTGGAACTACAGCCCAGGGACTTAAGGCATTAGAAGAAGGAAAAATAGAAGACCATTTAATAGAAGCAGTAATTAGAGCTACTCAAAGGTCCAGGGAGCTAAGAAAATGAAGTTCAAAATTTCTTTTAAGGGCTATAACCAGAGGGAAGTAGATGAATTTTTGGATAAGATAGAAAGAGATCATAAAAAAACTATAGAAGAAAATAAAAGCCTTTATGATGAAATTAAGAGACTAAAAGAGGAGATTAAAAAGTATAAGTCTAACGAAGAAAAAATTAGAGAGGCTTTAATTTCTGCCCAGGAAAGTTCGAAACTAATCAGTCAAACCAGTCAAGAAAGAGCCGAGTTTATTATTAAAAATGCTGAAATAAAAGCAGAAAGAATAACCAAAGAAAATGAGGAAAAGCTAAGAAAAATAAAGGAAGAAATTATTAGATTAAATCAGCAAAAAACTCTTTTTCTTACCAAAATGCGCTCTCTGCTTCAGACTCACTCAGAAATAATAGACTTTTACGAGGAAGAAAAAATTACCAAAGAAAAAAAACAATCTCCCCTACCCCATTCAAAAAAGGAAATTACTTTTGAGGAATGAATTAAATAATAAAAATTTAATCCTGTTTTAACTCTACATTCCAATAAGCAATATCCAGAAAATCTTTCCAGCTTTCCTCTTTTATTTTAATAAGACCTTCTTTTACAAAAGATCTCCAGCTAGGTTTTTTAGGTTTACGAATAAGATGCATTTTTGCTTCTGTTAAAGTTTTATTACTCTTGTGTAAGTTACAGGGAACACAGGAACAGACTACATTCTCCCAGGTATCTTTTCCTCCCCGAGACAAGGGAATTACATGATCCAGATTTAAATCTTTAGAATCAAACTTTTTTCCACAATACTGGCAGGTATTCTGATCTCTTATGTATATATTCCTGCGGGTAAACTTTACCTCCCTTGGGGGGAATCTATCATAAAAAAGAAGAAGGATAATACGAGGAATCCTAATTTTATAAGTAATAGTTTTTATTATATCAGTATTCACGGTTGAATTTTGAGAAAAATCTCTCCATTCCTCAAATCCAAAGGTATAAAAAGACCCTCCTTCTTTTAGCACCACCTGAGCATGTCTTAAATAAAGCAAACAAAAGGCTCTTCTTACCGAGCATATCTCAATCGGTTGCCATAACTTATTTAATACCAGAACATTAGAATTAAGTATATTTGCTTGCATCATTTTAGTTTAATATTTTATAGCATAAATGAAGAAGACTGTCAAGAAGAAGTGTTCTTTAAAAATTTACGGGAAAATAGATTCATAAAAATATTGCCAAAGAGTGCCAAAAAGTTGACATAGGTTGAATAATAATATATTATTTCTGTAAATAACAATAAATTATTATTAACGGTAATGTTATATAATTGACAAGACAAAATTTTTCATAATTTTTATAAGGAGATGAGTCTTTTTCAGGGTAAAATACGGGACTTAGCCTATATTGTGGTCGTTGATAGAAAATAATTTG
>Ga0209121_10002430_pt1 | contig 18952 bp, 22 predicted proteins | sample Cruoilmetagenom3_FD_187292 | JGI IMG/M metagenome (GOLD analysis project Ga0209121, IMG submission 187292) | Oil polluted marine microbial communities from Coal Oil Point, Santa Barbara, California, USA - Sample 3 (SPAdes) (version 2) | ecosystem: Environmental > Aquatic > Marine > Oil seeps ...
GCGTAATCTCCTTGGCGGTTGCAGCCGCCGGTTGGGTGGGTTCAGGTCACCCGGAAATTACGCCGCCAAACAATTTCCACCACCTGCGCGACACGACCCTGTTGACTGCGCCGATTTGGTGAATTGCCAGCTAAGGGTTCGAAAATATATATCAACCGGAGGTGAAGGGCTGTTGCCTTCGATCCCGGTCGCGTTCGGTGAGACGAACCTCAAATCGAACCAAGCTGACGTTGTCGGGCAGATTTGGATGCCTCTTGATTGTGCGGAAGCACGAACGCTTTGGCCTGTCGGCGTTGACCGGAAGCGGACGTTCGCCTCAGCGGACTTCGACGACCTTCGGCAAAACGATACCAGATCGCGCGATCGGCCCGGAGCTGCCGTCCAACGGGTCTCGCCAAAGGCCTGAGTACCTGTCGGCAAAAGATCCAGCCTGCCTCGGCGCACTTTAGCCGGCGATGGTCAAAGGTTTTCGTGGACCTCGAACTCGCGGGGTTCGCTTCGCCCCTGGATCAGTGCCGCTCCTGGCGCGGGCTCCGGAACCACTCCCCTGAATCGTCACCCGGCCGCCTTTTGTTCGGCCCAGCCGGCGAAGATCTTCTCCAGCGCCACGACGATGTAGTAGAGCACGATCCCCAGTGCCGCGAGGGCGATCAGGACGGCGAACATCAACGGGTAGTCCGAGTTGGTCTTGCCTGAATCGAACAGCGCGCCGAGGCCGCGGCCGTGGGGCGAGACGATCTCCATGAGGTTGGTGCCGATGAAGGCCAGCGTGACCGCCACCTTGAGCGCGCCGAAGAACTCGGGCAGCGTTTTCGGCAGCGCGATCTTCCAGAAGATCGTCGATTGCGAGGCGCCGAGCGAGCGCAGGATGTCGCGGTATTCCGGCTCCAGCGTCGACAGCCCGATCGAGACCGAGACGGCGATCGGGAAGAACGAGATCATGAAGGCGATCAGCACCGTGTTGAAGTCGTGCGCGCCGACGAACATCAGCGCGACGATCGGCACCACGGTGGCCTTCGGGATGGCGTTGAAGCCGACGAGCAACGGGTAGAGCGCATCGCTCATGATCCGACTGAACCCCATGATCATCCCGATCCCGGTGCCGACCACCACCGCCAGCAGGAGCCCGAGCACGGTGCGCCAGAGCGTCTGCCAGCCCATGGTCAGGAACAGCGACCAGTGTTTCTCGTAGGCCGGCCAGAGGTCGGAGGGTGAGGCCATCTTGTAATTGGGCCAGCCCGCGGCCCAGACCACGAATTCCCACAGCACCAGGAAGACCAGCATGGCCACGAGGGGAACAACAACCTTCTGGACGTTCGGGTTCATCGGGCCACCTCCTTTGCGGGCGCACGGCCTTGCGCGACCTCGATCTGGTGGCGCAGCACCGCCAGCATCTCGGCCGCTTCCGGCGTGTAGAGGTGCTCAAGGTCACGCGGGCCGGTGTCGGGCACGTCGAGCACGTATTGAGTGTGGGCGGGGCGGCCCGACAGCACCACCACCTGATCGGCGAGAAAGATCGCCTCGCGCAGATCGTGGGTGATGAGGACGCCGGTGAAGGGCTCGTTTTCCTTCACCCGGTGCATCGTCTGCCAGAGATCCTCGCGGGTGAAGGCGTCAAGCGCGCCGAAGGGCTCGTCGAGGATCAGCACCTCGGGCTTGTGCACCAGGGCACGGCAGAGCGACGCGCGCTGGCGCATGCCGCCGGACAGCTCCGAGGGGCGCTTGTCTTCGAACCCGTTGAGGCCGACCAGTTCCAGAAGATGCCTGGCGCGGTCCTGCCGTTCGGTCTTCGACAATGTGTTGGGCACGATCTCGAGCGGCAACATCACGTTTTGCAGGATCGAACGCCATTCCAGCAGCACCGGGTTCTGGAACGCCATGCCGACGGTCGATCGCGGCTTCGCCACCACTTCGCCGTGCAGCATGACCTTGCCTTCGTCGGGCTTCAGCAGCCCCGACAGGAGCTTGGTGAGGGTGGATTTGCCGCAGCCCGAGGGGCCAACAACAGCGACGAAGCCGCCTTCCTCAAGCGCCAGTTCCAGCCCGTCGAGCACGGGCAGGGGGCCGGCAGCCGTTTCATAGGCGTGTCGAACGCCTTCGATCTTGATCATCGGATACATCTGGCCCCCCCGGAGGTCGGTTGGGGGCGCGGGGGATCAGACCCGCGCGCCCCGGTCTGGTCATTTCAGCGCGAAGCCGCCCTCGGGCAGGTAGGCGTCGGTGAAATAGAGGTTTGCGTCCGGTGCCGCCTGGAACTCGTAGGTGGTGGCGATCTGGTCGAGGGAGCTGGCAAAACGGTCCGGGTCGATCAGGCCGAAGCCGTTTGCAAGGGCCGCCTCGGTGGCCACATTGGCGTCGATGGCGAGCTCGAGGCGCCGGGTTTCAAGCCCGGCGTCGGCCGCCGGGTTGCGCTCGATCAGCGATGGGATCGCCGCGGCCGGATCGGCGATCGCGTCGGCCCAGCCCTTCGCGACCGCACCAAGGAAGGCCTCGATGACGCCGGCATTTTCGGCCGCGTAGTCAGTGTTGACGATGATCGCGTTGCCGTAAAGGTCGACCCCGTAATCGGCCATCAGGATCGTCGAGATGTCGTCTTCCGGCACACCGAGACGCACGAGGTTGAGGTAGGACGAGAACGAAAAGCCGGAGATCGAGGCGACGTTGCCTTCAGCGAGCATCGGTTCGCGGGTGGGGAAGCCCACCGGATCGACGGTAATCTTGTCCATGTCGAGCCCGTTTTCGGCGGCGAAGATCGGGAACTGGGCCCAGGCGCCGTCGGGCGGGGGGGCGCCGTGCACCTTGCCTTCGAGGTCGGCCGGCGTCTCGACGCCGAGCGACTTGCGGCCGATGACGGCGAACGGCGGCTTGTCATAGACCATCATCACCGCGGTGACCGGCGCGCCCGGGTTCTGATCGAGGAATTTGATCAGCGAGTTGATGTCGGCAAAGCCGACCGGGAACGCCCCGGTCGCCACTTTCGGGATCGCGTCGAGCGAGCCGGAGCCGGCGGTGATCTCGACCGCAAGGTCAGCATCGGTGAAATAGCCCTTGTCGATGGCGAGGAAATACGGGGCGGCGGGGCCCTCGAACTTCCAGTCCAGCGCGAAGGGCACCTCGGTTTCGGCGAAAGCTGCGTTGCTCAGAACGACGCTCGCGGCAAGGGCCACAAAGGATTGATGGTACATGGTCTCTCCTGTCTCGTATTTGCCTTCGCATCGTCCGTGCGTGGGGGCCACGGTCCAGTTTCCGCACCCGGTTTTCGTACAATTGCCCTGGTTTGCCGGAAACCTGGGCGCGTTCCAGCAAGGTCTGCTCAATTCAAAGGCGCCGCGCAGAGACGCAGGGTCAGACCGATACTTTCGGCAGCAACGTTTCGCGCGTTGTGCTGGCCTTCGCGCCGGAAAAAATGACTTCGCCGCGCCGGAGGACGGTGATCTCGTCGGCGAGGTCGAAGGCGAAATCGAAATACTGTTCGACCAAGACGATGGCCATTTCGCCTCGCTCGCGCAATAGCCCGATCACGCGCCCGATTTGCTGGATGATATTGGGTTGGATACCCTCGGTGGGCTCGTCGAGCAGCAGGAGTTTCGGCTTGGTAATGAGCGCGCGGGCGATGGCAAGCTGCTGTTGCTGGCCACCCGAGAGATCGCCGCCACGCCGGTCGAGAAACTCCTTCAGGATTGGGAACAGCTGATAGACCTCGTCCGGGATCCGGTGCTCCGCCGAGGGCAGGCAGGCGAAGCCGGTTTCGAGGTTTTCGCGCACCGTCAGCAGCGGGAAAATCTCACGGCCCTGCGGCACCACGGCGACACCACGGTGGGCGAGCGCGTGCGCTGGCAAAACGCCGAGTTCTTCGCCGTCGAGAACCACCTTGCCGCCAGAACGCGGATGGGCGCCGGAGATCGCCCGCATCAGGCTCGACTTGCCGACGCCGTTGGTGCCCATCACACAGGTGACGGCACCCGCGCGGGCGGTGAGCGACACCCCGTGCAGGATCTGGCTATGACCGTAGTGCAGGGTCAGATCTTCGACGTTCAACATGGCTCAGCGCCCCAGATAGACATCAATCACCTCCTGGTTGGCGGTTACGTGATCGAGCGAGCCCTCGGCCAGCACCGATCCTTCGTGCAGAACCGTCACCCGGCAGTCGAGGCGGCGGATGAACTCCATGTCATGTTCGACCACCACCACCGCGCGTGTCTGCGCGGCATCGACGAGGATCTGGGTCGTGTGCTCGCGCTCGGCCGGCGTCATCCCGGCGGCCGGTTCGTCGACCAGCAGCAGACGCGGCTCTTGCGCGAGCAGCATGCCGATCTCCAGCCATTGCTTCTGGCCGTGGGACAACTCGCCGGATTTTCGGTGTATCTCCTGTGCAAGCCCGATCTCTACCGCCAGCGCCGCCACCTGGTCGAGGTCCTCGCCCGAGGGCCGGTAGAACAGCACCGAGAAAGGTCCGCGGGTGTTCCTGAGCGCCATCAGCAGGTTTTCGTGCACCGTCTGGTCTTCGAATACCGTGGGTTTCTGGAACTTCCGGCCGATCCCCTCGCGGGCGATGCGGGCTTCCGACATGCCGAGCAGTGAGCGGCTCATCTCGCCCCAGATCACCTGACCCTCGTCGGGCTTCGTCTTGCCGGTGATGATGTCCATGAAGGTGGTTTTTCCGGCACCGTTCGGGCCGATGATCGCGCGCAGCTCCGCCGCGCCGATCTGGAAGCTGAGGTTGTTGATCGCCTTGAACCCGTCGAACGAGACCGAGACGCCGGACACTTCAAGGAGCGTGCTCATTCGCTGGCCTCCTTCTCACGGAGCGAGCCTGCATCGGGTCCGAGGTCGGCCCCGTGCCGCTCGGGGCCGCGCCGCGCGGTCAGGAGATCGAATAGACTTCCGATGCCCCTGGGGGCGAACAGGGTGACGGCCACAAAGCTGAGGCCCAGCAGGATGGTCCACCAATCGACCCATTGCACGGTGTAGAATCCCAGGTTCAAGCCGGGCGCCTGGCCGCCTGTGAACCAGGTCGATACAAGGCTCACGAAGACCGCACCAACAACCGCACCGTAGAGCCGGCCGCGCCCGCCGATGGCGACCCAGACCGCGAGGTAGATCGAGGCGACGGGGGCGATCTCGGCGGGGTTGATGATGCCCGCCTGCGGGTAGTAGAGCGCGCCCGCGATGCCGGCGATCATCGCCGTGACGGTGAAGATGAAGAGCTTGTAGCCCTCGACCGAGTAGCCGAGAAAGCGCACCCGCGCCTCGTTGTCGCGAATGCCGCGCAGCACCGAGCCGAACTTGCCCGAGACCACCCAGGCCGCGAAGAGATAGCCCAGCGCCAGGGCGAGGGCCGAGGCCCAGAAGAACCACATCGAGACATAGTCCTGGCTCACATCGTCGAGGCCGGGAAGGTTCTGCAGGCCGGACAGACCGTTGTTGCCGCGCAGCCCGCTGTCGTTCTGGAAGAGGTAGAGCGCCAGCGCGAGGGTCATCGCCTGGGTGAGGATCGAGAGATAGACGCCGGTGACACGCGAGCGGAAGGCGAGCCAGCCGAAGACCAACGCGAGCAGGCCAGGCACGGCGACGACGAGGATGAGTTGCAGTGTCAAGCTGTGCGAGAATGCCCAGATAACCGGGAACTCGGAGGAGCCGACCACGCCGAAGATCTGGTTGCCGATGGCGCTGACGGTTTCGGCGTCGGTCGGCGGCAGCGGCGCGGAGGCGAGCGAGGATTCGACGATGAGGCGGGTGCGCTCGTACATCAGCCACATGCCGATCATGTAGCCGCCCAGGCCGAAGAAGGCGAAATGGCCCAAGCTGAGGATGCCGGCATAGCCCCAGACCAGGTCCATCGCGATGGCGACGAGCGCGAGGGTGAGGGTCTTGCCGAGGGTCTTGACGAAGGAGGTCGAGACAAGGCCGAGGCCGAAGCCCTCCGACATCACCGTGATGGCGATGGTGAACAGCGCGAGCACGGCGAGGAAGACCAGCGTGGAGGGGTTTCGGGTGATGAAGCTATTGGGCATGGCTCAATCCCCCGCGGCGCGGCCTTTGAGGGCGATGATCCCTCGCGGCCGGAACTGGATGAAGATGATGATGAAGACGATCATGTAGGTCTGCGCCGCGAGCGTGTTCGACGGGTTGAACCATTCGATGCCCTTCTGCAGGAAGCCGATCATCCCCGCCCCAAGCAGCGTGCCCCAGATGTTGCCGACGCCACCGACCACGACGGTCATGAAGCTTTGCACAATGTAATCGGCGCCGAGTTCGGAGGTCACCTTGGCGTAGAGGCCGATCGCCACACCGGCGATGCCGGCGATGCCGGAGCCGAGGCCGAAGGTGAGCATATTGACCCGTTCGGGGTTGATGCCCATCGCGGCGGCCATCTTGCGGTTCTGGGTCACCGCGCGGGTCTCCAACCCCAGCCGGGTGCGTTTCATGATGTAGAGGAAGACCCCGAGGAAGATCAGCGCGAGCACGAAGATCGCGATCCGGATGTAGGAAATGGCGATCACGTCGCTCACCACCCAGGCGCCGTCGAGCCAGGCGGGCGCCGTGAGGGGCCGCGCCTGGGTGCCGAAGATGTTCTTGGCGAGCTGCTGGAGCGCGATGGAGATGCCGAAGGTGGCGAGCAGCGTCTCCAGCGGGCGGTTGTAGAGCCAACGGATCACCAGCCGCTCCATTGCCACGCCGGCGGCGAAGGTCACCGCGAAGGCGAGCGGGATCGCGACCGCGATCGAGGCGGTGTGATTGGGGATGTATTGCTGGACCACATAGCCGGTATAGGCGCCCATCATGATGAACTCGCCATGCGCCATGTTGATGACCCCCATCACCCCGAAGGTGATGGCGAGCCCAATGGCGGCAAGAAAGTAGATCGAGGCGAGCGAAAGGGCGTCGAGCCCGAGGTCGACCATCTGGTTCATGCCGACCTTGGTCGAGATCCGGGTGAGCGCGCGTTCGGCGGCTTCCGTCACCCCCGGATCGGGTTCGGCGTAGACCTCGGCGAAGCTGTGGACGGCAAGCGCGTCGGTCACCGCGTCGTCGTCGAGATAGGGCGGCACGAGGCCTTCCCCGGCCAGCGTGTTGTAGGCCGTGACGCGCTTCTCCGGGTCGGACAGGTCCGCGACCGGCACGCCGCCGACGCTGCCATCCGCGATGTTTTCCATCAACGCCGCGCGCACCGCATCGACCGAGACCCGCGGCGGCGCCAGCTCGGCGTCCGACAGCATTTCATAGGCCATTTCGCGCGGCAGGTCCTCGGAGCCAGGCTGGAGGCGACGGGCCAGGTTCACGTCCTCGGGCGGTTCGCCCTCGAACACCTTGAGCGTGGTGGCGGTGAGCGGGTTCAGCGCCCCGCGCACATCGAGGCCGAGGTCGCCCGACATTTCCTCGATGGCGGCGATACGGGCTTCGGAGGCGGGGTCGTAGGAAATGGTCAGCAGCCGTTCGAGCCGCTGTTTGCGCGCTTTCAGCTCCGGGTCTTCCTCGGGGTCGATGGCAGCGCGCAGCGGGGTCAGGAGATCGGCGTTCGAATCGCGTTCGAGCGACAGCAGCGCGTCCGCGCGCTTGGCCCGGTCCGGGTCATTGAGCTGGAAGGTCACTAGTGCTGTGCCGAGCAGCGCCCGGATTCCCGAGTTGGGCTTGATCTGCTTGAGGTCGGATGACGCATATTCCCCGACCGCCTCGCCACTGTCGAAGTCGATCAAACGGTAGGTCTTCGAGGCGACCTCTTCGCCGCGAAAGAACAGCCCGTCGTCTTTGCGCTGCCAAATCTCCTTGGCCTGCCAGGCTTCGAGCACACCCTGGGCTTCGGCCAGACCGCTGGCGGAAACCGCATCGATCACCGGGCCGATGGTCTTGCGCGAGCTTTTCACGATCAGCTCGGCCTGCGCCTGGAGGACCACCTGCATCGGGCCAAGGGGCGCTCCAGCCTCCTGCGCACGCGCAGAAAGAGAAAGGGCGATCAGCGTCGCCAGGATTATCTGCAAGTTTTTCAGCATGTTGCCAGCCCGGCTCCTCGGAATTCAGGCGGATGGCCCGACCCGCCATACAGATCACACACGCGGCGGGCCAGGGAGGGCGCGGGCGGGAGCAAACCCGCCCGCGCCGATGGTGTCAGTAGTTCGACTTGATCTGCACGCAGCTCTTGGTCTCGGTGTTGTACATGCCGCAACCGAGATCCTTCCAATCCGAAATCAACACAGCCGATTCCGGTAGGTAGTCGGTCCAGGCGTCGCCCGGAACTTCCTCGGTCTGGCTGGTGATGTCGAACTGGCCATCGGCCTGGATCTCGCCGATCAGCACCGGCTTTGACAGGTGGTGATTCACGCCCATCACCGCGGTGCCGCCGGTGAGGTTGGGGAATTCCTGGCCCCACATCTTCTCGCGCACCGCCTCGACATCGGTGGTGCCGGCGGCCTCGACGGCATTCACCCACATGTTGAAGCCGATGTAGTGGGCTTCCATCGGGTCGTTGGTCACCCGCTTGTCGTCGCCGATGTATCCGTGCCACTGCTCGATGAAGGTGGCGTTTTCCGGGGTGTCGGCGGACATGAAGTAGTTCCACGCGGCGAGGTGGCCGACGAGGTTGGAAGTGTCGAGGCCCGACAGTTCCTCTTCGCCCACCGAGAAGGCGACGACGGGGATGTCGTCGGCCGAAATTCCGGCGGCCGCGAGTTCCTTGTAGAAGCCGATGTTGGCGTCGCCGTTAATGGTCGAGATCACACCGACCTTTTTGCCGTCGGCGGCGAGCGCCACAACGTCGGCGACTATCTTCGACCAGTCGCTGTGACCGAACGGCGTGTAGTTGATGAAGATGTCCTCTTCGGCGATGCCTTTCGATTTCAGGTAGCTCTCGAGAATGTTGTTGGTCGTGCGCGGATAGACGTAGTCGGTGCCGAGCAGGGCGAATTTCTCCACTCCAAGCTCGTCGAGGAAGTAGTCCGTGGCCGGGATCGCCTGCTGGTTGGGCGCCGCACCGGTGTAGAACACGTTCCTCGAACTTTCCTCACCCTCGTACTGCACCGGGTAGAACAGGAGGCCGTTGAGCTCCTCGATCACCGGCAGCACCGACTTGCGGCTCACCGAGGTCCAGTTGCCGAAGATCACGTCGACCTCGTGCACGGTGAGCAACTCGCGCGCTTTTTCGGCGAACAGCGGCCAGTCGGACGCCGGGTCGACCACGACCGCTTCCAACTCGCAGCCGAGCACGCCGCCGGCGGCATTCTGCTGGTCGATCAACATCAGCATGGTGTCTTTGAGCGTGGTCTCGGAAATCGCCATCGTGCCCGAGAGCGAATGCAGCACGCCGACCTTGACCGGGCAGTCTTGCGCGGCGGCGGCAGTGGCGAGCGCGGCGGCGGCGAAGGTGCCGGTGAGCGCGGATTTGAGGATTGTCATCTGGATCTCCATTCGGAGGGGATTGACCTGCGTCATTGCCCCGGCGGGGCGCATGCGTCAGGTTTCCCTCGCAGCTGTACAGTTGCATTCGTGTGGCGGCCGGTTTCGAGCTCCAATTCGGTTTGGCCGTCACACACCTTTCTCTCCGAGACTTGGTTCCCGGGCAGGCAGGCTCAGCGATTCTGCACCGCGGCGCGTTTGGCAATCTCGGGGTTCCGGATTTCCCGCTCCTGGCGCGGATTGCCCAATACTTGTGCAACGCCCGTGGCGGGGCGCTAGTTTTCGAGCATTGCTTGTCCCGCCGGCTACCCAACGGGCTTTTTCGTGGCGCTTCGGGCGCGACCTGCAGAAAAAGGCGTCAACGAACGCGAACGCCGGAGAGATCCGATCACCGAATCCGCCCCGATCCCAACGCCCGACCAGCGTGCGCTCCCGCCGCGTGCCCGAGGCGCCGTGACGCTCTCGGTCACGTCCTCAAGAGATGCGGGCGGCAACGGTTCGGACCGGATCGGGCGGCTTCGCCAGTCTGGCTCTTTGAAATGCATGTTTCCGCGACGAGACGGCGCCGGGCTGGAGGCGGTGCTCGTCAATACGGCCGGCGGGATTACCGGCGGCGACCGGTTCGAGATCGCCGCGCATGTGGACGCAGGCGCCGGGCTTACGTTGACCAGCCAGACCGCCGAGCGCGCCTATGCCGCACCGCCGGGTGAAACCGGCCGGGTTGAGACCCGTCTCGACGTGGGTCCGGGCGGCCGGCTCGGCTGGATCCCGCAGGAGACGATCCTGTTTGACCATTCGGCGCTCAGCCGACGGCTGATTGTCACGCTCGCGCCCGGCGCCACGGCGCTTGTGGCCGAACCCGTGATCTTCGGCCGCGCCGCGATGGGCGAGGAGGTGCGCTTTGGCCGCTTCGACGACCGGATTGAGATCCGGCGCGACGGCCGCCCGCTCTACCGCGACGCGATGCGGCTCAACGGCGACACCGCTGCCCGGCTGGATCGGCCGCATGCCGGCGGGGGCGCCCGCGCCCTGGTCTCGCTGGTCTATGTCGCGCCCGACGCCGAAGCGCAGCTGGCCGCGGTGCGCAGCGCCCTGCCGCCGACTGGCGGCGCCAGCCTGATCGGTGACGATGTCCTGGCGCTGCGCCTGCTCGCCACCGACGGCTTCGAATTGCGCCGGGTGCTGATCCCGATCCTCACCCGCCTCACCGGCGGCGACCTTCCCAAATGCTGGATGATCTGACATGAACCTGACCCCCCGCGAAAAAGACAAGCTCCTGGTGGCGATGGCCGCCGAGGTCGCCCGCAAGCGCCTCGCGCGCGGCGTCAAGCTCAACCACCCCGAGGCGATTGCCCTTATCACCGACGCGGTGGTCGAGGGCGCTCGCGACGGCCGGTCGGTGGCCGACATGATGGAGGCCGGCGCCGATGTGGTCCGTCGCGATCAATGCATGCAAGGGGTGCCGGAGATGATCCACGATGTGCAGGTCGAGGCGACCTTCCCCGACGGGACCAAACTCGTCACTGTCCATCAACCGATCCGCTGAGGAGGCACCGATGATCCCCGGAGAACTGTTCCCCGCCGCGGGCACGCTGGTGCTCAACGAGGGCCGCGAAGCGGTGACGCTGATGGTGGCCAACACCGGCGATCGACCGGTGCAGGTGGGCTCGCATTACCATTTCGCCGAGTCCAACAGCGCGCTCGACTTCGACCGCGCCGCCGCGCGGGGCATGCGGCTCGATATCGCCGCCGGCACCGCCGTGCGCTTCGAACCCGGCCAGCGCCGCGAGGTGCAGCTCATCCCGATCGCCGGCGCGCGCCGGGTGTTCGGCTTCAATCAACACGTGATGGGAGTGCTCTGATGCCCGCGACGATCAAACGCGCCGACTACGCCGCGATGTTCGGCCCGACCACCGGCGACCGCTTACGGCTCGCCGACACCGACCTTGTGATCGAAGTTGAAAGAGACCTCACAACCTATGGAGAAGAGGTGAAATTCGGCGGCGGCAAGGTGATCCGCGACGGCATGGGCCAGAGCCAGGTCACCCGCGCGGAGGGGGCCGTCGATACTGTGATCACAAATGCGCTGATCGTCGACCACACGGGGATCTACAAGGCCGACGTCGGGCTCAAGAACGGGCGGATCGCGAAGATCGGCAAAGCCGGCAACCCGGATACGCAACCCGGCGTCGACATCGTCGTTGGCCCCGGCACCGAAGCGATTGCCGGCGAAGGCCGGATCCTCACCGCCGGCGGGTTCGACAGCCATATCCACTTCATCTGCCCGCAACAGATCGAGGACGCGCTGCATTCGGGGCTGACCACGATGCTCGGCGGCGGCACCGGCCCCGCCCACGGCACGCTTGCCACCACCTGCACGCCGGGCCCTTGGCACATCGGGCGCATGCTGCAGGCGGCAGACGCATTTGCGATGAACCTCGCCTTCGCCGGCAAGGGCAACGCCTCGCTGCCCGCCGCGCTTGAGGAGCAGGTGGTGGGCGGCGCCTGTGCGCTCAAACTGCACGAGGATTGGGGCACCACGCCCGGGGCGATCGATTGCTGCCTGTCGGTCGCCGATGCCATGGACGTCCAGGTGATGATCCATACCGACACGCTGAACGAGTCGGGCTTCGTCGAGAACACTGTCTCGGCGATGAAGGGCCGTACGATCCACGCTTTCCACACTGAGGGAGCGGGCGGAGGGCACGCACCGGACATCATCAAGATCTGCGGCGAAGACCATGTGCTGCCCTCGTCCACCAATCCGACCCGGCCGTTCACCGTCAACACGCTCGAGGAACATCTCGACATGCTGATGGTCTGCCACCATCTCGACAAGTCGATCCCCGAGGACGTGGCCTTTGCCGAGAGCCGGATCCGACGCGAAACCATCGCCGCAGAGGACATCCTGCACGACATGGGCGCCTTCTCGATCATCGCATCGGACAGCCAGGCGATGGGCAGGGTGGGCGAGGTTCTCATTCGTACTTGGCAGACGGCCGACAAGATGAAGAAACAGCGTGGGCGGCTCGCGGAGGAGACCGGCGACAACGACAACTTCCGGGTCCGCCGCTACGTGGCGAAATACACGATCAACCCGGCCATCGCCCATGGTATGGCGGGTGAGATCGGGTCGGTCGAGGAAGGAAAGCGCGCCGACCTCGTGCTCTGGAACCCGGCGTTTTTCGGCGTGAAGCCCGAAATGGTGCTTCTCGGCGGTACAATCGCCATGGCGCAGATGGGCGATCCCAACGCCTCGATCCCGACGCCGCAGCCGGTTTATTCGCGGCCGATGTTCGGCGCCTACGGGAGGTCGGTGGAGAACTCGGCGGTGACATTTGTTTCGGCTGCCGCGCAAGATGCGGGGATTGGTGAGCACCTCGGGCTCGCAAAGCAGACCCACGCCGTCGCGAACACCCGCGCGATCGGCAAACAGGACCTCGTGCTCAACGACGCAACGCCGCATGTCGAGGTCAATCCCGAGACCTACGAGGTCCGGGCCGATGGCGAACTCCTTACCTGCGCCCCGGCCGAAGAGTTGCCGATGGCGCAGCGCTACTTCCTGTTCTGAGGTTGGCGAGATGGACCTGCCTGTAAGCCATACCGTCACCCACGCCCACCGCGGTGATGACCGGGTGACACTGAGCTATGACGAGAGGTTCTTGCGCCGCAAGGTGTTGGAAACCGAGGGAGGCATCCGGTTCCTCGTCGACCTTGCGAAGACCACGTCGCTCGGCCCGGGTGACGCCTTTCGTCTCGAGGACGGATGCCTGATCGAAGTGGTTGCTGCGGCGGAAGACCTTCTCGAAATCCGCGGCGACCTCACGCGGCTCGCCTGGCACATTGGCAATCGGCACACGCCGTGCCAGATCGAGCCGGCTCGGCTGCTCATCCAGCGCGACCACGTGCTGCACGACATGCTGGTGAAGCTCGGAGCGGAGGTGTCGGAGGTTGTCGCGCCGTTCATGCCCGAAGGCGGTGCCTATGGCCACGGACGCACGCACGGCCATGCGCACTGACGCTGTGCTTACCCTTTCCCAATGGCTCTCGCCGGCCTACCCGGTCGGGGCGTTTGCCTACAGCCACGGGCTGGAGGCGGCGGTCGCAGCCGGTTGGGTGCAGGACGGCGCGGCGCTGGAAGCCTGGCTCGCCGAAGTGCTCGAGTCCGGGTCCGGGCATAACGATGCGCTGCTGATCGCCGCCGCCTGGCGCGCCGAGGGGGAAGAAGCGGTCGCCGCGGTCGATGCCGCGGCCCGCGCCTTCGCCGGCTCGAAGGAGCGGCTGGTCGAGACCGACCAGCAAGGCCGCGCCTTCGCCGCGGTGACGGCGGCGATCTGGGGCGGCGATCTTACCGGGGTCATCTACCCGGTCGCCCTGGGCGCGGCAGCGTCCCGCGCGACCCTGCCACAGGAGCTCACCCAGCTCATGTATCTCCAGGCGTTCCTGTCGAACCTCATCGCGGTCGGCCAACGTCTGCTGCCGGTGGGACAGACCGAGGGGCAGGCGATCCTGCGTCGTCTCACCGCACGCATCCCCGCCGTGGCCACCGAAACCGCAAGCGGCGATCTCGATCGGCTCTCCGCCACCGCATTCCTCTCCGACATCGCCGCGATGCACCACGAAACCCTACGGACAAGGATTTTCCGCACATGACAAGCCCCAACGGCCCCTTGCGTATCGGGATTGGCGGCCCTGTTGGCGCCGGTAAGACGACGCTCACCGCCGCGCTCGCCGAGATGTTCCGAAAAACCCATTCCATCGGCGTGATCACCAACGATATTTACACCCGGGAAGACGCTGAGGCGCTGATGCGGATGCAGATCCTGCCGTCGGATCGGATCATCGGCGTCGAGACCGGCGGTTGCCCGCACACCGCGATCCGCGAGGACGCCTCGATCAACCTCGCCGCCGTCGCCGAGATGAATGCGCGCCATCCGGATCTTGACCTTGTGCTGATCGAGTCGGGCGGCGACAATCTCTCGGCCACTTTCAGCCCGGAACTGGCGGATCTTACCATCTATGTCATCGACGTGGCCGCGGGCGAAGATATTCCACGCAAGGGCGGTCCGGCGATCACCCGGTCCGACATCCTGGTGATCAACAAGACCGACCTCGCGCCTTTCGTGGGCGCCGACCTCGCCGTCATGGAGCGCGATTCAAGCAGGATGCGAGGAAGCTTACCGACCGTTTTTGCGGCTCTGAAGCACCGGGATGGGGTTGGAGACGTCGTCATGCACGTCAAGGAACTTGGGGGCGTTTGACCGCGACTCTGGTCAGGTGGTTTTCCCGCACACCCAACCAACGCCGCCCCGCAGCGAACGGCTGCATTACCCCCAACTCGACGGATGCCCGACATTTCGCAAAGGGCCGGAAAGGGCTCGGAGCGGTTAATTGCCGTGGGCGGATGAACGTCCGGTTCCGGGTTCCCAGCCGAAATGATCGGCCTGTCCCGCCCAATCCATCGGAAGCGGGCCCAGCATCCGCTTCAGCGTGACCTCCGGCCCTTGCCGTCCGTCCAGGATCTCCTCGACGATGTCGGGCGCGAGTAATGTGAGCCGAAGGATGCGGGTCATGTACGACGGCGCGATCCTCTCGTGCTCGGCCAGTTCGGCGATGGTGGTGAACTCGCCTGCCTCCAGCATGCGTTTCCAGCGGAAGGCGCGGGCTAGCGCCTTGACCATTGTGTTCTCGACCCTGCGCTTGTGCTCGACGCCATCAGGCAGTTGCACTGCCTTGCGCCCGCCGCATTTCACGACACGGAACGGGACGTGGATCGTCAACGTATTGCAGGCCGTCGGGTTTTGATCCCAGCGGCCCGCGTTCGGTTTGAATCTGTCACGCACCGGCGTTACTTATAGTTGTCGCTCTCGATTTCGAATTCCATCGAGTTGGAGAGCATGTGGTGCGCAATTTCTACGGAGCCAGCGTCCGGTCCCAGATTCTCGGCTGGGAGATCCAGCCAGTGTTTCGGAAACCTTTGGGGACAGAACTCGTACAGCAGGTCGGTCGTGAGGTTTGGGAAGCGGCCGAAAACCATCACGCCGTCGTCGGCATAGACCACTTCGTTGCCGTTCTCATCGCGTTCGATGACAACGCAGAGGTGACCCCGCGATTGAGCAGCGGTGAACAGAGGTTTGTAGCTCATAGGATGCTCCTTTCGTGACGTAGTAGCGGTAGAGCCTACCGCCCTTGCGGGTGTGCGTGGGCGAGAAGGCGGCGCCGTCGGGGCCGTACAGCAGCCCCTTGAGCAGTGCCGGCGTCTCGGCGCGGGTACGGGCGGCGCGCTTTCTGGGGCTCTCCTTGAGGATGGCGTGTACGCGGTCCCAGGTTTCGCGGTCGACAATGGCGTCGTGCTGGCCGGGGTAGCTGTTGCCCTTGTGGCTGATCTCGCCGATGTAGATCCGGTTGTTGAGCAGCCGGTACAGATACTTCTTGTCGATCGGCTTGCCCTTTTTCGTGCTGAACCCGTCCGCATTCAGCTCCCGTGCCAACAGGGTTGCGGATCCGATCTCGATGAAGCGCTGGAAGATATGGCGGACACGAGTGGCCTCGGCATCGACAACGACCAGCTTGCGGTCGCGCGGCTGGTAGCCGAGCGGTGCCACGCCTCCCATCCACATGCCTTTGGCCTTCGAGGCGGCGAATATGTCCCGGATGCGCTCGCCCGTGACCTCGCGCTCGAACTGAGCGAAGCTGAGCAGGATGTTCAGTGCCAGTCGCCCCATGGACGTGGTGGTGTCGAACGACTGGGTGACCGATACGAATGTCACACCATGCCGATCGAAGATCTCCACGAGCTTGGCGAAATCTATGATTGAACCGCGCCGGGTTTGCCGGAGGCTCCAACTCGTGAGCAGGATGGAGCATCATGAGCAAGACGACGTCTACTTCGGGCGTGGCCAAGCCATTCTGAAACAAAGAGAAAGGATCAAACCAAAGACCATCGAAACCCGGCGCTTGCTTCACGCAAATCCGCCGCATAATCAAACCAACAGGATGAGCCAGATCCTCTTTTGGATCAGGCCGCCCTCAGGCCCAAAATCCCTGACGACGGACAGTAGGTGCGGTTCTCGGGCACGTTTTGGCCGGCCTTCGCCTCCTCGTTTGATTGGTTTGGCGCAATCATGAAACCGCCCGCGTTCATCGCGGTCTTCACCGCGCCCTGCGCGTCGTCTTCTATGATGCAGCCGTGGTGAGGGCAGAGCAGGTAAGCGGTCTTCGCCGCCTGCACCGGCGTCGATCCGGGTGCCCAGTGAAGGTGTTTCCGCATCGGGATGAACGGCACCCCGCAATGCGGGCAGTGCCACGCCCAATGGTGCCGCGTGCCTTCCTGAAACAGCCGCCAGATCGGGCTTTCGATCTCTACCGGATCGCCGATGGCGAAGAACTCCGGTATGATCGGGTTGCCGTCCTCGTCGGCCCCGGCCTCGATCTCCTCGGTCTCGACAACGCCCTGACCGGGCGTGCTGGTGATGATGGTGCAGAAGTCGGCATAGGTGTCGCCGCGAGCTTCCACAAGGCCGAGGGGATCGCCCTGGCTCCTGATGTTTTTCAGCATTTCGTCATACTCGTCCACGATGGCGAACCCCGCAGGATCTGATTTCAGGGAAGTGGAAGACACCGCGGAGGCGAGGCGCATGCGCACGCCGGCGACTTTCTTCAGGGTCTTCTTCTCGCGTCGGCCGCGCACGAGCTTTCCGCTGAGGCCCTCGCACTCAATGATCATGCGCCGCAGCCGCGGTTCGAACTGGTCGCGATTGAATTCGGCGCTAGGGCCGACATAGAGGATCGGCGTTGGCCGCTGATCGAGGCGTTGGCCGATGACATCGAGTACCGTGTCGGTCTTGCCAGTTTGCGCTCCGGTGACACCGACAACGCGGCGGTAGAGGCCCGACACAGCCGCCCGGCCGAGCTGCACCATCGAGGGAGACAGGTACGGGTTGCGCGGACCCGGTAGGCCGGCCTCGGGCCCGTAGACCCGGTTGGCCCGGGCCCAGGCATCCGGCGTGGTGAGGGCAGGGGGCCGGATCAAGGCCCCGAACCGCCGCATCAGGTGTGGGCCAGGATCCATCCTCGTATCGAACATCGGTCTTTCCCGCGTGTCATGCCGCATCCACGTTGCCCGCCTCCAACGCCGCTGCCTTCTGGTCCATTGCATCGGCGATCTCATTCAGCGCGTCGACCACCACTGCTTCGAGCTTTCGGCGCTCATCCACCTCTCGGGTGAAGGCCGGCGGGATCGCCATCAGCTTTGCCCGCATCTCGGCGGCGGCCGTATCCAGAACCAGGCGAGCGTCATCCATCGGGACGAGTTCCCGGCGCTCTGCCCGCAGCTGCAGATCAAGGCGTTCAGCACGGATGACCTGAATACGCGTGTGGGCGGCGCTCTTGCTGCGCCGGCGTTCCTCGTCTTTGAGGAAGCGGATATGGCCCTGAACGACCGAGATCAGGTTCCAGCGCCCGCGGTCGAGCTTCTGGATGTAGCCTTCCTTGGCGAGGCGCCCGAACCAGGCCTCGGAGACCATCAGGAGCTTTGCCGCCTGCGCCGTCGTGATGACGCCCGCCGGCAGGTCGTCGTCCGGCTCAGCCATTGCTCCGCGCCCCCCGCACCTCGGCGAAGGTTTGGCCATCGTCGAGTAGCACTGCGGTCTTCCCGGTGAAATCCTGCCACCGCATGACCGCGACATCGACATAGGCCGGCGACAGCTCCATCGCGTAGACCCACCGCGCCTCGATCTCGCCTGCAATGATCGTGGTGCCGGAGCCCGAGAAAGGCTCGTAGACCGCGTCACCCTCGACCGAGTTGTTCGCGAGCGGCCGGCGCATGCAGTCGACCGGTTTCTGCGTTCCGTGCACCGTGTCACTGTCCTGGTCACGGCTCGGGATGTGCCACAGGGTCGTCTAGGTCCGATCGCCGGCCCAGTCACCGGTGCCGCGGACCGCGTACCAGCAAGGCTCGTGCTGCCAGTGATAGTCGCCGCGGGAGAGCACCAAGCGCTCTTTCGCCCTGATGATTAGACTGCGGATATCGAACCCGCTGACCATGAGGCTCTCGGCCACGTTGGTCGCGTGCAGGGCGCCATGCCAGACGTAGGCGACGTCGCCCGGGAACAAGGCCCACGCCTCGCGCCAGTCGGCCCGGTCGTCGTTCAGGACCTTGCCCGTGCGCTTGGTCTGCGAGGTGCCTGCATCGTTCCGCCAAGCCGGGTCGTAGTCCACGCCGTAGGGTGGATCCGTGACCATCAGGTGGGGCAGGGCACCGTCAAGCAGCCTCTTGACGTCGTCGCTACGCGTGCTGTCGCCGCACATGAGCCGGTGGTCGCCGAGGGCCCAGAGATCACCCGGACGAGAGACGGGGACCACAGGCGGCTCTGGCGGGCGCTCTTCGGCGCCCTCGATGCCTTCCAGGGCGCGCGCGAAGGCCCGGAGCACTTTGTCGCTGAACCCCAAGACCGGTGCCGTCTCGTCGGCGAGGTCGAGCAGGTCGCTGCGCATCGGACCAGGCCGAGCAGTCGATCACCGGAACGTAGCCTGCCGGTAGTGTCTTGCCGTTCGGGAGCCG
>Ga0209121_10002433_pt1 | contig 18926 bp, 17 predicted proteins | sample Cruoilmetagenom3_FD_187292 | JGI IMG/M metagenome (GOLD analysis project Ga0209121, IMG submission 187292) | Oil polluted marine microbial communities from Coal Oil Point, Santa Barbara, California, USA - Sample 3 (SPAdes) (version 2) | ecosystem: Environmental > Aquatic > Marine > Oil seeps ...
CTCCATAGGAATAAAAAATAGTTTACGTACTTTATCCTGAGGCAAAGAAGAAATTAAAATCACTTCTACTTCTTTTGCTACTCTGGCTATAGCATAGGCTTTGTGACCGCCTAAAACAAATTTCTTTTTTAAACGTTCAATTATATCATCGGGGGTATTTGCTTCTTCTACCCATTTTTCAAAAGTAGGTTCTCCATAACCCTCGCTACATTCAGCAAGTAGTATGATAGTCCCTCCTGGCTTTACCGCTTGATAAGCATTTTCTAAAGCTTTTTGAGCTTGATAAACATTAATATCTTTAGGATAACCGCCAGCACTGGCAATCACAACATCTGCCTTTTTTTCAATAGGGCAAATATATATTTGCTTGCATATCTCTACTCCCTGCTGCCATGAAGCTAATAATTCTCCCGCTACAATTTCTACTATCTTATAGTTTTCATCAGTAACTACATTGATATTAAAATCAACTCCGACTTTTTCTGCTGCTTCTTGCATCTCTTCATGGACAGGATTCCCTCTAAGATTTCCGGCTCGGGCATTTAAGTGGACCATCTTGGCATGATTGGTCTCAATGGTCTTTCTCCCACAAATACCGGGAAGGATAGATTTTCTTCCGCCAGAAAAACCGGCAAAATAATGAGGAACTATTACCCCGGTTGTAATTATAAAATCTATATCCGAGACAATCGGATCAACCCAGAGCTCGTTACCACTTTTTAATTTACCTAAATCTTTTAGGTAGGGATCATCACAATCATGATTAATAAATTTATAAGTAGAAAGAATATCTTCCCCAAATATTTCCTTTATTTCTTCCGGGGAGTTGCTGCGATGTATTCCGGTAGCCACCATAAAAGTTATATTTTCTTTTTTTATACCTATTTGATGTAATTCATCTAATAGGGAAGGTAAAATGACTTTGTAAGGTGTCGGCCTGGTGATATCGTTGACCACGATTAAAATCTTCTGGGCTTTTTTGCGGTTCATTAAATCTTTTAAAGAAGAACTGTTTATGTGATTTTTCATAAGTTCTTTTAATTTATTTTTCGGATGTAATAGAACTTCTTGTTTTTCTAAGTTTAATATTTTTATTATATTTTTATCTTGTATTGGTAATCGAATTTCTTCTTTACCATATTTTAATTTCATTTTTTGCCTCCATAAATTTTTTTATTTCTATAATATAAAATAATATCAATAAAAACCATCATACAATTTAACAAATATAAATAAATCACTTGATCAAAGTTATAAAGTAATTTATGTATTACTCCAGATATATATCCAATTAAAACGCAAAATAAAAATAGAAGACTTTTACCATCATTATTTTTTGAGGTGTACGACCTATATATAGAAAAAGGCCAAGCTATTCCAAAACAAACTAACATAATTATTTCAAATATACTCATTTAATCGATTAGGATCCAATTCCCGCAGCTCTGCTGCGATTAATAAATATGGAAAAAGGTCGAAAAAAATACAAAAGTTACCCTGTAAGCAAATTAGTTTGCTTTAAAGGATAATAGATACCACGTAGCTCTGCTGCGGGGAGGTTCATTTAACGACGTAGTAATCGCTATATAATATTATATCCTTATCTTTTTAGCAAAAAAAACTGAAATTTTTTCTTAACCATATACTCTAGTATTAACGATAACTTTCTTATTTTTTAATTTACTAATAATCCTTCTTTTAAAAGAATTTCTATTGTCCATTTTGCTGAATTTCCGCAGACACTAGGGCACTTATTATCATGCCCTCCAGCATCTAGGAATTCTTTATACTGCTTTTTATCCCATAGATTATAAGCCTTACCCATTATTTTTCTATGGATATCATAACAATTAACACTTCCATATTCTCCTTTAAAACAAGTAATTAGTTCTCTAACTAATTCATATGTCTTAAATCTTATTCTCTTAGGATCTGAAAAATTATCATATTCCCTTCCAATAAAAGTACTCAAGACCATGACTCCCGCCGTAAGCGCTCCACAACTATTTCCGGTAAGCCCAATACCTCCTGCCAAACCAGTTGCAGCTTTAAATACATCATTACTAATTTTTGAACCTAATATTTCTTTAAAAGCACCAATTACAGATTGTGCACATCCACCATATTGTTGTTCATTTTTGTATGCTATTTTTTCAATTTTTTTAATCACAAGATTATTTTTTTTCATATTATATTTTCACCTATAAAAAATTTTCAATATATTTACCCAAAGGCAAAATATTGTTATTTTGTTCTTTAAGTTAATAATAATTAATATTCAATTTTTTTAATGTTTCAGCAGTAATTCTGATGGCACTATCTGGATCTGGTAAAGGTAGTATTTCCGCAGAGACATAGCCCTGATAGTCTATTTTTTTTAAAGTCTTTATTATTTCTTTAAAGTCAAGGTGTCCACAACCTGGTGCCCATTGGTTACTATCTGCAAAATGAACATGGGTAATATAATCCTTTGCTTGAATAATACTATCGCATATAGAAACCTCTTCAATATTCATATGAAAAGTATCTACCAGTAATCCTAAATTTGATACTCCTACACGTTCGATAAATTGAATTCCTTGGTTAACTGTGTTAATCAAATTGGTCTTGTATCTATTAATCGGTTCCAGAACAATTTTTACATTATGTTCTCTAGCAAAATTACAACATTGTCTCAAACTTTTCACAACCCACTCTTCTGCTTCCTCTCGGCTAATACTCTCACCAATTTTTCCTCTTATTGAGCCAATAATTACTTGAGCATTAAAATTGGAAGCAAATACTACCTGACTCTTTATTCGCTCTACTACCATTTTTCTAACACTTTCATTGGGATCTGTAAAGCTTAAACCTTCTTTTACATAAGCCTGCCCGGTGCCTATAGCCGGAACTTCCAAATTATTTTCTTTTATTATATTAATGATACTCTCTATCTTTAAATCTTTTGGATTTCTAACCGCAAATTCTGCACCATCAAAACCAAGCCCTGCAACTTTTTTAATAGTTTTTTTAAAATCTTCTATAGTAGAAGAAGTAGTGACTACTATACTCTTTTTCATTTTTTAATATTCCTTTCTATAAATTTAAATTATTTTTGAATTTGTTCTGTACAAGATATTTTATATACAAATCCCCAATCCTCATTCATTGTTTCCTTTAAAAAGAGTTCCATTTCTTCTGGATCACGTATGTTAATCTTTTCAACTGGTGGTATTTTACCTACTAGTGTAGCTCTCTGAAATTTCATCATAAACTAAAGTTAAATGTTTTAAAATAGCCATAATGAATCTCTTTCTTTGGTAGTAGTTCTGGCAGAACAATTACCAATCCTTTGAAAATACTGCTATTTCTATTGATGTTTGTTCCATCTCTTCCTTGTCAAAAATTTTTTCAATATATTTTTGATAAAGGACATAAATAGAAATTATTATTTATAATTAGATACTTCCTTTTTTCATATTTAAATTCTTGAGAAATAATTCACTCTTTCTCTATTATTATTACTCTTCCTCTTGCCTTATATTCAACTCTTTTAATTTTATTTGGGTGGGTATTCCCTCTTCGCTCCAACCACGATAACTATAGTAATCACTAAGTAATTCTCCTAGGGGGGGAAGTTTGTCTCTGTTCCTTTTTAAGGTAAGAAACCTTGAAGGCAAAAAATCATCTTTCCTGCTTATTCCACAGCGTACATTGTAAAGTCTTTGTAAATTGAATATTCTTTCTCCTATTTTCATAAATTCTTTAATATTCATTTTCCACCCAGTAACATAATTTAAAAAATTAATCATATCATGAACTTCTATAGATTTTGTAATATTCATAAATTTACACATAACTATAGAATCAAATATACACATTAAATTTTGAAGTTTAATTGTAAATTCAGATTTCCCATCTATCTGGTGCCTATCTTGGGCTTTATTTATGCCTATATCTGGTTGAGTAACTGAAAGTTCATAGGGATGTGATAAACTTCCAAGGTGACATGCTCCTCTATTTGTAGTTGCGTAAGATATAGCTTGGCTAAAAAAGCAACGTGGATCATGAAAAGAGGGTTCTAATCCTTTTACATGCATAGCAAATTCAATAGCATTTTTTCCTATTTTAAGCGCAGCTTTTTTTACTCCTTCTCCTAATAATTTACCTATATCTTCTTCTTCTTTAATCTTTTTAATCATTTCTATTACTGCTTTACCGTCACCCCATTTAAGTTCAATCCCCCCAGTATCTTTTTTAGTAATTAAACCTTTTTCATAAGCTTCCATTGCAAAACCAATTACTCCTCCAGTTGACATAGTGTCCAATCCATATCTATTGCATAATTCATTTGCTTTAGCAATTGCTTCAAGATTATCTACCAAACAATTACTTCCTAATGCTGCAAGAGTCTCGTATTCTGGGCCTCCACCATCTACTGGAGCAAAAGGTCCTTTAGTAATTTTAACTGTTCTCCCACAACCAATTGGGCATGTTCGGCATGCATATCTTCCTACTAGAATAGTTTTGGCCATTTCTTGCCCACTTATTTTTCTTGCTCCTTCTTCCCAGTCAGACAATCTCCAATTCTGATGAGGGAAATTTCCTATTTTTTCATAATTAATTATACCTCCAGCAGTACCAAAATCACTCATTCCTTTAGAAACCTCTTTTATATGAGGAACCATATTTTTAATATACCTTTTTAATTTTTCCGGCTGATTAACTAAATTTTTTTGAGTACCGTAAACTACAATAGCTTTAAGGTTTTTAGAGCCCATTACAGCTCCTCCACCACATCGGCCAGCTACGCGAGCATGATTACCTTCATGAACTATGCAAGAAATTTTTATCTTTTTTTCTCCAGCTGGACCAATAGTTGCTATACTTGCCTTTTCACTTATTTCTCCTTTTAAAATATTAGCTGTTTCATATGTATCTTTACCCCAAATATACTTTGCGTCTCTAAATTCTATTTCCCCTTCATGAATCCAGATATATAGTGGTTTATCCGCTCTACCTTTAATAATTATTCCATCAAAACCTGCTCGTTTTAAATTTATTCCCCAACTACCTCCAACGCTAGATTGAGCAAAAATTCCGGTAAGAGGTGATTTAAAAATAACTTGATGTCTCCCTGTTCCAGGAATACCAGTATTTGTTAATGGCCCAGTCATAAATATTAAAAGATTCTCAGGAGACAAGGGATCTGTTTGTTCATTCGTTTCATCATAGAGAAACTTAGTACCTATTCCACTACCTCCCATATAATCTTTAATAAGTTTTTCATCTAATTGTTGATTTTTTGTTTTCTGACAAGATAAATCTATTCGTAAAATTTTACCTGTGTAACCTCCGTACATTCTTTTCCTCCTTATTTTTTACATATTCCCAGATAGAATAATCAATAATATAAAATTTCATCATTAGGATTTATTTAAATTTAATTGCAACAAAAGTGGAATTTGCATTTTTATATCTATTTTATTTATAATTTTTAAAATACCAGATTATCTTACTGCAACAAATTATTTTTAATTACATTCACTTTTTTCTACCTTAAGTGTGATATAAATTTTATAATTTTTAGTTTAACCTCCGTCTAAAGGTACTAGAAGAGATATTTTATCTCCTTCTTTTAAAGAATAGTCAAAATCAACAAGATTTTTATTTACAAGCGTAAGTATCTTAAAACCTTGGTTAACATCTCCAAAAACTTTCCGGGCATCATCATCTAAATTACGACTAAGTTCTGTTAAAAGTTCATTTATTGTTAGCCCCTTATCAACTTTTATTTTTGTAGACGCCCTACCGAAAATTGTTTTTAAATAAGAGTAATATTCAACTATTACATTCATAGTTTATAAGATATTCACCTCACTGAAATATTTTTAAATTTCATATTCTTATATATATTCTTAATCCAACAACCTTTTATTGTATTATATTATCTGAAAAATGGACCTTTTATTATATAGAGCAAATTAAAATCAGAATTCGTAATTTTAAATACATTTCTTATATTAAATTAGAAATTATTTTATTTTTAAAATTTAAACCCTTTAAGTTGTACTGCCATTTTTGATATAGATTTTTTATTATTATTCTTTTTCTTTGGCTCTTTTTTTTGAGACCATACTGTTTCACTACGAGCTTGTAGTATATATAATCCTGAAGAAGAATTATCTTTTTTCTCTTCTATTGCCCACTCTATATCTTGAGGTGTTTTGTAATGACTTTCAATCTGCTTACTTAAATATGCAAGAGATATAATTTTTTCTTCTGTTAAGCATGGCCTTTTTCTTTGAGCAATCGGAGTCTCTTTTTCAATAACTCCCTCCTTAGAATAAGCAGTAAATACTGCCTTTTCACCAATTTTCATTTTAATTAATCTTACTGGATTCTTGCTAATAATATAGTAATCAGGGTTTACAGTTCCCGAAACAAGAGATTCACCTAACCCCCAATTAGCTTCGATAACAATTTTACTCCGATCTCCTGTTCTTGGATCTAAGGTAAACATTACTCCTGCCGTTTCAGCATTTACCATACATTGTATTACCACAGCTACGCCCATTTCATCAACATCTTTATTTATACCTTTGGTTGTCTTATATTCAATGACGCGATCTCCAAAAGCACTACTCCAACATTCTTTTATTGCACTTATTAGGGATTTTTCATTTTTAATATTTAATAAAGTCTCATATTGTCCAGCAAAACTTGCGCCTTCCATATCTTCTTCAGAAGCACTACTTCGAACAGCTACACCAATTGGTTTTTCTTTTGAACACAGCATTTTATATGACTCAATTATCATTTTTTGAATATCTTGAGACACTTCTGCTTCCTTAATAATTTTTTTCAATTCCTCAGAGACTTTCCGAGTTTGATCGAATGTAAAAGCATTATTAGATATATTATCAATTATCTTTTTTAACTTTTTTTTTATTCCAGTCTCTTCTATAAATTTCCTATATGTTTCAGTTGTTACTACAAAACCATCTGGAACTGGAAAATTAATAGATTTCAACTCACCAAGATTTGCACCTTTGCCGCCAACCAAAGATACATCTTCTTTTCTAATATCTTTAAACCAGCATATATACTTTTGTTTATCCATGATAATTCATCTCCTGACTATTTTAATAATATGCTTTCAGCAATTTTTTTAAGTTCAAAGTCCTCAATTATGGATTTTGTTACTGAACTTTCTTTAGTTATTTTACTCAGAATTTTGTTCAAATCTTCTTCGTTGGGAACGATAATTCCTAGTTTATTCAATTTATATTTTAATAGTGACTTACCTATTGACTTATCAATTACATATTCCATACCAGGTCTTCCAATAAATTCTGGTTTATATGGAAGCATTCCTTGTATTTCTCCAGCTTTTTTTGCCTTATTTTGCATCCAATATATCCAACCTGAAGAAAATCTAAAAGCATTTTTTCCTACTAATGGTTTTCTATCCCCTATCTTAAATCTTGAAATTTTTTGAATAATTTTACAAGTTTCATAAATTTTATCAAGTTTTATACCCGTTTTTACACCCAAAATGAGTTCTAATGCCAAGGCAACTTCTTCTGTAGGTGCATTCCCACATCTTTCCCCTAATCCTAAAATTGCTGTATCAACTATAGAAGCACCTCCAGCAACACCAGAAAGAGAAAGAGCAGTAGCCATTCCAAAATCATTATGTATATGCAATTCTATAGGAATATTTGGTATCCAAGTTTTGATTTTTTCTACCATATATTTCATAGTCCAAGGCATTGAAAAACCATACGTATCTGCTAAACAAACTGCATCTACTCCTCCCTCTTCAACAATTGACGTATAATTGAGTTTTAGGAAATCTTCAGGAGCTTTCATATCATCCCATATTAGAGCTGATACATAAAGTCCATGTTTTTTTGCATATTTTGCTGCATTTACTCCTTTCTCGACAATTTCCTCGGGTTTCATTTCCCAAAAAACTTTTGCTTGCCAAGGGTTACCTACATAATCTAAAATAATACCATCTACGCCACATTCTAAAGCAAGATCAATATCTTCTTTGTTCCAGCTACAAAATGCAACCACTTTTGCATCAAGCTTCAATTTCATTATAGACTTAGTTGCTTTCTTATCTTCATCAGACATTTTTGGAATCACTTCGATCCTATCCACTCCTAAATCATCTAGAGCTTGAGCAATTCTGACTTGTTCATCTTCCTTTAAAATTATTCCTGGTGTTTGTTGACCTTCTCTTAAAGTAGCATCGTGTATTTGAACTTTATCTGGTAAATTATATTGATCTCTAACTTCATTCTTCCAATTATATTCAGTTAACCAATAATTATCTGTTTTAACTTTTTTATCTACGTATTCTTTTTTCATATCAATATCCTTTCTTAATTATATATTTTTTATTTTTAGCTTTTTACTTTATTTAAAATTTCCTTATGCTTCTTTCTTATATTTCCCCCAACTTCTTTATTAATATTATTAATATCACTATATTCTAAGGCATTAACTGGGCAACCCTTGACACATGCTGGGTCACCACCGCATAAATCACAAATCAGTGCTTTTTTAGTTTTTACATCTAAATGAATTCCATAATACGGACATACTTTTACACATTGACCACAACCTATACAAAGTTCCTCGTTTACAATAATTACCCCAAGCTTCTCATTAATTGAAATAGCTTGTACTGGACAAATATTAATACATGGAGATTCGTCACATTGTACACATATCCCTATAACATCCAGTCCTTTTTTATCATTTCGTAGCACCTTTATTCTTGAAACCAATGGATTTATTTCTGATCCATGTTCAAGCGCACAGCTTACTTCGCAAATTTTACACCCTATACATTTATCTGGATAAAAAAATATTGATTTAGATTTCATTTTTACCACTCTCTTTATTTTATTTGATTATTTCTTTAATTTCCTTAGCTCATCTATAACCTTATGCATGCCAAGTTCTTTTAACTTAAATTCTAAAGGTATCGCAGTGTTAGAATCTATCCCTCTATATTTATAATAATAATCTAATCTTTCATCAAAATTATAGCACGGAGGAATATTTTTCCCCTTATTTCTACCTCCTATTATTGTAAGCGGCTCTTCAAGTATTCTTTTGGGAGGATAATCATCTTTTCTCCTCATGCCATATCTTGCGTTCTCAGCTCTTTCTGAAAGGATAGTCCTTTCCGTAGCTTTATCAATGTCTTTTTGAGACAGTTTTAATCCAGTTGCAGAATTAAAAATTCCCAATATATATTGTTCTTTCTTTTTAATAACATCCATAGATGTTGAATAAGAAGACCACGCCCAGTTACACACATTCATAAGATTAACTTCTGTTACATATTTTTCTAAACTAATAAAGATTTTCATAGAATCCTCAGGAGGTAAGTCATCAATATTTAATACAATTTCTCCGGCCTTAGAACTTACTCCTGAACATCTTTCGTGATCAGCTCCCCTGGTAGAAATTGCGTACCTCATACCATAGGTTTGCCCTGCCCTTGGATCTTTACAAGGTATGTCTAAACCTTTTATGTGCATTGCATATTTCTCTGAATCAGGACCGAACTTTTTAATTACACCAATTATACCATCAGCTAATATATTACCAACTCCTTCCCTATATGCTATTTTTTTTAAAAGTATAGTAACAGCTTTCCCATTCCCCCAAGATAGGTCGAGCCCATCTACATCTTCTTTGGTAATTATTTTTCTTTGGTAACATTCCATTACAAATCCTATAATGCTCGGAGCAGATGAAGAATCAAGACCTAATTGATCGCATAATTCACTATTATAAAATATATTTTCTAAATCTTTAATGCCCAAGCGCGGCCCAACTGAATCTACAGTATAATATTCCGGAACATTATATACAGTTCCTTTATATACTCCTTTGTCAATTTTCATATGTCTTGCACATCCAAGAGAACACAAATAACATCCAGACCTATTTTTAGTCACATATTTTTTATTAATATTTTCACCAGTTACTTTACCTAATTCTTCACCACTATACTGTAAATTTCTCCACACTAAAGCACCTGCATCATTATGAATTTTTAGTAATAAGTTTGATCCTATCTTTCGAGCCAAATTTGTAGTAGGTTCTGACTCATATAAAGCTAATGTTTTTCCAAAATATCTTTTAAATTCTTTAACATTTTCTATTTTTATTCCATTTGTACCTTTAGCAAGAATGGCTTTTAAGTTTTTTGACCCCATTACCGCTCCTAATCCGCATTCAGCTGCATAGCGGCCCGCATCTACACAAATTCCAGCTACATAAACTAAATGTTCACCCGCGGGCCCGATACAGGCAACATGAGCTTCTCTGTCACCAAATTTTTCTAGTAACATTTTCGTAGTCTCAATAGTATTCTTCCCCCATAACCAATTTGCCTCTTTTATTTCAATTTTATCATCCGCTATCTCTAAGTAAACTGGATTTTCAGCTTTTCCAGTAATAATTAGCACATCGTAACCTGCTTTCTTCATCTCAACTCCAAATTCACCACCAACATTAGAATCACCGTGAATCTTGGTTAAGGGAGACCTGGCGCCTATGGTAAGTCTCCCTGCAGAGGGAGCTATTCCGGTTAATGGACCAGTTGCAAAGATCAGTGGGGCAAAAGGTGAAAGAGGATCAGTATCTGGAGACATATTTTCAAAAAGATATTTTGTCACAAATCCTCTACCACCAATATAATTTTTCACCCAATCTTCACTTAAGTTTTCACTTTCTATTTTCTTTGTTGATAAATTTACTTTTAGTATTTTCCCAGCATATCCGCCTTTTACATTATTCATACACTACATCAACTCCCCTAATATATTTATCTATATCTTTTCTTTTTTATGTTCCCTATTTTAACAAATATTTTTCACCATTTCAGATAAATTTACTTTGTTATAAAGTTTATAAATTAAAGCTTGTCTTTTTCAACAAGAGCCATAGCACGAATCCACCCAGCACTTGCACCTTCTATCACTATAGGTGCACCAATAAATGTAAATCCATAAGGCACAGGCACTTTATCAAGATTTGCAAGTCTTTCAATATGAAGATATTCTCTATCCTTACCTACATTATGAGCAGGCCAAATTACGTTTTTATCTTTTGTTCTTCTATAATCTTCACCCATTGCCTTAAATGGTCTATCAAAACCAAATCCATCTATTCCAATTACCTTTACACCTTGATCTAATAAATATAATGTTGATTCTCTTCCCATTCCTAAATGACTTTCAAAATATTCTTTCTTTGGCCACTTCTTATCATAATCTGTTCTTATTAAAATAATATCGCCAGGTTTAATGGTATAGTTAATCTTATCCAAAGCTTTAACTATATCTTCTTTCGTTATTAAATGTTTAGGCTCTTTATCTGTTAAATCTAATATTACACCATCTCCAATACACCAATCCAAGGGAACTTGATCTATTGTTTTTGAAGGTTTTCCTTCAGAAGTAGGATATAAATGCCAAGGAGCATCTATGTGTGTACCTAAATGAGTGGTAAGTGTTGCTTCCTCCCATGCTTGGGATTTACCATCAGGAAAATCTTCAGGGTCAATACCTGATGGAACAGAATTTAACCTCGCTCCCTCAGTATGATTCCAACGACATACTTTGGGGAAACCAACTAAATCCTTTTGAAACGGGTAAATAAATAATGTTAAATCAATTATTAAATCCTTTTTTTTATCAAAAATCGCCATACTTTTACTTCCTCCTTTTTATTTTATATAAACATTTCTAAATAATTTTATTAAAAAATTTAATTTATTTATAATTCACCTTTAATTACAGTTATTGCTAATATTACTAACATTCATAACAAATCTTAAGTTTATATCACCTTTTTTTATCCATAATTTTCTCCCACTATAATATAATTTCTCTATTTTTTCTCTTTCAATATTACTTCAACCTGATCAAATAATATTTGTGGGTTTTTTGCCATTATTAGATAATATGGTATTTTGTAAAAACAATCAGTACAAAATGCTGCTCGCTTTAATCTTAATTCTTTAGTATCAATATTAGGCATTGGGATTCCAGAAACTAATATCTGATGTGCTAAAAAATAAGATTGTGAAAGACAAGAAAAGGTTTGATACTCACTCTCAAATTGCCCTAATTTAGTTACTTTGGTATCAAAATTACCATCAATAGAAGGAAGAACTATAAGATTAATTTTACCTATTTTACCTTCTACTCTTTTAAACTGGGGGAGGTGTTTAAAAAAGACTTTCCACCCTGTCTGCGATTCCGCTATATCTGCTCTTTCAGTTCCTTTTACTCTTTTATGAAGAAAAACTTCATGGCTACCCGTTACAACCCCCTGTTCATTGTCGATTACAACCCCTTCTCCCGCTATTATCTCTGCCCCTCGTAAAGCAGATTCAATGAGGGTCATGGTTTTACCATGATTATTTTCCCCTGTCATAAATAGAATATTTTTACCATTATAACGTACTGCAGAACCGTGAAACAAAAACATATCTTGCTTTTGCATCTCTTTCGCTAATAAGGCTAAAACAATTTTTTGTATTTCTCCTAAATTCCATTTTCCAGTTAGTATTATCCTGTCCTGCTCTTGATCAAAATCAATTATTTTTTTACTATCCTCAATGCAGTACCATAGTAAATTAGGATTCTCTTTTTTAAAATTACTAAACTGAACAATTTCTCCAACCCTGTACTCAAGAAATACCGGGTCTTTAATTATTTTACTTTCATCTCTCTCTAAAGTATATCTGTCCAATCTTAACTTCACATTATTATACCCAAGCTCTTCTGTGTGTTTAAACAAAATAAACACCTCCCCCTCTTTCTATACTAGATTTTTTATGTATATATTTTTATCCAAGTATTTCTACAATACCCTTAGTACCATCTATTCGCACTTTCTGGCCATTTTTTATCACCTTTGTGCCTATTAGCGAACCAACAATACAAGGAATACCAAATTCGCGTGATACAATTGCTGGATGAGCTAGTAATCCTCCAGAATTTGTTACAATACCTTTTAATTTCGGAAAAACTGGCGCCCAAGCTGGATTGGTCATATCACAAAACATAATAGTTCCTTCCTTAACTTCATCAAATTCATCAGGAGATACTACAATTTTAGCTATTCCCTCCGTTATACCAGGAGAAGCTCCTATCCCTTTAATTATTTTTTGGGATATTTGACTTCCAAGTCCTTCTTCAATCATCTTCTCGGTAGTCACAAATTTTTCATCACTCCATCCCCAAAGTCCTTGTTTATATGGCTCTTGATGTAAGGACCAATCGGTAACAGTCCCAATAAACTGAGGAGGAATAATTCTCTCAGCTGCTTCTCTTTCAGCTTTCCTTCTCTTTAAAACACTCTTGGCATCAAAGGCTTCTGTATCAGTACATATTTGTCTTAATTCATCATATTTAAAAAATACTACGTCTTCTGAATCATCAATTACTTTAGCAGCAACTAATTTTTTACCTATTTTAAGAGCTACCCTTCTCATTCTCTGATGAGTCCCCTGGTCTATATAAAAATGGTGATTTGGGGTTAACGGTGCCATAATTACTGCCTGATCCATAGCCTGTTTTAATTTATTCTTTTTATCTTCTGGTATATTCTTTTTTTCCGCCATATCCCACATTTCTTTTATTGCTGATGCCTGGTCATCTTTACATCTTTCAATATCTTTTGGAGCAGAATAATCCATGCTTAAATAAGTTCTTATCTGCTCAATAACAGGTTTTGGATTCTCTCTCCATGAAGGATACATTATTTCGTGAGTATATATAGCTTTCCATCCAAAAACATCTAAAAACTTATTTAATCGATCTAAAAATTCTTTTCCCTCTTTTGTATTCTCACATTCAGTTATTATCTCCTCTGCATCCTTATCTGTCTCAAAAAGAGTTTTTAAAATTGGAGAGCTTTTAACAAATTCCTTAATCTTCCATAATTCCTTAACAGTATCCCAATTTAGGTCATCTATAGATACTAATATCCTACCTACCAAGTCTGCATCTAATTCTCCCATTACTTCAGCAAAAACTTCTTTAAATGTGGAAAATGCCTGAAATTGTGCTAGGTTTAATATCCAATGTATTTTAAAGTGTCTGTCAAATATATCAATTGCATCTTCAAAAAGCACAATTAATTCAGGAAGAGATTTTTCTTCATACGGAAAATTATCTAAATAGGATAAATTTAACTTTATTTCTGGTAAAATACGATCATTCCACCAGTCTAAGAAGTTATTTGCATAAATAGGCATAACCGTAGTGTAGTATTTAACCGAAGCATCTATTGTTTTTGGGTTTGGTGCTATCATCCCATGATACATATATCCATTTACCAATTTCCCTGGCCATAAAGTTCCTATAGGAGCCCAGAACCTTCTATACATATATTCGCAACCTTTGACAATATCTCCGTCCCACCATCCAAAAAGTTCAGCATAAAGAGTACTAGAGGGGTGAGGATTATGAAGATCACTTATTACCCAATGGATTTTCTTTTCTGTTTCTCCATTCCATTCTATAGGAAAATCTTCATTTCCATAGAACCTGCCTAAAACTTTAGACCCCCATATTTCATCCATTTCTTCTACTTTTTTACCTGTGTCCTCTTCATACCACTTTTTTAAAGGATTTGTTTTTATATTTTCTTTTAGCCTTTCCATTTATCTTTTCCTCCATATTTAATATTTTAATGTAATAAACACCAAAAACTGAGAATAATTTAATAGTAGTAAATATTTTTTAGTTATAAATTGACTTTTAAATTATATTTTTACTTTTCATACGGGAACATTATAGCAATGTTAAACCACCCCAAAAATGCTCCAAAATATCCAGCAATTGCAGTCCATATTACAGCAAGCCATATAATTGCATAAGGATTAGTTGCCCCAATAGCAGGTATAGTACCAGTAAAGTATACTGCTAAAGTCATTGAAAGCCCATTGAACAATGCAAGACTACCTGCATTTAAAATTTTGTTACTCACCATTATTACAACTCCAATACCAACCCATATGACATTACCTACAATAAAAGCTACTTCTACTCCCATTAACGGAGCTAACAATTGAGTAGTAGTTAACCATAACCCTACAACACAACAACCATATGAAAAACTTGGGATCATTAATTTAAGAGCACTGGGATTTGCACCTAAAGCAAAGTATTCTGCCCACACAATAAAACTTGCCCATAAAGGTAAATTGTATTTTCCTAAATGGAACGTAAATGGTGTAGCAATTCCTACTGTAATTACAACCGCAAGCCACAAAGGAATCCTGGTTCCAGTTTTCTTTTCTTCTGACATTTTAAAAAACCTCCTTTTATTTATAACATAAAATTAAATACAAAAATTATAAAAAACCATAACCCCCTTTCTTTTTTAATATTTGTTTGTACTCAAATACTGCTCTTCTAAATAGTTTTGACTGTTGTTAAAACAAACAATAAAAATGAGATTTACTTAATAAAATTTTTTCATCTGAATATTTAATTTTTAATTCTGTATTTTTTCTAACACCTCTTTTGCCCATAAAACTCCAGATCTTGGGCTAGACAATACTGGAATTTTCATATCTCCTAATTCTGGTATAAGTACAGCCATACTTCCCTGAGCTAAAGCTATTACGTCTACTTTACCAGCTAATTCTAGAATAGTTTTTATAATAATCTTGTTATGACCTTCTTTATCACCTTTACTTATTAAATCAAAAGCCCCTTCGCATAATTTTGGAATAATTTTTATCTTTTTCCCTTTTTCATCAGCTGTTTTCTGAATTAAGCGAGTAGTGGGGGCAAGAGTACTATTTAAAGTAGCCACAACCCCTATTTCATTCCCGATTTCTACTGCTTTTCTCGCCATAGGCAAATCTGTTTTTAAAATAGGAATGCTCACCATTTTTTGAGCAATATCTACCACTTCTCCTACCGATGAACATTGATTAAAAATAAAATCGCTTCCAATCCTTTCTGCTTCGATAGCATAAGTACAGTATCGACGTATTACATCTGGCGTAGGGCCTCCTGCCTTAATAACCTCTTTTAAAAGACTATCATCAACAAAACTTACCAACTCTACTTCCGGAAGTATCTCAAAAAATAATTCTCTTAAAGACTGTAAAGGTACAAGAGTAGTCTCTATTATAGATATTTTTCTCTTCTTAATCATATTATTACTCCTTTCAATAATTTATTTTTATAGTTTAATTAGTTAAAAGCAACTTTTAAATTAAGCATTATTACATTTAAATTTCCTTGCTGATTTCTTAAGAGCTTTAATAACTGGCAATTCTTCACCGCTTAAAAATCTAACTAGTGCTCCGCCTCCAGTACTGATATAAGAAATATTATTTGCCAGGTTATACTTATTGACAGCTGCTATACTATCCCCACCACCGAGCGCGGAAAATGCATTACTTTTAGCAATGGCAGTCAATATCATCTTTGTCCCTAATTCAGTTTCTGTTTTTTCGAAAACCCCAGCAGGTCCGTTAAAGAAAATAGTTTTCGCATCCTTTATTATCTGTTCATATTCAGTTATAGTATTGCTACCTATATCCGACAAGGGATAATCATCTATAGGTAGACTACTTATATTAATTTCCTTTCTTTTACCAGTAATAGAATAGGCTAGATCAAGAGGTAATTTGATTTTACTTTCATATTTATCTAAAATATCTTTTGATTGTTCAATGTATCCTTCCAGATTTTTCTGTTTAATTATGTCTTTTGAAGACTTACCCAATGAAATACTTTGGGCTAATAACATAACTTGAGCTACTAAACCAGTTGCTAATACTAAATCAGCAATATTATTTCTTAATATGGAATCCATCATTAAAAAAGCATCCTGAATCTTAGCCCCGCCTAAAATAAATATACAGGGCTTTTCCGGGTTTTTTAGCAATTGGTTTAAAGAAGTAATTTCTTTTTCCAATAATCTACCCATAGCTGAAGGTAATACTTCTTCCATACCTACTAAAGTAGGCTGGCAGCGATGAGCAGCAGCAAAGGCATCACAAATATACAAATCTGCCAAAGGAGCTAACTTACGAACTACTAGTGTCTTTGATTGTTCTTCAGGGGTTAAATTTAATTTGGTTTCAAAAAGGGTCATCTCTTCCGCCATAAAACGTACATTCTCCAGCATTAAAATTTGACCATTCTTTAAAGCTTTGATTTTATCTCGAGCAGCCGGACCGCATACATCATCTATGTAATCAACCGGTTTTCCCAGTAATTGGGAAATGATTTTAGCGTGAGGCTTGGTAGATGCGTAATTATGATATTCTATATCACTCCCTTGATGAATTAGAATAACTGTTTTTACTCCTTTTTCACTCAATTCTTTAAGGGTGGGTATGCTCTTTTCAATTCTGGTAATATCTATAGGCTTTCTTGTTTTAGGATCAAGAGGAGAATTCATATCAAAACGAGCAAGAATTGTTTTGCCTTCTAAATCAAAATCATCAAGTGTATACATCCCATTTATCATGACCTGTCACTCTCCTTACTTCATTCCTAAATATTTATTAGTAATTCCAACTGCTTCTAGCCTGTCTTTCTGCATTTCTAAACTGGCCCTAATACCATCTATGGTTTCGGGGATAACCACTGCTTCTTGCGGTATATTAATGGCAAACATAATATCAGCTCCGGAAGGGACTATGGTTTCTTCCCAAACTGCAATTTCATACATATCACCACGAGGATTACCTAAGTCTCGGGCATATTTAAATAAAGAGGCATTACCTAAAAAACCTTCTTCTATTCTTACCACTCTAATTCTGGGATGTTTATTAAAATGTTCAAGTATTTCTTCTTTAGTAATTTTTTTCTTAGGTGTGGCCACGATGGTAATAATATGCCCATGGGTTACTGGGGTATGTACTAATATACCAGTGGCATTCACATGGGGCATAATGGTCATTAAGTCTACCGCTTGATGACTGGGAGCTTTATCTACTTGTAAAGCATTGGTTAATCCTCTATGATAATCTCCGGGATCTGCCACTCTTCTGATAATGGTAATGGCTACCTTTTCTATACCAACTGCCCGGTCCAGACAATCTACCGCTCTTATTAATCCGGTAGTATTACAGGAAGTTAATTTCAGGAATTGCTTTCCTAGACCCTTTTCGTAATTAGCATAACCATGAAAAAAAACATCAGCAACTTCGTTTTTTTCTCCTCCCTGGAATATTGCTTTAAGACCATACTTTTTATAGATTTCTTTATTCTTTTGACCAATTCCAGCACTGGTAGCATCTAAAACGATATCTACTTTTTTAAGAAGATCATCCAGTGTTCCAGTAACCGGAATACCGACTCCTTCAAGAAGAGAAATGTTGTCAGGTATAGCACAATATAAATCATAAGGCATTCCTTTTTCTTTTAGGGCTCTTACAGGCAAAGTAGGAGCTACATCTGAAACTCCTACCAGTTCCATATCTTTCTGTCTAGTGACACCGTCGGCTAAACGCTGACCAATAGTTCCGTAACCTACTACTGCAACTTTTGCTTTTGTCATTTTAAATTCTCTCCTTTAAATTTAATAATTTATATATAATAAATATTTATAAATACAAATTTTCTTAGACTATTACTACTCTTGCTACACCACTCTCTATTGCCGCTTTAGCTACTGCCTCTGATTCCACTTTTACTACACGGGGGTCGAAGGCATTTACAATAATAATACCTTTATTTAAATCCTCTTCGCTTATTAGAGAGGCAAGGGCATGAGATGCTGCTAATTTCATCTCTTCGTTTATCTGACTGGCTCTCACCTTCAGGGCTCCCTTGAAGATAGCGGGGAAACCAAGACAATTGTTAACCTGGTTGGGGAAGTCAGAACGGCCGGTAGCTACGATACGGGCTCCGGCTTTTCTGGCT
>Ga0209121_10002435_pt1 | contig 18917 bp, 16 predicted proteins | sample Cruoilmetagenom3_FD_187292 | JGI IMG/M metagenome (GOLD analysis project Ga0209121, IMG submission 187292) | Oil polluted marine microbial communities from Coal Oil Point, Santa Barbara, California, USA - Sample 3 (SPAdes) (version 2) | ecosystem: Environmental > Aquatic > Marine > Oil seeps ...
GCGTGCCCCCTACTTTCTGACTCACGCGAAGGCGCGAAGTCCTGATGGTTGCTCACTTCCCGTCTGATGCCTTCCTTGAAGGCCGCTTGCACCGAACTTTCCCAGAGACGGCCGGAGGAGTGGAGAGGCGGGCCGACGTCCCTCAAGACGTCAGCTCGTTGCACTCTTCACAGCTCAGGTCGAACCCCCAGTCGGGAGGCTGCCACCCAGGCGCAGATATCTCGCCCTCGAACTCGCCTACGGTCACCGCCGCGCTTACGTAGACCGGCCGGACTATGGTTTCGATATTCTCCCGGGTGATGCCGAGTAGCACCTTGGTCATGTTGAGGTGAGGATGATCGTACTTTGGTATGCCCTGGAAGTGGACCCCTCTTTCGCGTCTTCGCGTGCCCCCTACTTTCTGCCTCACGCGAAGGCGCGAAGACGCGAAGTCCCTCGTCGAAATGCATGCCATTGAAGTCAAAGGCAACAGACACTTGACGTTCCTACCCGCGCTCTTCAAGCATACGCGCAAGGACAGCCTCATAGACCGATTCGAGTAATCCCGGCCCAAGATCCCGATGAAGGTGGAAAGCCGTATCCACCGCGACGGAATAGACTTCTTCCACATTCATCGACGAGTCCCCCTTCGTGCCTTCGCGTGCTCCCTACATTTTTATTCACGCGAAGACGCGAAGTCCTGATGTTTGTTTCCCAATGATCTCATCGACGAGTCCCCCTTCGCGTCTTCGCGTGAGAGCTGTTCCCCAATGTTTTCATTCGAGTATCCGGCGTAGTCGAACCTTCAGCGAAGCTGCCATCCGGGCGCGGTTTTCTCATCCTCGAACTCGCCTACGGTCACCACTGCGTTCGCATACACAGGCCTGGTTGGTGCTGGCGGGAGGTGCTAATCGTTTATGTACAACTCAGGGGATCCACTTGACAACGCAGAAGATATCAGGCACGTTCCGGGGCACACCGGGCGGGAATGCGTTATGTCGCACCATGGGAATAGATCTGGATCTTCGCTAAATTGTGGAGGTAACAGGTAAACCTTTAGCATCTCCATCTCTCAAATATTAGCCATGTCATCTCGGGACCGGTCCGCAAGCAGACGTGTAACGTATAAGCCGCCAGGATGACAGAAGAACTCCGATCGAGCCCATCTCACCGCGCCCCATCACAAGTACCTATGAACTGCAGGATGGATGCTATAGTCATCGGCCACGTTGAACAGAGCGTTAGGATCTACATACACCCGATGCCTGAGGCTGTCCCAGTTTATCTTATCTGCCGTGGCTCTGTTCATCTCCACAACGACCGCGTTCTCGCAATTTTCATCCCCGTACTCGTCTATGAAGACGGCCTGCTGGACTATCCTAACTCTTTTAACTCCTAGGTTGGCGAAGAGCACCTCGAAGACATCCACACAATCCCATGCGGTCTTTTTGACCAAGGTGCTCTCACCCAGAACGAATGCAGGCAGAGATGTCACGACGACGCCTTTGCCGCTGCCCAGATCATCGACGCTTACTTCGATCTCGTCACCAACTTTTCCGTCTACGGCATTGTATACGGTCTCCGCGGTCACCTCTGCCGCGCCGAAGGCTTTCTGCACTTGCTTACCGCCGGCGCCGCTCTTCTTCAACCGTTCTTCCCAGAGCGATCTTTCATCAGGTTCTTCTTGAGGCTCTTTTGTTATCGCATCTTTGTCCTCGCCCCCTCCTTCTGGCCCCTCCTCGGTCTGGACGAACCTGATGCTCTCGACGATACCATCATCGAGATCGATGCCGTAGAATATGGCGCCAAGCACCACAACGGCTAAAGATGCACATACCACATACCCAAAAATGCGTACATGTCTGTTGCCGCTGTCGAGCAGAGGCAACCTGCTCCTCATCCCCATATGACCACCCTTCTTCTGACCGCTTACCGTCAGAACATCTCCTTTTCGATCATGTACTCCACGATCTCGTAGGCGCCTTTGCCGAACTCCTCTTTGGCCACGTAGTCTGCAGCCTCTTTCAGCCGAGACGAGCCGTTGGCCACGGCGGCCCCGAACCCCGTCACCAAGAACATGGGCAGGTCGCTCACACTATCCCCCACGGCGGCTACCTCGTCGGGCCTCAGCCGGAGATGATCCATTATCTTCAACAACGCGGTGCCCTTGTCCACCTTCCGGTCTTTTATGTGCACCGCAAACTTGCTGTCTACCAGGTCCACCGCCAGCCTCTCCTGTTCCAAGATGGAAACCGCCCTACCGACGTCGAAGTTGCGATCCAACACAATATCGGTCATCCGGTACCGGGAGTCCATCCGGTCCAGGTCGAAGACCTCGCCCAGCCTCCGGTAAGCTTCCTCGCATAGGGATATATCGGCCAGGACCTCCATCTGCCCATCGCCGTAGGCGATAACACCCCCGTTCTCCGAGAGGGACACGCTCGATATCCCCAGAAGCACGGAGGTGGTCCTGGTGAAGCAGTGGACGTTTCCGGTGGCCAGTATCACGGGGACCTCCAGTCGCGCCACGGCCTCCACGGATAGGGGATCGAGCCTGCGTTTCATGTCGGTCAGGGTACCATCTATGTCGAAGGCTACCGCCCGGATCAATCCTGCAACCCCTCGGTGGTAACGGAGAAGATGGCCTCTCCGTCGGGCAGGTTGGGTGAGTCCACCAGCCGGGCGATCCTCTTATCCCCCTTGGACTTTCTCAGATATAGTCTGAAGGTTGCGGTGTGACCCACTATGTGGCCGCCCACCGGCTTGGTGGGGTCGCCGAAGAAGGCGTCGGGCTTGGACATGACCTGGTTCGTCACAAACACCAGGGCGTTGTTCAGGTCGGCGAACCTCTGGAGAGTATGCATATGCTTGTTCAGCTTCTGCTGCCTATCGGCCAGGGTCCCCCGCCCCACGTACTCCGCCCTGAAGTGAGCAACCAGCGAGTCCACGATCAACAACCTGGCTGGCTTATCGGTATCGTGGAGCTTCTCCGCCAGCTCGAGAGCGCTCTCTGCCAGGAGGATCTGGTGATTGGAGTTGTAGGCCCTGGCCACATGTATATTGCCCAGAAACTCCTCGTCCGACCACTCATGATCCTCGGACTCGGGAAGGCCTTTTACCATCTGGGAGATCCTCTCCGGCCGGAAGGTGTTCTCGGTATCGATCATGATCACCGAGCCGTTCAGCCCGCCCAGCTCCAGCGGAAGCTGGACATTTACCGCCATCTGGTGAGCGACCTGGGTCTTGCCCGAACCGAACTCCCCATAGACCTCCACGATGGCCTGGGTCTCCATACCCCCGCCCAGAAGCTCGTCGAGGTTCTTACTGCCGGTGGACAACCTGCCCACGAGCTTCCTCCGTTCCAGTATCTGATCTCCCGTCTCGAACCCGCCGATGTCGGCGGTCTCCCTGGCAGACTTGATAATCTTGGCCGCCGAGGACTCGCCGATCTCTGCGCATGCTGCAAGCTCTGAAGGAGAAGCCACCGCCAGAGCCTCTATCGAGCTAAAACCGGAATCTCTCAGCTTCTCTGCCGTGGCGGGACCGACACCGGCAAGATCTTCTAACAAAAATTCAGACATCAATACCAATCCTCAAAAATCCTGAAACTACAACAACTCATGGTGTTAGTCCGGGGGAGAAGACTTAATTTTTGTCTCCCATCCGCAGCTGACCTCCAGATCACCGTTCCATCCCCTCCGAACCTGGCAGTCCACCAGCTCTATCTTCGATCCAAGGTCCAGATCCTCGATCAACCTGGCATGATCGCCCCAGAGAGCCCCTTTCACCCTGCCGCTCTGGTCGGAGACGTGGATCTCGGCCACACGGCCCAAAGACCTGTTCTCCCTCTCGAACTCCCTCACCTCACCCAGGCCGGTGACGAAACCGGATATCGTAGAGATGGAACCCACCTCCAGATCGGATATCCTTGTGACCTTCTCTTCATAGGCCACCTCAAGATCGCTCTTTCTGACCACCGAGTAGCTCCCGGCCTGGATCTCCACCCGGTCGTACCGTTCCCGGGAATATACGTTGATCAGCTCGATCGTATCATCGGGACCGATATCCATCCCGGCCTTATCATCCCAGAGAGTCAACCTTATCTTTCCCGTATCGTCCCCCAATATTACGGATCTGACCTGCCCCGCGGACCCGTCCTTCCGCCGGAACTCACGGGCTTCCCCCGGGTCCACCACCCTGGCCACCAGGTTGACGTCGCTCATGTCGGGACCGATCTCGGATATCTTGTAAGGCTCCATCCGGACCCTGATATCGGCATCGACCTCCTCCAGGCCGCCGCCCCGTCCCAGGTTCACCTCGGTGCCGGAGTAACCTTCCCTGGAGAAACCCCGGACCTTCAGGACCTGGCCCACCTCGATCTCTTTACCGACCAGCTCCGCAGATTCGTCCCAGAGCACCAACTTGATGGATCCCGTATCGTCCCCCAAGGATACGTTGGACACCTTTCCCTCGCTGCCGTCGCTCCTGGTGAACTCGCGGACCTCGGAGAGAGAGACTACCTTCCCTATGAAGACCACCTTCCCGCTCTCGGGCTTGATCTTGTCTATCGTTACGGTCACCTCGCCCGTGGAACCCAGATCACGTGCCACCAGCATGGCAGCGGTCTTCTCGTCGCAGAGACCGCCCATCAGAGAGACCTTCTCCGCGACCCTCTCTTCGAACTCCTCGACAGAGATTTGATCAGAGATCTGATCGAATATCGCCGCCATATCCTCATCCATAACCGCCTCACCCCATCACACTTACTTATACATTATCATCGGTGTCCAGGTCTGCAGACCTCAGATAAGAGGCGTTACACCGGGATATGAAGACATCGCAGGTCTCGTTTGAATCACCGTCCATCACGATACCGCCGTCCTCCATCAGGATGGCCCGGTGAGATATCTCACGCACGAAATCCACATGATGGCTCACCAGGAATATGGTCGTCCCGTACTCGGCGTTGATCCGCTTTATGGCGTTGGAGACGTCCCTCAAGGTGATGGGATCGATGTCACCGAAGGGCTCGTCCAGGATGAGGAGCTTGGGTCTTGTCGCCAGCAGGAGCGCCAGAGATACCCGAACCTTCTCACCACCGCTGATCTGGTGGGGGTACTTGTCCAGCACGACCAGGTCCAGGTCCAGGACCTCGAAGACGGGTTCGGCGTACTTGCGAGCCTTTGTAGAGGGAAACCTGGGGAAGAGTTCCGCGAAGACCTCGTCGGTGATGCCCAGCTTATCGAGGACCGACTTGGCCTCGTCCTCGCTCATATCGGTCAGAGTGTAGAGGACATCTAAGAGCCGGTCGCTGATCTCCAGCTCCTCGGCCACATCCCTGGCATGCTCGATGACGGCCTGGCCTTTCACCCCCATCTTGTATCCGATCTGTTCCAGAACGGTCTCCTGGGGAGATAGGGCGAACTCCTGGTACATTATACCCAGGTTTCTCCTGATCTCTATCCTCGATGGTGAGTATTCCACCATGTCTACCCAGCGATCGCCGAGCTTGTAGAATACGGCCCCTTCGTCGGGCTGGGCCAGTCCCTCCATTATCTTGAGAAGGGTGGTCTTGCCCGCCCCGCTGGATCCTATCAGAGAGGTGATCTCACCTTCACGTATCTCCAGGTTGAGGTCCTCGATCTTGAGCACCTCTCCCGTGCCGAAGAGGTAGGTCCGCTTGGATAGCCCTTCCACCCTGATCAGCGGCTCTGCCGAAGGTCTGGGAGAGAGGGGTAGAGGATCATTCATCCCGGTGAGGAAACTATTGAGGACGGCTTTGGGATCTCCCTCCTCTTTGATCCTGCCACCATCCAGCCAGATTACCCTATCTGCCAGGTACCGGTGGACTTCGGGAAGGTGGGAGACCAGCAGCGTGGTGATATCCAGCTTCTGGTTGACGTTCTTGATAGCATCCAAGACTTCCTGTTTGGTGGCCGGGCAGGCCATGGTAGCAGGCTCGTCCAGGAGGAGGAGCTTGGGTTTCTTGGCCAGCTGTCTGGCTATCAAGAGCCTCTGCTTCTCTCCGCCGCTGAGTATGGTGGCCAGATGGGAGGCCTTCTTCTCCAGCCCCACCAGTTCGAGGTACTCCATGGCCTCGGTCGTGGCCTCCTCTCGCCGGGAGTCGTGCTCAGAAGGTAGCGTCTCGTATCCTGTCTGCCGGGAGAAGACGCGTTTGGCCACGTTGTTCAGTGCAGACTCGGTCCAGAGACCGAAGTCCCTCTGGAGGTGGATGGCGGTGATCAATCTCTGCCGGCGTACCGTCTCCGGTCCGGATTCCGGCGTGATCTCCAGGCCATCGATATTTATCCGTCCACAGTCGAACAGCTCGACGCCCCGGAGGATCTTCATCAGGGTGCTCTTACCGCTCCCGCTCCGGCCCACGATCCCCAGAATCTCGCCCTTATCGGCGCAAAAGCTCACGTTCTTCAGGGCCTCGATCTGGTCGTTCTTGACCTTGTAAGTCTTGGATAGGTTTTCCACTTCAAGCAAGCTATAACCTCCCTCATCTGATACCGGTGCCGGGTTCCACCTTCGTCTCCGGTCTGAGAAGAACCGCAGAGTCGCCGAGGTCGGCGGCCAGGAGCATGCCCTGAGATTCCACGCCGAAGAGTTTGGCAGGTTCCATGTTGGCCAGCACCACGATCTGACTTCCCAGCAGCTCTTCAGGACGATGTGTCTGGGCGATCCCCGCGACGATCTGTCTATCTTCTGTGCCCAGATCTACCGTCAGGCGGAGAAGCCTGTCCGATCCTTTTATGTTCTCTGCTTCTTTGACCTCACCGACCCGGAGGTCCAGGGTCTTGAAATCCTCAAATGATATTATGCCCATCTCTTTCGTCTCCGATTTTTCCGATTCGGCCAACAAACTTATGCGTTCTCTGAATATGACATCCAGCTCTTTTATCGCAGATTTGTCCATCTTGTTGAAAAGATGCTCCGGCGTGCCCAATGGCTGGTCCACCTTCAAGGGTACCAGTCCATCTCTGAAGAGAGCGTCTCCGACCCGGCCCTCCAGCCCCATCTGCTTCCAGGCCGACTGCATCTTTCCCGGCATCACCGGCTCCAGCAGGACGGCCAGAGCCTTGACGATCTGGAGGCAGTTTCTAAGAACTGCGCCACAGCCGTCCCGGTCGGTCTTTATCATCTTCCAGGGTTCGTTGGCCTGGAAGTAACCGTTGCCGTAATCTGCCAGGGACATGGCGATGTCCACCGCCTTTTTGAACTCGTACTCATCCAGGGCGGCGGCAGTATCTTCGATGATAGTTTCTATCTTTCCCGTCACCGCCGGGTCCAGATCGCCTTGAGGCACTCTGCCGTCGAAGTTTTTGATAGTAAAGATGATCGACCGGTTGATGAAGTTGCCCAGGGCACCTACCAGCTCGTTGTTCACCTTCTCACCGAAGACCGTCCAGGAGAAGTTCAGCTCCTTGGTGTGGGACGTGTAGCTGGCAAGATAATATCGCAGCAGGTCTGGATGAAGTCCTCTTGCCAGATAGTCTTCGTTCACCCAGACCACATAACCCCTGCTCTTGGAGAAGGTCTTGTTATCTATCTTGAGCATCCCGCTGGCCACCACCGCGCTGGGCAGGGTATAACCGGCACCCTCGAGCATGGCTGGCCAAAATATGCAGTGGTGATAGACTATGTCCCCGCCGATAAAGTGGACGATCCTGGCGTTCCTGCGCCAGTAGTCTTCCCAGTCGGCGCCCTGGATGGAGGCCCACTCTTCGGTGAAGGATATGTAGCCTATGGGAGCGTCCACCCAGACGTAGACTACGAGGCCTTCCTTCCCGGGAAACTCTACCCCCCAGTCCAGGTTTCGAGTTATACACCAGTCTCTCAGCTCCTGCTTGACCCATTCCCGGGCGTAGTTTCTGGCGTTGGAGGTCCCACCGAGGTCTTCCAGGTAGTCTATCAGGAAGTTTTTGAAGGCGGAGAGCCTGAAGAAGTAATGTTTTTGTCTTCTGTACTCGGCGCGGTTGCCGCAGCTCTTGCATACCGGTTCTTTGATCTCACCGGGCTCCAGATGGCGGCCACAGCCCTGGTCACACTCGTCTCCTCGAGCAGGAGAGCCGCAGTACGGACAGATCCCTTCCACGTACCGGTCGGGCAGGAACCGGTCGCATTTGGGGCAGTAGGCCAGCTGGATATCCTGGGAATAAACGTACCCATTTTCCATCAGGGTCTTGACGATGGACCGCGTCCTGGCATGATTGGAAGGGTCGTCGGTATTGCCGAAGTAATCGAAGATCACCTCTACGTTCCGGAAGACCTCGTCGAAATGGTCGTGGTACCGGGTCACCAGCTCGGCGGGAGTTGTACCCTGCTCTTCGGCATTGACGACTATGGGGGTGCCGTGAGAGTCCGAACCGCAGACGAAGGTCACATCCAGGCCCATCTTTCTCAGGCCTCTGACGTAGATGTCCGCGGGTACGTAGGTCCGGAGATGACCTATGTGGCAGGGCCCGTTGGCATAGGGCAGTCCACAGGTTACCAGGATGGGAACGTCATCGGGAGACAATAATGATACCTCGGCCGCTTATAATCGGACTGGCAGATATACGTTTCCCACCGAGAAAAGCCTCCCGTCGGTGGGATATACTCCGAGTATACAATGATGCCGGGTTGCGGGACTGTCCTCAAACCCTCTACGCGAGACACTGCCGATCTCTCGCCCTTCGACCGCCGCGTCTGCGGTTGACCCGGCAGCTACGATCCCAGGCAGATATAAACCGCTCATTTATCTCCGCAACCGTTTTCATCCAGGCGGACCCGAGCTAAGGTCATGAAAGAGAAGAACTTCGACATAACGAAGAAACATAAGCGCATCACCGTATTCCCTTTGGGCAAGATCTGGGCCTTCAAGTACTTCTTCGGTGACAAAGACCTCTTCAGAGAACTTGCCGATTATTACAACCGCGGCAAGTATCGTTTTGAGTTCAAGACCGCCACCGAGCGAGATGAAGCCTTCGTGCTACTCGAAAATAACGGCTTTGATATCGATCTGGTCGAGGACCCGAGCAAATATGTAGTCAAGCTGGACAAGTCCAGCAGATACGCACCGGTGCTGAAGAACTCGGTAGAATATACCGAGACCTCGAAGGAACGGATATTCCTCATGAAGGATCTTCTCTCCGTCGAAGAAGCACTGAGCTTCGGCGCCAAGATATACGAGGGTGTAGCCATCTTTTGATTGTATACGATTGTACATAAAGTATAACTTTATGTGCTCAAGTAAATGTGATTGTAAATATAGTTTTTGTACAGGAGTACCACAGGACGGAAGATGAAGAAAGATTAGAAAAAAGAAAGAAAGTCAGGGAAGGCCTGATAACTCAGACGGTTATCTTGGACCTGGCGATGTACTTGATCAGATCCGGCGCCAGCCTGGTCTTCTTCAGGACATGTTCTGTGGTTTCCTCGATGCTCGACCCTTCGGATATCATGGTTCCGATCTCTTCCAGGGTCTCTTCGTTCACCGTGAAGTAGTCGTCTATGTCCTTCCGGTGACCCCAGACGTCACCCTCAAGGAGCTCTATGCCCTGCATCTCCAGGAAGAGCTTGATGGCGTTGGACATGGTCTTATGGTACGATGGCGGAACCTGGGCGATCCTCAGCCGGGGGCATGTCTTCATCAGGTTCAGGAAGTCGACGTTGGATGCCCTGAAAGCCAGATGAACCATCCTCTCGTTCGCGCTCAGCTCAGATATCTCATTTTTTGAACTCACAACTCTAAGTCTCATAGAACCTCACGACAAATGAGATGAAAACAAAATATTAATAGACACCTGTGGTGTACACATCTGTGTAGATCAGCATCGGGATGCCCAGATCTTCTGAATTAAAATGCGTTACTGCCCTCTTACGAAGCCGGTTTTGGAGCTTCGAGAACCTCGATTTTATTGGATCATGGAGGGATGATTGAAGAGGCAACTCCATGTAATAATTATCAAGACTTTCGTTGTAAACACGAACCTGTCTTGGAGACACCGGTGGACAAGAAAATGCTCGCTTACGCTCGCATTTACTTGAGCACATAAAGTTATACTTTATGTACAACGAGAAAATCCTCCATTCGGTCGGATTTACTCTGAGTACATAATGTTATACATTATATACAATGAGGAAACGGGAGATGAGGTGTCGTGATCGCCTATCGTTTCTCCGTATATTCTGCCGCCCGGATCGGGTCCGGATATGAGGCATAAGACCAACTCTCAACCGGTTGAACTCTTCCGATCCAGCAAGATTAAATAACTTATAATAATATCTTCTTGGAAGCTAGATGAGATGTTGATCGCCATTAACGTCGCTGAGATGATACGAACCGGCCCTATCCCTTCGGTTGGCATACCATCCAGGCGAGGATGATTCAATAGACCCGATGGGTTAAAGTCTCCGACGTGGCAGACGTAATTGGTTGTCCGAAAAAGAAGATGAAGTATTAACAGAGCTTTATGGATGTGAACTAATATAATAGGAGGGTTTTTATGAGCAGGGTAAAGCTTACCGAGACGGTTTTCAGAGACGCTCATCAGTCACTCTTGGCCACCCGGATGAGAACCAGGGACATGTTGCCCATAGCGGAGATGCTCGATCAGGTCGGATTTTTCTCCATGGAGGTTTGGGGTGGTGCCACATTTGATTCTTGTATCAGGTTCCTTAACGAAGATCCCTGGGAGAGGTTGAGGGCGCTGAAGCTGGCCATGCCCAACACCCGCCTCCAGATGCTGCTCAGGGGTCAGAACCTGGTCGGCTACCGTCACTATGCAGACGACGTAGTAGAGAAGTTCGTGGAGAGGGCGGCGGTCAACGGGGTGGACGTATTCAGGATATTCGACGCGGTGAACGACATCAGAAACATGAAGGTGGCCATAAAGACCGCCAGGCGGATGGACGTCCACGTCCAGGGCACCGTCTGCTACACCATCAGTCCGGTCCACACCAACGAGCTGTTCACCAAGATGGCGGTCGAGCTTGCAGACCTGGGCTGCGATTCGATCTGCATAAAGGACATGGCAGGTCTGATCACCCCCCACAACGCCTACGAGCTGATCAGGTCCATGAAAGAGGAGATCGACCTCCCCATCGACCTTCACTCTCACTGCACCAGCGGGATGGCTCCCATGAGCTGCATCTTCGCCTGCGAGGCCGGGGTGGATATCCTGGATACCGCCATGTCTCCCCTGGGATGGGGCAGCTCCCAGCCGCCCACGGAGAGTATAGTGGCCTCACTGGAGGGCACGCCTTACGATACCGGCCTGGACCTGAAGCTCCTGACGGAGATCAAGAGGTACTTCGAGAAGCTTATGGAGGTTTACGCCCCGGTCTTCAACCCCATCTCCGCCCGGATAGACACCAACGTTCTGGTCTATCAGGTTCCCGGTGGTATGCTCTCCAACCTGGTCTCTCAGCTGATAGAGCAGAAGGCTATGAACAAATACGATGACGTCCTGGCCGAAATCCCCAGGGTCAGGGAAGATCTGGGCTACCCACCGTTGGTCACCCCCACCAGCCAGATCATAGGAAGTCAAGCCGTCCTGAATGTGCTCACCGGGGAGCGGTATAAGGCCGTTCCCAAAGAGGTCCGGGACTATGTCAAGGGGCTCTACGGTAAGCCTCCTGCGGAGATAAAGCCCAAGATCAAGGCCGAGATCCTGGAAGACGAGGAGGCCATAACCGACCGACCGGCCGATTTCATCTCGCCAGAGTATGAGGTCGCTAAGAAAGAGGCCGAAGAGCTGGGCATAGTCAAAAAGGAAGAGGATATCCTCACCTATGCCCTCTATTCTCAGGTGGCGGCGAAGTTTCTCCGGGGGGATGCCAAGGAGGAGCCTCTCAGAAAGAAGAAAAAGAAGAACAAGACGGCTGCAGATGCATCGGACGATGTGATGGATGGCAAGCCTGTCGCCTTCAACATAGAGGTGGACGGTGAGGCTTACCTGGTCAAGGTGGCTCCCGTTGGCATGACGATTCAGGAGGCCGAGCCCAAAGCTCCTGTGGACGGGGTCACCGTGCCCATGCAGGGCGTGATAATCCGCTTCCTGGTGGAAGAAGGGGCCAGGGTCTCCAAAGGTGACGCGGTGGCGGTGCTGGAGGCCATGAAGATGGAGAACGAGATCTACGCCAATAAGAGCGGCGTGGTCAGAGAGATCTACGCCGAGGTGGGGGAGACGATCTCCCCGGGTGATGTGGTGATGGCTATTGAGTGATGGGAAGGATCTGGTGTCGGTAACGAGAGAACAGGTTCTGATCGAGGCCCTGCCCTATATCAGGGAGTTCTACGACTCGATCATGGTCTTCAAGATTGGCGGCTCGATCATGAGCGATCGGACCATCATGGAGGATTTCGTCCGGGATCTGGTTCTGCTCAAGTACATAGGAATTCATCCGATAGTGGTTCATGGCGGCGGTCCCGAGATCTCGGAGAAGATGGCTCTCTTCGGGAAGAAGCCCGAGTTTGTAGGCGGCCTCAGGGTCACGGACGAGGAGACCCTGGAGATCGCCAGGATGGTCCTGGTGGGGAACATCAACTCCCAGCTGGTCACCCTGATCGGGAAGCATGGCGGAAAGGGGGTCGGTCTCTCGGGAAAAGATGGCCAGCTCCTCGTCGCCCGCAGGAAGGAGCCGGTGGAGATCAAGGGCGTGTCTGTGGATCTGGGCTGGGTCGGCGAGGTGATCAGGGTCAACCCGGAGATACTGATGATCACTGCCGGGAAGAGCTACATACCGGTCATCTCCCCCATAGCCGTGGACGAGGAGGGCAACAACCTGAACGTCAACGCCGATACCGTCGCGGGCGAGATCGCCAGCGCTCTGGGGGCAAAGAAGCTGATATCGATAACCGACGTGGAAGGGGTGAAGCTCCATCAGGAGGACCCATCGAGCGTGATCTCCAGCTTTTGCATATCAGAGTTCGACCCGATGGTAGAGAGGGGGATAATATCAGGAGGGATGATACCCAAGGTCGAGTCTTGCGTGCATGCCGTGAAGAACGGGGTCCAGAACGCGCATATAATCGATGGCAGGGCGCCGCATGCGATCCTGCTGGAGCTCTTCACCGACGAAGGCGTGGGGACGATGATCGAGAGGGGGTAGGTGGCGCCATCCGGGGTTTTGTTGATGTATTGTGCGGAAAGGGTCTGTGGGGATTTGACAGTAATATTTTTCGTTGTATATGTGCTCTGGGTAAATTCTGTTGACTGAGGACCTTCTCGTTAACATAGCACATCATGTGTAAAGTTTGTGGCAACAGAGTATGTAATAAGGTGCTCTAAATAGGTAATTTATTTACAAATTTGTGATGGCAACAAGCGGATACGCGCAAAAATATAAAATTAATGGCAATAAATGGGTGTGAAAATGGTTAATTACGATGAAGTCTGATTATCTTTGAAAGATAGATTACAGATAAAAAAGAGGAAAAGATGATTGAATATGGAGAAGCTTGACCAGAGGGATGTATATGCGAACCATGTTCGGATATATCGACATGTTGGTAGGATATACGAATCAAGTTCGGATATACTACGTTAGGTGAAATAGTCATATGAGGTACATATGATGGCTAAAGAATCAGTGAGAAACACTTTGAAAAATTTAAAATTGAAAATAGTCGAACTTGGTGATTCTATTATTCCATCTATTACGAGTTACAAAGAGGATCTAAATAAACTATCTGAGATTGTTACTAAAATTGACGAATCGTGGAGTGGCTCTTGGCTAGGATTTCAATCAAACCATTATTATAGGGGATTTGAAAGACCTGGATGGACTGAAAGTTTTGATCCCGAATGGGGGTCAATAATACGTGGAATTCCGGTATCTTGGGAAGAAAAAAGTTACGATGAGATATCATCATTTATTGATACTAACTACAAAGGGGAGAAGATCGCAGATATACAAAGCTTTCTAAGCCAACAGGTTGAAGATGCAAAAGAGTTACAAGCCAACTTATGTACAGAACTTTCTCTGATAAGATATTTTAAGAATTTTGATAAGGAAATCGAGATTTTAGAAAAAATTGATAATATAAAGTGGGGATTTTCTCGAAATTATTTTATAAAATATATGAAGCCAAAGCAGTTTAGGTCTCATAACCGTCTTGCAGTGTCTCAAGGAATTAAGACTCCTCCACATATTCAATATCAAGCTAATATTTTATCTTGTTTATCCATTATTTCTGATATTGAAAATTTTATTGGGTTGTCACAAAGATTAATTAGGCAAATAGAAATAAGAGAAAATGTTACGAGTGAGGGAACAGTTGTTTTAGATGGAATTTCAAATGTCCTAAGCATTTGTAAAAGATTTCGTATTGTAGCCAGACAGTTAAGAATTCGCCATAATAGTCGATCAACTCTTGAAATTAAAGATGAATATGATGTACAAGACTTATTACATTCTCTATTGAAAATTCATTTTGATGATGTGAGGCCGGAAGAATATGTGCCAAGCTATGCCGGAGGCTCATCCAGAATCGATTTTCTCTTGAAAAAGGATAAGATTATTATTGAAGTTAAAAAAACACGGAAAAATCTCGCTGATAAAGAGATTGGTGATCAGTTGCTAATTGATATTGCAAAATATAAGCAACATCCTGATTGTAAAACTTTAATATGCTTTATCTATGATCCTGAAGAGAGAATTAAAAATCCAAGAGGTCTTGAGAATGATCTAAATCAACGGTCAAGCGATGATATGAATATTATTACAATTATAGATTCCTCTTAGAATATAATTACTTCACCTAACACCGCATATACACTACAGGCTTACGCCCTTGCCCTTCGGGACATTGTTCCCTGCGGGTTGCGACATCGTATATGTTGGGAACGTTATGCGAAATTAAATACCAGGTTTAGATAAAATGAAAAGTAGATATCTGATACCAATAAAGTATGGGAGAAAAACGTACCCGAATAGTATAATCCCAAAAGCGCAGGAAATAGCGGGACATTTTGATGTTGCAATTATCCGGCCTAGTAATATGCCGTATTCGTTGCATACAGAGTATTCCTATGGAAAACGAAAATTAAATTCTGATTTAATAAAAAAATTCAGGCATATTACAAACTCGCATAAAAGTGGAATTCCTCAACTCTGGTTTGATAAGAAATGGAGTAGAGAATTCTGTGGTTTTATAAAAGTGTTAGTTGATGATAACATTCCTCCCAAAATAATCGAAATTCATCCACCATTTAGTGATTATTGCAAATCACTGGAGCTTTTTGTTGAAAATTATAAAACATTTGAGAATGATATATTAGAAGTATTTCCAAAGACCGAGATATTTATTGAGAACAGGACTGGGACGCGTTACCCCATTGGAAAATTTTTATTATCAAGTAATAGAGATATAGTAAAACTTTCAGAATTAATATCCATCTCTAATTTAAAATTAAGAGTTGTGTTAGATTTCCCCCAATTGTTCACTGAACATGTTGCTTCAAGACCGTTATCAAAGGTTTTGATTAAAGATATATTAAATCCAATTAAAGATTGTAAGGATTTTATTGCCGGAATACATGTTTGGGGAAAAAGAAGAAATAAAAATGGTAGATTAGTAGCGCATCAAGGAGATTTAAATGCTTATTTTAATAATGACATGGATTTAAAAACCGCATTCTTAACAGAGATTTATAATTTATTTGATGACACCAAGCCAAGATACTTTGTTCCAGAAGTAAATAGTACGAACGAGGATCTAAATTCAATTGTTTATGATTTTCAAACGGCAGGATTTGAATTTATTTAACTTCGCATAATAGCAGATAAAAGGGAAATCAAAGATTTCCCCAAATCCCGATAAGTAGGGACTTCTTTTATCCGCAAAAAGAGCTGAAAAGCATTGTAAAGAAAGAAGAACTCCTATAAATAGAGAGTGTAAGATCATTGAGGAATGCTATAGAGATAAAGGCAGAAGGAGAAGAGCTACACTATCAAAGAGAACCTTTTTGGAATGATGAACAATTTTCCAAACTCTTAGAATTGAAAGAAGAAATTGAGACTAAGGAGATTGATTCTTTTAAAAAACCCTGGAAAGATACAACAGATATGCTGTTAATCATAAGATAGAATTTGACGAATCAAAAAAGTCAATAATTTTGATCTGCAGTATAAAAGGTGCAAAGGAAGGGTCTTGGTTTGGTTTTGATTGTTTTTAAAACCTCATGACTTAGATTTTATTGATGGTCACTTCAAAAGAAAAGAAAAGGAGCTTTGCTGGAAAGGATAAGTTGAACGAGTTAAAACAACGATAAGTATAAAGCTCCCTTACTCCATCTCTAACTGCCATGAGCATGTCTGGCCAGCGGGATGAAAATGATAGTAGTAAAATGTGCTAAATGCAAAAAGAAAATTTTCAAATATCAAAAGATTGGAAAGGGCCGACTATGGCACTGCTGGAAGGGTCGGATAGTGGAAGATTATAGTATCCGAACTGGAAAGGAGGTCAAGTGCCACTGTGGTAATTTAATCGGTATAGACGATGGAAAATGGATTAAGCTAAAGCAACATTCTTTTATACGGGTTGGAACAGCAACAAGAAGATAGGAGGCGAAAAAGTGAAAGTCACTATTGTTTATGACAACACTGTTTATCAGAGAGGCCTCAAATCCGATTGGGGTTTCTCTTGCCTTGTAGAGGTAGAGAAGACGCCGAGAATCCTTTTTGACACAGGTACAAGTGGTTCCATACTTCTTTCGAATATGCAAAAACTTAATATCAACCCTGCCTCGATCGATGAGGTTTTTATTTCACATCCCCATTTTGATCACGTCGGTGGGCTCCCAGATCTCCTACAAGTGAATAAAGAAGTTAAGGTTTATGTTCCCATTTCCTGTCCTAAACCTTCTGGAGCAAAAGAAGTAGTCAGCATTGAACAACCTCATCAAATCCATGAAAATGTCTTCTCTACTGGCGAGCTCGATGGTATAGAGCAGAGTATGGCAATTAAAACAGATAGGGGGATAGTGGTAATTGTAGGATGTTCTCATCCAAGAATGGCACATATTCTCAGAGCCGCGTCGCAATTTGGAAAAGTCTATGGAATCATTGGTGGATTACATGGATTTAATGAATTTGATTTGTTTAAAGACTTCGGGTTGATCTGTCCTACTCATTGCACTCAGCACAAAGCAGAGATAAACTCTTTATATCCGGAGAGTTATATTGATGGCGGAGTGGGTAAAATAATCTTGGTTTGAAGACTATGAGAACAGCAACTTCATCTAATACAGCATATACGCAAGCAGGCTTACGCCCTTGCCCTTCGGGACATTGCCTCCTCTGGTCGCAACGTCGTATATGTTGGTGACGTTATCGGAAATTCGGTGTTGTGGAAACAAATATAAAGAATGATAGCAATAATATCATACGGGTGAATGAGTATGATAAGTGAAAGAGACAAAGAGATTATTACCCAGTGTGCAAGGAAATATAAAGTTTCCACCATTTATCTATTTGGATCCTCATTAGATAGGAATAGTGAGCCCAACGATATTGATTTAGCAGTAAAAGGAATAAGACCTGAAGTATTTTTTAAATTTTATGGTGAATTACTGAGAAGTATATCTAAGCCCGTAGACCTTGTAGACTTGTCCAAAAAATCATTATTTAATCAAATAATAGAAGAAAAAGGGGTTAAAATCTATGGATGAACTACTTCGAGAGGTTCAAGCTGAAAAAGAATATATTTTGGATACATTTCGGGCATTAGACGAAGCATTAGAGCGAAAAGAAAAGACCATCATTGAGTTAGCAGCTATCTCCACATTTCTCCAAAACACGTACAACGGGACAGAGAACATACTCAAGAGGGTACTAAAATTTAAGGGGATATCTATCTCAACGTCAGAATCTTGGCACAAGGATTTATTGGACTTATCGGTTAATAATCAAATAATTTCGCTTGAATTTTCAAAAAGACTCGATGAATATCGTGCATTTCGACATTTCTTTATTCACGGATATGGGATAATGTTAGATAAAGAAAAATTAATCCCGTTTGCTGAGAATTTGCCAGATTTGTGGAGCGATTTCGAGTCCGAAGTTGATACATTTATAAAGTCATCCAGAAATAAATAATATGGAATGCCGAACTTCCGATAACAGAGCGTATCTGGCTTCGCTACGCTCCACCCAAATTCTGTTCCGCAGGACGTCTGATAAGCACGGAACGTTAGGCGAAATCACCAGTTGAAAATTTGTGGAGGATAAGTATGAGAAAATTTCAAGAGCAGTATATTGTAGACGAAAATGGTCAAAAGACAGCAGTGGTTCTTCCAGTTGAGGAGTATGAAGAACTCTTAGAGGATCTCCATGATCTCGCGATTATCGCTGAACGTCGGGATGAGCCTACAATAGCGTTCGAAGAACTTAAGAAACAGTTAAAAGAATATGGAATCTTGTGAAATTCGATGGAATAAATCGGCTGAACGGGACTTACGGAATATTGACCCACAGCAAGTTCCTCGGATTATCAAGGCTGTTGAATCCCTTGTGAATAATCAATTTCCGCCACAATGCCGTAAACTCCGAGGCTCAGAGCGAGACTACCGGATTCGAGTTGGAGATTACAGAGTAATATACCAAGTGGACATCAAAACGAAGATTGTGATTGTTTATCATGTCCGCCATCGTAGAGAAGCATATCGCAAATAAAAATATTGTTGACCGACTTCGTCTAACAGAGCGTATCTGGCTTCGCTACGCTCCACCCAAATCCTGTTTCGCAGGACTTCAGATACGCTCGGAACGTTAGGCGAAATTGACAGAGAGGTATAAACAATGGAAGGTATACAATATATAGTCGATGATAAAGAAGAGAAAAGAGCAGTAATACATGACTTTCGGTGATTACCATTTTATCGACAGGTTAGATTAGACAATATTAACCTACCAAACACGGAATATAACCGCAGAGTACGCAGAGG
>Ga0209121_10002436_pt1 | contig 18909 bp, 14 predicted proteins | sample Cruoilmetagenom3_FD_187292 | JGI IMG/M metagenome (GOLD analysis project Ga0209121, IMG submission 187292) | Oil polluted marine microbial communities from Coal Oil Point, Santa Barbara, California, USA - Sample 3 (SPAdes) (version 2) | ecosystem: Environmental > Aquatic > Marine > Oil seeps ...
GAAATCTGCAACGAGCCGTACTTTGGCGGAGTGACGCTCGAATGGCAGGCACATATCGCCGAGACCATCGCCGGCGCCGAGGCCGATTTCAAAGCTAAGCACTTAATAGCCCAGAATATCGCCAATAAATATCAGAAAATTACTAATCCCAATCCGCTCGTGTCGATTTTCAACTTCCATTACGCCAAACCGCCCAATACCGTGACCGACAATTACGGCCTGAACCGGGTGCTTGGCGATGATGAGACGGGATTTGCCGGCAGCAAACCGAAGCCGTATCGGATTGAAGGCTGGGATTTCATTATTGCCGGCGGAGCAGTGTATGACAATCTCGATTACTCGTTTAACGTCGGCCACGAAGACGGCACGGCAAAAATCAACGCCCCCGGCGGAGGCGGAGCGGTTCTGCACAAACAGTTGGGAATCCTTAGCGACTTCATCAACAATTTCGACTTCATAAAAATGAGGCCCGATGATTCAGTTATTAAAGGTGGGGTGCCAGATAAAGCAACCGCCCGTGCGTTAGTCCAAAAGGGCCGTGCCTACGCCATCTACATCAATGGCGGCAGCAAGGCTCAATTACAAGTTGAACTGCCCAAAGGCAGATACAGAGCGGGATGGGTCGATACAAAAACGGGCGAAATCAATAAAAATGAAACATTCGAGCATGCCGGCGGCAATAGGGTATTGAGTTCGCCGGGATATCGGGATGATATCGCGCTTCGGATACTTCGCTCGAATTAAGACCGCTCCGCTTCGAGAATGCCGCCCGATTTCCGGATCTGCAAACACGGATATGCAGATTCCCCGCCGGAATTGCTGTGTACCCTGACGAAAATCCGAAAATCCTTACCAGCCATAAAATCGTTGATGTTACTGTGCTTACGATGTATACTTTTGTTTTATAGATGATTTGATAGAATCTTGTGCGGAAACAGTTTTTTCAAGTGAGCCGTTTTCATAAGAATTACGGGAAGAAACAAAAATGACGAAAAAATGGAGGTTTCTTACTGTGCAGCTCAACAAAGTAATATCTGCAATTGTTTTTACGGGCATAATCGCGGCCAGCGTAAACGCTCAACAGGCCAACTCTAACAATCTCTCGCAATACTATGGATTCAAGGAAATCGAGATCATAAAATCAAACTGGGGAATCAAAGACTTGAGAGTGGCTGATTTTAACGGTGACGGCCGGAAGGATATTGCGGTTGTCAACAACAGAAAAGCCAGAATCGAGCTGCTTTTGCAGAAGGAAGCTATCGGGCCGGGCGAAGAGGACGTTGCGATTGATCCGAACGATGTCGACATCAATACAATCATCCCCCCTACCCGGTTCGAGCAGCAGAATATCGCCGTCTCCCAGAGGCTGCATAATCTTGTCTGCGGGGATTTGAACTCGGACGGGCTGACGGATCTGGCATTCTATGGAGAACCTAAAGCCCTGTATGTAATACTGCAAAAGGCCGGTGATGCCAAAGCTGATAAGCCGAAATCGCTGAGCTGGCGAACAAGGAAAAAGATAAATATTGATGACGGCCTACCGACTTCCAATGCGCTGGTGTGCGCCGATCTGAATAGTGATGGCGCCGATGATTTGGCCCTGGCCGGCCGCGACAGTATTTACATTATTATCCAAACCAGCGACGGTTCTCTGTCGGAACCGGTGAAATATCCTACCTCCGCACAAACCCTTGGCATCGAAGTTGGTGATTTGAATGGGGATAAAGTTACCGACCTTATCCTTGTCACAAATGACATGGAAAAGCCGCTGCACGTTCGATTCGGCCTCAAGGCAGGACAATTGGGCCCGCAGTTGCAGTTTTCCATCGAGAGGCCGTTTGCATTGATGCTGCAAAACATAGATGGGAACGCGGGGGATGAGGTCCTTACGGTTGATAGTCTGAGCGGTCGATTGATTTGTTATCAACTTGCCGCTGAAAAGCGGAAAGATGCCGACTGGCCGATATTGTTTTATCCCCTTGCCTCAGGGCAGGAGGATACGAAGCGCGATTTAGCGCTCGGTGACGTCGATGGTGACGGTCTGGCTGATGTCACGATAAGCGACCCGGGCGCTGCCGAACTGATTCTATACAAGCAGACGGCGGGTCTCGGACTCGCCGAGCCGGTGAGATTTCCCGCTTTTGCCGATATTACGAGCTTATCCGCCGTAGATATCGACGATGACGGAAAGACCGAATTAGGCGTTTTGAGTCTTAAGGAAAAGGTCATCGGCTTAAGTGAATTCGAAGACGACAGGTTGTCGTTCCCGAAACCCATCGCCCTGACGGGCGAGCCGGTGGCAATGGAACTGGCGGATGTCGATAGTGACGACACGATAGACTGCCTTTACATATCCCGAGGCGACAACGATGTGAGAACTCTAAGGGCTGTTTATGACCTGACTGCGAGCGGGAAAGACAAGGCCGATTCGGCCGGGAACAACGGCGGCAATTCCGCCGAAAAAGCCGGCCAAACGGAACTTGCATTAGAGCTTAAAAAGCTGACTTCCAATCCGGAGGGTTTGAAAGTTCTTGACGTTGACCAGGACGGCTTGCTGGACGTCCTGATATTTGTCAGCTATGAGTCCCCCATACTGGTTCGCCAGACGGAAAAGAACAAATTCCAGATCGTCGATTCGCCGGAAGCTCAGAGCAGTTTAATTAAAGAAGCAAGCCTGCGTTCGATTTCCATCGCCGACGTGGACGGCAAGGCCGGTCAGGAGCTGCTGGTGGCGCAGAAAAATTTCGCACGAAGCCTGGTTTTTTCAGAAGGCCGGATTTGGAGTATTATCGACCAATATAATGCCAAGAGTACGGAGAATCAAATATTAGCCGTCGCGGCTTTCGATCTCGAAGCCGGGAGTTCGGCGGACAGGCCCTCTATTTTGCTGCTGGACGGTCAAAAGAGTCAGCTTCAGATGCTTAAAGCCGGCAGTGACAAGACATACCGTGTGGAAAAGGAATTGGACGTGGGGCAGTGGAACAGTGCGGCACATCTGAAAATGCTGTTTGCCCCGCTGACGGGCGGTGAGGTCGAAAGCCTGCTGCTGTTCGACAGCAAGAAGTTTGCGCTTGTCACTCCGCTGACCAGCAGGAATTTTGCGCAGAATCTGGAGCAGCAGTTCAGCTACGAGACAAAAATTAAAGATGGCATATACGGCAATCTTACAGCGGGCGATATAAACAGCGATGGCCGGACAGACATTGTCATGGTCGAGTATGGCCGCAGTCACATCGAGATACTTGCTGTCAATGACGGCGCCAAACCCGTTCCGGCGATGCGTTTTAAGATATTCGAGCAGAAAAGTTATCGCGACAGCAAACCTCGCCCCAAGGCCGCCGCTGAGCCGCGAGAGTTAACAGTCGCCGACGTCACCGGCGACGGCAAAGACGACCTGGTCACCGTCATCCATGACCGTATAATTATCTATCCTCAGGATTAGGTATATTGCTGATTCGGCGGGCTTTCTGGTAATGCGAGCCGTATCTACGGCATGCCGTTTCGAAATAACGAAAAAGAGGATATTTTTCTCTAAAACATTATTTTTAGATAATGAAGGGAGGATATGCTCATGAGATGTCGAATAACCCAGCTAAAGTTTTCGATACTGATCTTAATGCTCGCCGGCGCAGTAACGGCCTCGGCTCGGGAGGCCAAACCGCCCGTACGACTGAGGGTGACGGTTTTGGGATTTACCAACGGCACCGGCGATCCGGAAGCTGCACATTGGAGCTATGGTATCGAGAGATTGCTGTTGAGTGAGCTTACAGAGATCAAAAAAATCAAGATCGGCGGCAGGATCGATTATGCACATCGACAACTCGGTATAAACCAAAACGCCGCCCTCAAGCCTGAGCAGGCAAGAAGGATGGGCGAGCTTATCGAGGCCCAAAGGGTACTCTGGGGCAGCTATTACAGACAGAACGAACAATGGCAGGTGCACGTCCACGTCATGAACGTCGCCAGCGGAAAGGTATCCGGCGAGTTTAGCGCGACGGCGGCGGATTGGTTCGAGCTTCGGGATGAATTGACCGGGCAGATTCTCAACGAATTAAACATCGAACCATCCGAAGCAGAGCGGCAGAAGATGGGACGGCGGTGGACGGTCTCGCCCGAAGCCCTGGAGTTGTACAGCCGGGCCTGTGCATATCAAGACCAGAACAGGCCGCTCGCAGAGCAGGAAGATTGTGTGCGAAAAGCAATTGCCGCGGATCCGCAATTCGTCCGGGTTCATCTTGCCCTGACTGCAGTACTCAGTATGAAAGGAGATTTCGTACAGGCCGAACAGCCTGTCCGCCGCGCCTTGAGCTTAAGGCCCGATTTCGCGGGCGGGCATCGCATCGCAGGGGTTTTATTGCTTCATACGAGGAGATATGCTGAGGCTGAAAAGGCATTGAGCGAAGCTCACCGCCTGGATCCGGATGACGCCAGGGTACTCATTCGTCTGGCGGAACTTTCAGCCATGCAGCAAAAATTTGACGACGCTATTGCCTTTGCTGAGGAGGCAAAGCTTCTCGAACCTGCCGATGCGCCCGTCCATGCCTTTCTGGGATTCATGTATACCTTCTCGGACAATCGACATAAGGCGATGGCGGAGCTGAAAGAAGCGGAACGGCTTGATTCAGAAGGTATGGATGTATTACAAAGAGTCGGGCAGGCTTACGAGAGGTTGCGGGAGAATCCTTTAGCCGTCGAGCGCTATGAGAAACTCGTGATTCGTATTAAACAGATGGGTGGGGATCCAAGAGTTATTCGTACATTTGAGGAGAAAATACAGCGGCTGAAGACAGGTCTGGCACCAACCTTTATAGAGGCATCAATGCCAAAGGTTTACACCGACCAGTCGTTACAGGATGCCCTGCGGGAAAGGCTTACGGAAGATGAGCTGGCGATGGTGGTTAACCCGATAGCAGGCAGCGAGGAAATGAAACGGTGGGCTGAAAAGATGACCGAAGGGGTTGCCAGTGATCTCGATAAAGCCAAAGCTATATTCGAGACTCTTTCAGGTCGCCCTCAATTCGCGGGCGGCCATGGAACACGTACAGCAAAAGAAGTCTTTGCCGCCTGGGATAACACCGATACATCTTTCAATTGTCAGGAGAATGCCAAACTATTCATAGCATTAGCTCGCTATGTAAGTATAAAGGCTTTTTACGTCCACGTGCACAAAGACTACAAAGACAAATTAATACATCATGACTGTGCGGTGGTATTTGCTGACGGCAAGACTTTACTGGTAGATCCCGCTTATCACTGGTTCGGTGTCCCCCATAAAGACTTTACCATTCTGGATGATCTGCAGACCATTGCTCATCAACTCTTTCAGCCAGGCGGCTCGGGTCGGACCGTTGCCCGATGTCAACTGGCAGAGAAGTTACATCCGGATTTTGTATGGGGTCAGCTACGCCTCGTCGGGGCGTTTTGTAACGCAAGAAAGTGGGACCAGGCTCGTACAACTCTGGATACTGCTTTACGGCTGGAACCTGATTACTGGGAATGTCATTTATGGCAGGGGATTATAGCAAATGACTATGACGATAATTCACAGGCGGCTTTCGGTCATGTGCAGAAGGCTTTGGAGTTGAATCCGGAAAGTTCTCCCGCGCACTTCGTTCTTGCCACGATATTGCTCAAACAAGGTAAACTCAGAGAGGCGAGGGATGAATTCCGTGCCGGTTTGCGATACGAATCGATCCCTGAACAGGCCGAAAAAGCGTATCGGGCAATAGCCCAAATCAATGAATCCATTGGGATAGAATACAACGTGATCGAAACAAAAGAACCGAACATCACCCCTGCGGAGAAAGAAAACTGAGATATCCTAATATGACAGCTTCGCGAAAAAAAGTATTTGTCGCACTGAGCGGCGGCGTGGACAGTTCGACCGCAACCGCGTTATTAAAGCGGGATGGTTATGACTGCGAGGGTGTGTTTATGATTACCAACGACAGCGCCCATCATGCACAGGCGGAAGCCGAAATGGTCGCCGGCCAGCTCGGTATAAAGCTGCACGTGATGGACCTTCGGAAAGATTTCGAGCGAATCCTCGAGTATTTTTGCAGTGAATACAAAAAAGGCCGGACGCCAAATCCGTGCGTTTTCTGCAACAGATATATGAAATTCAGCAAATTGTGGGAATTTGCGGCAAGTCATGGTGCCCGGTTTCTTGCCACCGGCCATTATGCAAGGGTTCTCAACCGGGATAATGACGCGGGCCTGTATGAAGCCGCAAACTTTTCCAAAGACCAGTCCTACGTCTTATCGATGATCGATAAGGATATTCTGCCGAACATTATTCTGCCGATGGGAGATTATTCCAAAGACCAGACGCGAGAGCTGGCGGCGAAGTTCGGTTTAGGCACGGCTCAAAGCAAGGAATCACAGGAAATATGTTTTATCCCCGACGACGATTATGTCGCCGTGCTTGAACAGCGATGCCCTGAGCTTGTTCGTAAGGGCAATATTATTGATAGCAGCGGCAAGGTTCTTGGCGAGCATAATGGCGTGCACAGGTTTACTATCGGCCAGCGGCGAGGCCTGCGAGTGGCCATGGGCAGGCCTTACTACGTCACGAAAATCGACGCCGAAAGCAACACGGTTACCCTCGGCCCGAAAGAAGAAGTGATGCACGGGAAACTTCAGGCAACGGGTGCGAATTGGCTTACCGATGAGCCGGTCTCGCCTTTTCGGGCGAAGGTAAAAATACGCTATAACAGCAAAGGTGCTTTGGCGATGGTTGCTCCACAGGATAATAGTGTTGCGGTTGAGTTTGATGAGCCGGTATCGGCAATAACACCCGGCCAGTTAGCAGCTTTTTATGTTCAGGAAGAAAACAACAGCAGGTTAATTGGCGGCGGATGGATTGACAAGGTGGCCGACTAACGGTTAAAATGAATTTGACAACAATTCAGGCTATTGAGTATGCAGACACACGATGACATTTTGGAGTTAGTTCGGCAAAAGAGTGCTGAGGCTGTGCGAAAAATGCACAGGGGGTTGATTTTGCAGCCGGGGGCGATTGGCGACTGTATATTAACACTGCCGTTAGCCGCATATATGAAAGATGCGCTGGATTTGGGCGGAATCGATATTCTTGGGCATACTGAATATGTTGGCTTTTTGCCGGGCAGGTCCTGTGTCAATGGCATCCGTTCTATAGATTCAATGGATTTACATCGATTGTTTGCTAAAACGAACACATTTGAGCTTAAAGACAGGGATCCTTTGATAAGTGCTTTTGGCGACTACGCCTGTATAGCGACATTTTTGGGTGAGCCGGACAGCAACTTCGAACAAAACCTGATTTTCACTGCTAATTGCAGTCATAGCGCGGAAGTTATAACACTTTCTATGAAGCCGCCAAAGGATTTTTCTGATCATTTAGCCGGCTTTTATATCCGGCAATTTATCGAACAGAGCGGTTATTCTTTGGAATCCTGGCAGATTCAGACAGATGACTGTTTAATAAAAGCTACCAAAGCGGATATCAACACAGGCAGAGAGCTGCTGAAAGAAATTGGCCTTGGTTCCGGTGAGAAGCTGATAGTTATTCAGCCGGGCAGCGGCGGAACTAAAAAATGCTGGCACTTCGATAACTTCTTAGCTGTAGCAAAAGAGCTTGATTCAAGAGGTATTGAAATCATATTTTTATTAGGGCCTGCCGAGATAGACAGATTCAGCGATGCAAAAATTAAGGAGATTCGCAGCGTTGGAAGGTGTCTGACTGATTTGTCTTTGGCGCAGGTGCTGGGGCTTTTAAGTTGTGTGGACGGATTTATCGGTAATGATAGCGGAATTACGCATCTGGCCGGGGCTCTGGGCGTCAGGACATATAGTATTTTTGGCCCTACTAACCCGGTAGTATATAAATCCATTGGGCCGGATGTAACGGTATTTACGGGCAGTAAAGCATCCTTTGCCAGGAAACCGTCGGTGAGGTTGCAGCGAAAACTCCTGGAGGTTTTAACGGTTTAATGCTTGAAGAGAATTAGTTTTTTATAGCTAAAACCGGATTTTAAGATGGATAAAGCCGTTTTTGGTAAGGTTGTGATAATGGTAAAAATACCTGTTTTACGTTTTCGTGGGTAGAATAGTTGACCATATAAGCGTTTTTGTTATAATGATCAGAGTTAGGAATAGGCTGGTAACTCGTGAGAAGGGGCGATACTGCACATAAGAGACTTTTTATTGAGGTGTTTCTATGCAAGAACGAACTTTGGGTGAATTAGCCGAATATGTTGGCGGGCGGGTCTGTGGCGACCCTAACGTTATGATAAAGTCTGCCTCGACGCTCGGACGGGCGGATGAAGGTGATATTAGCTTTTTAACAAATCGTAAATATGAAAAACAGTTGCGGTCGACCAAGGCAAGTGCGGTTATAGTAGGAAAAGAAACGCCCGCCGCCTCAGTTCCTCTTCTGATAGCTGATGATCCTTACTATGCCTTCATGCAGGTAATGGTACTGCTGCATGGGCATCGTAAGCATAAAAAAGTGGGAATCAGCCCGAAAGCTTCGATTTCCGATACCGCTAAAATTGGTGTGGACTGCCATATTCATGATTTTGCGACCATAGCCGATGATGCGAGAATCAAGGATGGCTGCATAATTTATCCCGGTGTGTACATTGGGCGGGATGTCCAGATCGGTAATGATAGTATAATATATCCCAACGTTGCCGTTTACGATGGTTGCAAGATCGGCAATCGTGTAATTATAAACGCGAATTCGACGATCGGCGAAGACGGATTCAGCTATGCCACCTATAAGGGCGTACATCACAAAATACCACAGACTGGTATTGTCATTTTAGAAGATGATGTCGAAATCGGCACTTGCTGCGGAATCGAACGAGGCACACTTAGCGATACTATTATAGGCCAGGGCAGCAAGTTGGGTGATATGGTTACAATAGGTCATGGCACCAGAATTGGACAACATTGTTTGCTTGTTGCTCAGGTGGGAATTGCCGGCTCGACTAATATCGGGCATAACTGCACCGTAGGCGGACAGGTTGGTATCGTGGGTCATATAAATATTGGAAACAACGTTACTATTGCGGCACAGGCCGGTGTTATTAACAATATCCCGGACAACCAGATCGTACTGGGCGCACCTGCCATTGAAGCGAACATGGGCAGGCGAGCGTACAGCATGATACAATACCTGCCTGAAATGCGGCAAAGTATTCGGGATCTTCAGAGTCAATTCAAACAGATTGTCTCGTCTATCGAAACTGATTTCGAAGAGCCCCCCGAGCAGGATGGTGACTTGTGACTCATAACTTCAATTTTGCAAAACTCTTGTTATAACTCGCGACTGGCAGCATCTGCCGTGAGTTGTGGTATATGAGATGCCGATATCGAACAAAAAACGTCGAAAAATACACTTTCGGCGTGTCTATCGATTTTCGAACAGGAAACTTGTTTGAACGAAATACAGGATACCAAAAATGCGCCGCGAAATGTGCTTGGTTTAATTGCCGGAGAAGGCAGGTTGCCCTTTATTGTGGCAGCCGGTGCCAGGCGGGCGGGCTTTAGAGTAATTTGTGTCGGACTGGCTGAAACGGCCGACCGCAGCCTGGCCGACGAAGTCGATGTTTTTTACAGGGCGGCCATTGCTCGACCGGGGGGCTGGATACGAAGGTTGAGAAAGCACCGCGTAACCAGAACAATTATGGTTGGGCGGGTTTCCAAAGGGCGACTTTTCACGCCGTGGCGGATTGTGCAGTATCTGCCCGATTGGCGGGCATTCAGGATATATTACTGGCGGCTGCGGGGGAAAAGCACTCAGCCGGACTCGCTTTTATCTGCTGTGGCGGATGAACTGGCCAGCGGGGGGATAATACTGGAGAATTCAATTATGTATTGTAAAGAGCATCTGGCAACCGCGGGTGTAATGACGCAAACACAATTGCGCCCATCGGTCAAAGGTGATATAGAATTCGGCTGGCAAATTGTCAAAAAGCTCGGCGAGCTGGACATAGGCCAGGCGATTGCCGTAAAGGAAAAAGAAGTGATTGCCGTCGAAGCTATTGAAGGTACCGCCGAGATGATTGACAGAGCGGGCCGGTTCTGTAAATCCGGCGGCTGGACTCTGATTAAGGCTTCCAAGCCACAGCAGGATATGCGATTTGACGTTCCTTGCGTGGGACCTGATACTATCAGAAGTCTGGCTAAGAACAGAGGTAAGTGCCTGGTTTTAGAGGCGGACAAAACCATAATTATCGACAAGCCCGAGACAATAAAACTTGCCGACAAGTTAGGAATTTCTATTCTTGGGCGGTGAGTTATCATAATTTCACTGCGCAGCTTACATTAGAGTGAAGTCCTTATGGCTGAATTTCCATTTCAATTCTTCATCAAACGCAACCTTTCGAACAGGCGAGCAGAACTTTTAACGTTTCGGGGTCTCAAAAAGCATCTGCTAACAAGTGAGAGGAGTCTGAGCATCAGGCACGGCGAATATATGGCCGAGCTTGACAGGGATTTTTGTGCCGGAACGGAGCCTCGTGATTTTATAGAGCAAATAGATACGCTGATAGATGCCGGGAAGATTCTTAAAAAAGGAGATGCCAGCTATGTATCCCGCATAACGTGGAATAACAAAAATATAGTAGTGAAACGATATGATCATAAGGGACTTATTCATTCGCTGCGGCATACGATAAAAAAATCCCGTGCCCGAAAAGGCTGGTTATTTGCACACCTCCTCGGGGAACTGAACATAGCTACTCCGAGAGCTCTGGCTTATATTGAGCAGCGTAAAGGTTTGCTGGTATGGGAATCCTATCTGGTAATGGAATATATTGAAGGACCGAGACTAAGGTGTTTTCTGCGTGACGATAATGTTGCCGAGCGGGTAAAGCTGGATGGAATCCGGCAGACTCTGAAACTCCTGGACAGGTTGTGGGAATATTGCATTACCCACGGCGATTTGAAACATCTGAATGTTTTGGTTACTGAAAACGGGCCTGTCCTGATAGATCTTGACGGGATGATAGTGCATCGATGGGAGCTGTTCTATAGAAATAAACTATCCAAAGACATGAAGCGTTTTATAAAAAAAACAGGTATCTCTCCGGCTCTGGATAACTATTGCCAATTGCTGATTTCCAGCAGGAAGAGTTCTCATAAAAAGCTCCCGGACGGATTTGAAAAAATGAAAATTAATAACTGGGTAATTCTTATTCGTAAGAGTTTTCCCAAAATTAACATTCGAAATATGCTTGCCGAGAATCTTCCGTCATCAGAAGCTCAGGATCATTTTGTCAGAGTTCCATCGTCCAGGAATGCCCGTGTGTTCAAGTTTGATATTTCTTTTGACGGCACTAATCATAGTTTTTATTTAAAGTATTATTTGAGCCGTTCGAGGCTTGAATATGTAAAACATTTTTTCCGTCCTTCCCGGGCCGGGCGGGCATTTAATGCCACATTAATGCTGCATAAGAATGGATTTGACGCACCTGTCGTCATAGGATTATTTGAACGCCGTCCCGGCCCGTTTTGCACCGATAACCTCCTGCTGACCGAGGATGTGAAGAATACCGGATCAATATCGCAGTTTCTAACCGATATTTATCAAAACTCCGGCAAGGATGCAATGACTAAGAAGCGTGATTTGATCGAAGCTTTCGCCAAAACAATAGGCCAAATGCATGCAAAGAATATTTTTCACGGCGATTTGCGTCTCGGCAATGTTTTAGTTGTAGGAGAACAGCAGAAATGGCGGTTTTTCTTTATCGATAATGAGCGAACGAAAAAGTTTTACTGTTTGCCGAACCGATTACGTTTGAAGAATCTGGTACAGATAAACATGTTCCGGAGCGGCATTACCAATACTGATCGCTTGAGATTTTTCAAAGAATATTGGGCTGAAAATCGAAGTATTAAAACGCAGAAAACAGCTTTGATAAAAAAAGTCCTCCGAAAAACTAATCATCGTTTGAGTAAGAAGAAGGGTTTTGCAGAATTGATATATAATCTCTTTTTATGACTAATAACAAGGTTTCCCAGTAAGGAATTCGATAATATGTTTCAATGTATTAGGATTTCAAGGAAACAACAAAAATGGACGAAACAATGAGAAAGTTCGGAGTTGATAATCCCGACACATAACGTCAAGCAAGCGGATTTGAACCATGGAATCCCGGATTTCGGTGTTAAGTTTGATGTTATTATAGCAAGTATGGTTTTACACTGGCTTAACAATCCTGGGCAATTTCTTCGCCAGGCCAAAACTAAACTCACACAACAGGGGCGTTTATTGGTGGTCATACCCAATATAGTGCTTTGTAGTTACAGGATTGCTTATTTGCTTGGTAAATTTCCACCGATAAGTTTAAGTCATAAAAACTTTCAGGTACCCAAAGAAGTTGAACAGATGTTTAAAAATGCTGGTTTTAATATAGAAAAGAAATTGTCGGCGAGAAGATCAATTCATGCAAAGCTTTCACCTATTTTGTTTTCTGCTGATATAGTATATGTTTTGAAACCCATCTAAATAAAGATTGCGATACAGTTGTGCATTTAAAACCACTTAAGACATTGTGTAAAACAAGCAACGCCTTATATACTTTTATGGAGGGCAGCAGGACATTTCTCGTCAAATGTTATTGCAAGCCCGATCCTGAAGCTAAAAGGAAGCGGGAATCTTTCATGTTAGATCACTGGATTGAATTAGGTTTCAATGTTCCAGAAATAGTAGATCAAAAGATAGAATGTATCAAGGAGCCTTACCTGGTAACGAGTTTTATTGAAGGGCCCTCATTGCGCGAATACCTTTTAGGAAATAATTGTTCTCTAAAAGAAAAACTTGAGTTACTGGCCAGGTTTTTCAAAGAAATAGATCATCGCCACAAGCTTGCAATTAATTTGAATGACCCGGATATTACCCACCATGACCCGAGTACGGATAATGTTATTCTTACTAAAAATAACTTTTACTTCATTGACTTCGAAACGCCTGCCCAACGAAGGCGTTCCGTGCTGGAATCAGCCAGTATCGAAGTGGCAATTACCTGCATGTGGATAGTCCGTGATCTTGGCATTGAGTCTAACGAGCATGTTCTTAAGGCGCTTGTAGAAGCTTATGATAGGCAAGAGTCTTTGTTGAAACTTATAGTTGAGCGTACTTGTGGCCGGCCTTTCCAATTCTATCACCGCTGGAAAAACAGGAAACGAAAACTTGCACAACCTGACGAAGTTACAAAATATGATATTGCGGATGGACTAATGCATATCACAAGCTAAAGCCCATTCCTCACAGGACCGTTGCCCAAAATGCATGGTAATAACCCTTATCAACCACATCAAGCACATGACGGGCCATCTTTACGCAGTTGAACTCGTTCTCCAGCCATTCTTAAAGAAAATTGTTTGTGCTGAAAGTGGGTATGTAGCCACTAACTTTAGGCCCAAAAAAAACGCGAATTATTAGCTTATAATTGCCTTCATGTTACCGTAATCGGGAGCAAGAACTTCGCCACGCGATACCGGCACTTGCCAGTTTCGTGTTTTTTTCCTACTTTTCGCTCGGCATGTGAAGCTACAAACGGCACCAAAGAAAAAAATAGTCAACGTAGTTGTTTTTGTCAGCCAAATTTCGTAACATAAATCAGCAAAATTGGTAAAATTCATCAATACTAAAGAGTAATTGCAAAGTTCAAATGAGGTATTAAAACATTCTGGTTTGAAAAGTCGAAACCCAACGGAACGTCGCAAATACCAGGGAAGTTGATGTGGCAAGAGAGCGATTAACGGAAAAAAAGTATTGGGAAGACCGCTGGGACAGGACCCGACTTCCTGCGATCGTTGAGCCAACTACAAAGCATCCGGTAAGGAAGGAGATAATCCGCATCTTCAAGAACTTTCTTCCTATGAAGGAGCTTTCCATTATAGAAATTGGGGGAGCTCCTGGGAAATATCTTGCCTACTTGAGCAAATACCACGGTTATGAGACAAGTATTATCGACTATTCGGAGATAGGATGCCAGAAGACAAGGGAAAACTTTGACCTTCTTGGACTTAATGTCAATATATATAATCGGGACTTCTTTGGTGATTTCTCAGATATTCCACGCTTCGATGTAGTCTTGTCGATGGGTTTTATTGAACATTTCAATGACCTGGATGATGTCTTTAGAAGGCACGTAAATCTTCTTCAGAAGAATGGTTTTCTCGTTATAGGTGTGCCCAATTATAGTGGGATAAGTCAGAAAGTGCTTTCGCGAACGGCTCCTGATATGCTTTCGAGGCATAATCTTGATGCTATGGACCTAAAAAACTGGAGTATATTAGAAACCACATACGGTTTAATCCCCCTGTTCAAAGGATATATCGGCGGATTTGAGCCTAAAAACCTCAAAAGGTGTGAGCATAGAACGCTAAGGAATCTTTTTATTAGATATTTTTTTAAAATGCTGCACACTCTCATGTCCCCTTTTTCTTTTTTACGGAAATACAATTCGCCGACTTGGAGTGCCTATCTACTGGGTATTTATAAATTAGCTTAGCTGTTTTTCTGCAGTTTATACCTGTTGGTTGCTCTTTTGAAACCTGTCATTTTTAAAGTAATGGTTCATCTCTATTTCATAGGTATTCTCAAGCTTTTTTCTGATTACATCATGGGAGTAAAACTGTTGAATTCTATATCTTGCTTTTTCAGCGTATTTTTCGAGTTGCTCCCTGGATGCTCCCCCCAACTCGATCATAGCATTGGCTAAGGCTCTTGAATCTTTTGATGGGACCAAAATCCCAACTTCATCGCTACTAATGACTTCTGCAATTCCTCCTACTCTCGTAGAAATACAGGGAATCCCGACAGCCATTGCCTCTAAAATAACCAACGGCATACCTTCGGCAATTGAGGAAAGCACAAATACATCCATCCCCTTCAACAACTGCTCGATGTCATTTCTGTATCCGAGAAAATGTATTGCGTCACTGCACGGCGTCTTCGATGCCTGTTCCTCAAGCTCCGTTCTGCATCGGCCATCACCAACCAAAATAAGGTGGGCAGACGACTTTCGCTTTTTTGCCTCTTCGAATGCTTCAATCAAGTATGATTGTCCCTTGGTAGGAGCGAGCCGTCCTATTGTGCCAAATATAAATGTATCGGGTGGTAATCCTAACATCTGTTTTACATCCACCTTTGTAATTGATACGTTATTGAAACGATCGAAGTCTACTGAGTTTTCGAGGACGGCAACTTTTTCAGGATGAACCGAAGGATTGTTTTTCAGCACGTTATCCCGTACACCGCTGGCGCAGCCGATAATTCTGTTAAATCTTCTAAACAATAAGAAATTCAACATTCTCCTGCCGATATTTCTTGTTCGACCCAATCCATGTACGTGGGATAAAACCACAGGCGTTTTTGCAAATATTCCAGCGAGAGCACCGTAGAAGCTGGGCTTATGATGATGACAGTGAAGTATGTCGATATGATTTTCTTTGAGAATTTTAATCAACCGGAACAATATGGAAAAACGGAAAGCGTTGATCAATTTTATATTGGAAAGGTAAAAAACCTCGTATCCCGCCTCTTCTATTAGGTTCTTTTTCACGCCATAGCCGCTCAGGTAAACAAAAATTACTTTATAACGTTCCGGATCCAACCCTAATACAAGATCGTTCAGAGATGTAATCTTGTTGCGATATTGAGGCCAGAATAAAGCTAAATTAATCTTGTCTTTTTCCATAAATAAATCTCCAAAGCTGCTTTGCCTTCGACACGATATGACGCTTAAAAGGATTTTTCCTTTCGCTCAGCGATTTCCGTACATCGATTCGTAGTACTTCTGGTAATCGCCGGAGACGATGTTGCTAAGCCAATCAGTACTGTTAAGATACCAGTCGATGGTTTTGTTGATTCCTTCCTCGAAGTTTACCGACGGCTGCCATTTATGCTCGTTTATTATCTTGCCCGCGTCAATCGCGTATCGCCTGTCGTGTCCCGGCCTGTCGGTTACGTGCTTGATCAGCGACTTTGGCTTGCCAAGGCGGTCGAGTATCAGATTAATGACTTCCAGATTCGCCTTTTCGTTGCAGCCGCCGATGTTGTAAATCTCGCCGGGCGGAGCCTTTTCCAAAACCTGCCACACGGCAGTGCAATGGTCATACACATACAACCAGTCCCGCACATATAATCCATCGCCATAGACCGGCAGCTCCTTATCGTTGATGGCATTGTTAATCATAAGGGGAATGAGTTTCTCCGGGAACTGGTATGGGCCGTAATTGTTCGAACACCGGGTGATGTTGTATTTCAGGCCCCACGTATGCCCGAAAGCCCTGACGAGGTGGTCTGCGGCGGCCTTGCTCGCTGAGTAAGGCGAATTCGGGCTGAGCGGCGTCTGTTCGGTAAATTTCCCCTTCGAGCCCAGTGAGCCGTAAACTTCATCCGTCGAGATTTGAATGAACCGTTCCAGCTTCTTGTCGCGGGCCGCTCCGAGCAACGTGAGTGTGCCAGTTACATTGGCTTCGATGAAGGATTTCGGATCGGTAATCGAACGGTCCACGTGGCTCTCGGCGGCGAAATTGATTATCTCATCGATTTGGTGCTCGTCGATAATTTGTTCGACCAATGGGCCGTCACATATATCACCTTTGATGAATTTGTGATTCTGATGCTCTAAAAATTCGGCAAGGTTTTCAAGATTGCCGGCGTAAGTGAGCTTGTCGAGATTCACGACAAAGCAATCGGGGTGCTCGCCGAGCACCATTCGCACGAAATTGCTTCCTATAAATCCTGCGCCACCTGTAACAAGAATTCTTCTCATAACTGCCTCAAAAAAAGTTCCAGCGGACCCTTCCACGAGTCGATTGGCTCATCGAGTAAGTCGGCGATTTTACCGCAATTGAAACGACTATTCAAGGGCCTTGTTGCGGGGCTCGTAAAGTCGCTGGTTTTGCAGGGCACGAGATTGACGTTCATCGAGAGCCTGTCAAATATGAACTCTGCCATGCCGTACCGGGTAACATAGCCGGCGCTTGCAAAATGATAGATGCCTTCAGGCTTTTTTCGCAGCAATTTGCAGATAGCCCTGGCGGCCTGGGTTGTCGCCGTCGGCGAGCCTGTCTGGTCGTCAACGACCTTCAGCATATCCTGGGATTTTGCACGCTGGATGAGCTTTGTTACGAAATTATTGCCGGCCGAGCCGTAGGTCCACTCCACGCGAGCTATGCAATGCTCACAGCCGCTCCGGGCAAGCAGTTGCTCTCCCGCGAGCTTGGTTTTGCCGTATGTATTTATAGGATTGGGATGGTCGGTCTCGACGTAGGGTTTATCGCCGCACCCGTCAAAAACGAAATCGGTGCTGATATGGAGGATCCATTTGCCGGCTTGTCGAGCGACTGTGCCGAGCCGCCCTACCGCTTCGGCGTTGACCTTGTATGCCAGTTCGGCCTGACTTTCGGCTCCATCTACATTCGTATAGGCGGCACAATTAACGATAATCTCGGTATCTGAAACGGCCTGCCGCACGTGACCGGCGTCGGTGATATCAAACTCCGGCAGGTCGAATACAATCGGAACAAATCCCTGCTGCCGGCAGGTTTGAACTAAATCGGAACCAAGCATCCCCCTGCCGCCCAAAACGGCAATTCTGGTACCTTCCGCCGCCATCAGTTCCCCCCGAATTGCGGCAGATTTTCAGGCCGAAGGTCTTTGAGCCCGGGATAGACCGCATCTTTGGGCGACAGCACCGGTTCGGCTGTCGGCCAGTCAATGCCGATGTCCGGATCGTTCCAGATGATTCCTTGTTCGGTTGCGGGATTGTAGAAATCCGTGCACTTGTATGAAAAAATCGCCGTCTCGCTCGTCACGCAATATCCGTGAGCGAAACCCGGCGGAACATACATCTGCCTGTGGTTTGACTCGGAGACAACCTCGCTTACCCACTGACGGTAAGTCGGAGAGCCGATGCGAATATCGACGACAATATCCACGACCTCGCCCGATAAGACCTGAATCAGTTTGCCTTGTGGTTGCGGGTATTGGAAATGCAAGCCTCTCAGAACCCCTTTTATCGAGAATGATATATTATCCTGCACGAACGGGCCGGGTATCCCGGCCTGATCGTAGCGACTGCTGTTCCACGTCTCCAAAAAGTATCCCCTGTCGTCGGAGAATACGCATGGCTCTAATATGAGTACTCCGGGAAGTTTTGTCTCTTTAACGTTCATTTTATATCAGTTAGCCTTTTCTCGTCAGAGGGGCGGCTCCTTTGCAACTAATTCATTTGCTCTGTTGAGTGATTCGAACGTTCCGGCGTCCGTCCACCAGCCGTCGATGATGTCATAAGCCAGTTGGTTTTTTGCTATATAAGCCTGGTTCACATGCGTGATTTCCAACTCGCCGCGATCTGACGGTTGGAGCGTTCTTATGATGTCGAATACGGCGGAATCGTAGAAATAAATGCCGGTTACGGAATAATCCGACTTGGGCTGTTCGGGTTTTTCTTCGATGCCGATAACCTTGCCGTTTACTATTTCCGCTACGCCGAAACGCTGTGGATACTGTACTTGCTTAAGAAGTATTCTCGCGCCGGCCCGCTGAGCGATAAATTTGTCGGCATAGTTTTTGATGTTTGCCTGGAAGATATTGTCGCCAAGAATGACGGCGATGGGGTGGCTGTCCGCGAAATTCTCCGCTAATGCCAGGGCCTGGGCGATTCCACCGGCCTGGTCCTGAACCTTGTATGTGAACCGGCAGTTGAAGATTCTACCGGATCCCAGCAGGCTGACAACATCGCCCATGTGCTCGACGCCGGTTACAATCAGAATCTCCTCAATGCCGATCGCAGTGAGCTTTTCGATGGGATAAAAGATCATCGGTTTTTGCCCCACAGGCAGCAAATGCTTGTTTGTAACCTTTGTCAGCGGCATAAGCCGCGAGCCTGTGCCCCCTGC
>Ga0209121_10002437_pt1 | contig 18909 bp, 17 predicted proteins | sample Cruoilmetagenom3_FD_187292 | JGI IMG/M metagenome (GOLD analysis project Ga0209121, IMG submission 187292) | Oil polluted marine microbial communities from Coal Oil Point, Santa Barbara, California, USA - Sample 3 (SPAdes) (version 2) | ecosystem: Environmental > Aquatic > Marine > Oil seeps ...
TGTTGCGCCAGCGGCAGTGCTGGGTAGCCAAGTCTGGAAGGGATAAGCGCTGAAAGCATCTAAGTGCGAAGCCCACCCCAAGATGAGATCTCCCACCGGGTTAACCGGGTAAGGCCGCAAGAAGACTACTTGCTTGATAGGCGGCGTGTGTAAGCGGAGTAATCCGTTGAGCTAAGCCGTACTAATGGCCGAGGCCTTGACCTACATCATACTGAGCACAAAACCTAACCGGGAACTCCCATCGGAATGTGTGATTTTGATGGATTCTTATCGCGGGGTGGAGCAGTGGTAGCTCGTCGGGCTCATAACCCGAAGGTCGTTGGTTCAAATCCAACCCCCGCTACCATTACTTGGCAACTACTTGGCGGCTCCTTGAAATTGAAGTAAATCGTTAGGGAGCCGCCATTTATTTCTATGAGGCCACACATACAATCTGCCAGCGAAAATTAATGGTCAATGAAAGGTGGAGAAATGGAGACCTTGTTTTTGGTACTGGGATGGGGAGCACCTATCAGCATTGGTATTTTTCTTGTGTGTTTAGGGGCTATGATCTATCTAGTCAGCAGAGCTGATGAGATAAGCAAGCGCACAAAGGCAATGGTAAAGGAAAAGGGACTGGAGAAGAAAAAGGAATAGGTACCTCCAGCGAGAAGTACCGGGTGGCAGCCAGCCACACTGCCTATGACCATCCCCAGGACTGCTACCAGCAGACCCTAACCCTCACGGCCCCCTAAAATGATTTCCTGTAACCTGACTTTTGTTCGGCTCAACCAGTCCCACTATCTTTTCCCTTTCTAAATAAGAAAATCCTGCCCTGTCTCTCTGAATAAATAAATCCTCCCCTTTCTACCTCCTCAATCAATTTTTCCTCTGAGCCTCTGGTTTTCTCAAAGGAAAGTATCGCCCCGGGCCTCAAAATGCGGTGCATCTCGGATATAACACTTCCCAGTCCGCCGGCGATGTAACGAAGACCAAAAAGGAAGGCAAGGTCAATACTTCGGTCTGGTAGTCCGGTATCAGATGCATTGGCGAGAATGGGCTTAACATTCTCTATCTCCCCCCTCGCCATTTTCTCCTGGACTCGTTTAATTGCGAGCGGATGGATATCTACCGCATAAATAAGGCCCTCTTTTCCCACTATCTTTGCTGCAGGGATGGTAAAGAATCCTGGACCACATCCGACCTCCAGTACCTTTTGCCCCGGCCTTAGCCCGGCTGCTTTCAAAAGCTTGTGTGGATTTCTGAAAATGGGTAGAAGTGGATTGTCATGCATCAAAGTTATCATCCCAAAAGCAAATTTCGATGCATGAAGGCCAGCGTGATGTTGTCTTTCTTCAATCTTATTGCTCATGTTCCTCTGTTCCTTTCATTGTATTAAACTAAGTGCTTACAAGGTTTAGAAGCCTTTAGAAAAGGCTGCTCCGGGTAATAGAGCAATCTCTCATATACTCCGTCTTATGTTTTTAGCCCATCTATGAATATCTTCACAAGGGTCTCGCCCGCTTCCTCATCCGAAAATGGGAGCGGTGGTCCGCTTATGGATGCCTCTTGGTCAAGGACACAAGTATAAATTGTCTCTATGAACAGTTGAGCTGCAATCTGAGCGTTCACGTTCTTAAATGCTCCCTCATCGATCCTCTGTTGAATATAGCGGCGCAAGAGCTCAGGCAGAGTTGGCCCCGTCTCCTCTTCACGGTGATGGACGATCTCACCGAGGTGGAAACCCTCAAGAGCGCTGAACAGAGCCAGCCGCATAATCCTGGGGTCTTCCCGATTATGCCTGATTACGTGTAAGGCTAGAGTGCCAAGGACACCGAAATCATCCTTTTCCGCTATCTTATCCTCAATCTCGGGCATCACCTGGTGCTGGCTGAAAAGGTTCTTTAACGCGGCGAGGTAGAGGTCTTCTTTGGTTCTAAAATGCTGGAAGATGAGGGTTTCACTTATTCCAGCCAGTTCAGCGATTTCTCTGGTTCTGGCGCCGCTGAAGCCCTTGTCAGCAAAGAGCCTCAGGGCAGCCTCGATAATCTGTGCCCGTCTTTCTTCACCGCTAAGGCGCTCTTTTCTTTTCCTATCCTTTTTCATGCCTAAGCTACTATTTAGTAAGTGGTTACTTATATCATACTAACTATCCTCTGTTTTGTCAAGAGGTTTTTAGGCGATTTCTTAATCCTGCATTTTGCTAGAAGGTATCGCCGGGAGGACATACCCCGTAAGGCGAAGGAGCATCGAATTGCTTAACCTCAAGCCTTAGCTGCTTGGCGAATACTGCTAGCGGCGGTAGACTTACGTTACAGGTCTTGTGAAAGAGTGATATAACACGCTGCTCTGCTAATGTGCGTCACTGGCTGGCCGTTGATATAATTATGTTAATTCATCTGGAAGGGTAAGTAATGGAAAAATTACCTCTTTTTGATTTACCTGAGGGGGACGATTCGCCCCGCAGCATGCCTTTGGCGGCAAGGATGCGCCCGCGGGCTTTTGCTGGCTTTGTGGGACAGGAGCATTTAGTCGCTGAGGGGCGTGTGTTCCGGAAATGTATCGAGTCAGACGAGTTACCCTCCATAATTTTGTGGGGGCCGCCAGGCAGTGGCAAAACGACTCTGGCTCAGATTATTGCCAATGTCACCAAATCTTACTTTAGTCCTCTTAGTGCGGTAAGTGCTGGAGTAGCTGATTTACGACGTGTTATCGCTGAGGCTAAGAAACGCTTAAGGGCATCGGGACAGAGGACGATTCTTTTTGTTGATGAGATTCACCGCTTTAATAAGGCGCAACAGGATGCCGTACTGCCTTTCGTGGAAAACGGCACAGTGACTTTGATTGGTGCCACTACAGAAAATCCCTCCTTCGAGGTTATTGCGCCACTCCTTTCTCGATGCCGTACCTTCCGGCTGAATTTGCTGAGTGAGCAGGAAATCAGGCTCATCGTGGAGCGGGCTATTAAGGATGAGGAAGGGGGATTGGGGGAGTTCAAAGTTGGCGTAGCTGAGGAAGCTCTGCAACATCTGGTAGCTATGTCCAATGGAGATGCTCGGGTGGCGTTGAATGCCCTGGAGATGGCGACATTTGCCAGTTTGCCTGACAGCGATGGGCAGCGTTTGATAAGCCTGCCTGCTGTTGAGGAGGCGCTGCAGCACCGTGCTTTACTATATGACAAGAGTGGTGACCAGCACTACGACCTGATTTCAGCCCTGCATAAGTCCTTACGTGGCTCTGATCCAGACGCTGCTTTGTATTGGTTAGGGCGTATGCTTGAAGCCGGCGAGGACCCTCTCTACATTGCCCGACGGCTTGTTCGCTTTGCCTCTGAGGATGTGGGCATGGCTGACCCTCAAGCCCTGACTATAGCAGTAACCGCCCAACAAGCGGTGCACTTTGTGGGTTTGCCCGAGGGCAATTTAGCTTTAGCTGAAGCCGTGGTCTATCTGGCGACTGCTCCTAAAAGCAACTCGTTGTACCAGGCTTATTCTCGGGTTCAAGAAGATATACAGCATGGCCGAAACGAGCCAGTTCCGCTACATTTGCGTAACCCGGTAACTGGCTTGATGCGTCAGACGGGATATGGCAAGGGCTATAAATATGCCCACGATTACCCCGGCCATTTTGTCCAGCAGCAAAATCTGCCGTCTTCCCTTCAAGGGAAGCGTTACTACCTTCCTGGTGACCAGGGTTATGAAAAGGAGATTGCTGCCAGGCTCAGGAGATGGTGGGGTGAAACGAAGCTGTGAAGCTGTTTATGTTCTCCCAAAGGCTGAGATTCAGAGTAGCGAGAGGTTCGGACTGGCGAGCTAACGAACTCTCTATGGTGTAGTTTCGATAAGGAGAAAGGAATTTGTGGCATATGGTTATCACATCAGGAAGTTGAACCAGGCCTACTTTGCATTTCATGGCATCTATGGTCAGTATCCAGCCTCGGTTAGTCCAATCTACGAGGATGCGAAGCAACTCAAGATTCAGAGCCCCTGGCTCGGGGATTTCCTGGACGAGGTTGCTGCCATGAAGGACTACACTGAGCTGATGGAAGCACCGAAGGGGTAGCGCCTTATTTTGCCCCCTTTCCTTGCTACCTCAGGTCGTATGTTAAGGGATTATGGCGCCTAAGCCTACGCTGATGAGTACGGCAGCGAAGACCGACCCAAGGAGGACCAAGGTGACAACAAGCATAAATTCCGTAGAACGGATGAGTTCCTTCACTGCTCTTGCTGGCAGGGCTTCTTCTGCTTTCTTGAAGGCATCCTCAGCCTTTCTGGCGGCTTCCCCGGCGGCTACCTCGGCTGCCTCTCTGGCCTGTTTTACCATCTCCTGGGCCTTAAGGCCAGCGTCCTCAGCAGTTGCTTTGGCTGCCTGAGCTACCTCCTCAGCCTTTGCTACTGCCTCCTCAGCCGCTTTCTCAGCCTCCCCAGCTTTAGTGGCAATTTCCTCAGTGGCTATCTTGGCGGTTTCCCTGGCCTGTCCTGCTGCCTCTTGTGCCAGCTTTACCAGTTGTTGTAAAGCTCCAATAGCTGCCTCAACAGCTTCCTCTCCGGCTACGTCAGCTAGTTCAGCTTTCCTGCTGGTCTTGTCAGCTACCTCAAATCCGGTGGCTGCCGCTTCCTTGGCTTCTCTACCTGCCTCATCAACCCTCTCAGCAATCACCCCTGATACTCTGGTAGCTGCCTCTATAGCCTCCTCTCCAGCTATGTCAGCTAGTTCGGCTTTTCTACCAGTCTCCTCAGCCGTTCGGAAGGCAGCCGCCGCTGCCCTTTTGGCCTCCCTACCCGTCTCGTCTGCCTTTCTAGCCGTCTCTGCGGTCAACTCTGTGGCCAGTTCAGCACTAGCTGCCTGGGCGGCCCTCATGCTTTCATCAGCCCGCTTACTAGCCGCGTTGCTGCTTCAATGGCTTTCTCCACCGCCTCTTTAGCTGCTATGGCGGCGTCTTCAGCCCTGGCGGCCGTCTCCTCGGCTGCCCTGGCAGCGGCAATAGCTGCTTCTCTAGCTGCCAAATCTACTTCCTCAGCTTTAGCGGTAGCCTCTTCAGCGGCATACTTGGCAGCTCTAGCTGTCTCCTCAGCTTTAATGGCAGCCTCTTCGGCTGATTGAGTGGCTGCTTCGGCAGCTTCCTTGGCTGCGTCTGATGCCTTGGTGGCGGTCTCAGCGGCCTTCTTAGCTGCGACCTCAGCCTTTCTAGCTGCCTCCTCAGATGCCTTGGTGGCGGTCTCAGCGGCCTGTTTGGCTGTAGTACTTGCCTCTTCAGCTCGCTCAACTGCTAACTGCGATGCTTTCGTGGCTGCTTCGGCAGCTTCTTTAGCCCCTTTGGCTGCTTCCTCAGCTATGGCAGCTGCTTCAGCGGCTGCCTTCTCAGATGCCTTCGCCGCTGTTTCCGCGGTTTGTCTGGCTGCGATGCTGGCGTCTTCAGCCCTCTTAGCTGCCTGGTCAGCAGCTCTCCCAAATACTTCGGCTGCCTCTCTGGCTCCCTTATCCGCATCCTCAGCTTTTCTAGCTGCTTCCTCAGCCGCTTGTCTGGCTGCCTTGGCTGTGTCCTCGGCTTTAGCAGCTGCTTCAGCGGCTGCTCTGATATTCCCGTCCATCTCATCCAAGATTTCAGGAAGTGGTTTTGTTAGTATTTTCGGAGCTTCCTCTGGCCTGCTTGCTTCAGGTGGTCCCGTATCTTTCTTGGCCATTCTCTTTATCCCCCTTCTGGTAATTGTTTTCTAATTGTGAAATACGACCTATAATATGCAAAAGGCGCTGGAAATCGTTGTGTTAGCCAGCGGTTCCAGTGCCCTGTTTCAGCACCTCAGTTCTTGTGAATGAAGCTACATCACTTTATGGCTTACTTGTTCTAGTCTAATCCTCACTTGTGCGCTTGTCAATATACTTTATGCACACTGTACATTGTAAGAAATCTCGTGGGACACAGCCCTTGCCTATCTGCGGGGACGTGTAGCTCAAAATGAGCCCGGGCAGAAGTCGAGTGGGATGAGGTATATATGTCACGCACACCCATCCTAATTTATCGGCTCACAGAATCAATGGAGCAAGAGAGCATTCCGCCTGAGGACATAATGGGCTATAATGAGTGAAATTATATATAGATGAAGATAAGGGATATCATCAAGCAGCAGGGGGAGAGTCTCTCCTTGGAGTTCTTTGTGCCTAAGAGCGAAGAGGGAGAAGACGTACTAATTGAGACTATTCAGGGGCTGGAGGCACTGAGGCCAACCTTCGTCTCAGTGACGCAAAGTGCTATGGGTAACAGTCCCAAGGATAGTAGGCGCCTGGTGATGCGTATCAAAGAAGAGACTTCCCTGGAGCCTATGCCTCACCTCATTTGTGTTGACCGAAGTAAAAGGGAACTCAGGGATACTCTGGACGATTATAAAGCTATGGGCATCGAAAACCTTCTGGCTCTCAGGGGAGACCCGCCGCAGGGGATAACTGAATTCCGCCCGGTTAAGGATGGGTTTCGCTACGCTAAAGACCTGGTAAAACTTGCGGCTTCTCTGAACACCTTTTCCATTGGTGTGGCGGTATACCCGGAGGGCCACATTGAAACTCCGAGCATAGAACTGGACATGATTTATACCAAGGAGAAGGTAGATGCTGGAGCCGATTTTGCTATTACTCAGATGTTTTTCCAAAATCACTTCTTCTATGATTTTATGGAGAGAGCACAAAGAGCGGGGATACACATTCCCATTATCCCTGGTGTAATGCCTGTAATGGATATTGCCAAAATAAAGAGGTTTAGCCAGATATGCGGGGCTACTTTGCCAGGAGCACTTGTGGAGAGAATGGAAAAGGCGGGAGATTCGCCGGAGGATGCCAGAAAGATAGGCATAGAGTTTACTGTAAGGCAATGTGACGACTTGTTGAACAATGGCGTCCGTTATTTTCACTTTTTCACCTTGAACCAAGGTGAGGTTGTAACGGAAATACTTGATAATCTTGACCTTACGCTGGGGCAGCTTAACAGAGATAAGTCAGCTACTTGAAGTGTCTATTTATGTGGGCAGCTAGCCTTACTCGGCTGCCCTGCACCCGCTACCGCAGCCACTGCGTCAAGCTCTGGATAGAAGCTTTCCATTTGGACCAAGTTACAGTAAGCTAGGGTAACATATATTGTGGAAGTGAGTGCCGATAGTAGTGGGCTGGGTTAACACAGCGATATTGAGTGCGGCTATTATGGGGGTGGTGAACATAATTGATAGCCACCTTCTCTCCAAGCGAATGCCAGGCTTGTGGGCATTCCTGCTGCCGGTGGGCATTATTCATTTGATTTATGCTGCCGTATTATTCACTCTGTTTCCCCTATCTGAGGGCGTCGGCACATGGCCAGTGCTGGTGGCAGTAGCCTCGGGTATACTCCGCACTGCTGCTGTCATCATCCTGCTAGGTAGCCTCAGAAGAGAAGAGGTATCACGGGTTATCCCTGTAGTCTATACCTACCCTGTTTTCGTGGCGATTATGGCTGTGCCATTACTGGGAGAGTCTTTGAGCTACCTGGAGTGGCTGGCGATACTTATCGTAGTGGCAGGGGCGGTAATAGTCTCAGTGAGCCAGAGCCCATCCGGCTCTATCAGGTGGGGGGGCAGGCTACTGCTCCTCTTCAGCGCCAGCCTGCTTTTTGCTGCTGCGGACATTGCCAGTAAGTATGCCCTGGGGTACATCTCATTCTGGAATATGTTCTGGATTACCGCATTCTGCATGTCAGGTACCTTCTTGTTGGGCTCAGTTCGTCCCCACATCATCAAACAACTGAGCAATATGAAACAGCGGAATTCGGCTCTAGGGCTACTCGCTTTTAATGAAATATTATCCCTCATAGGGATAGTGCTGTCATTCTGGGCACTGGAGAGAGGGCCTGTGTCTCTGGTGTCGACTATTACCAGCAGCCGCCCTATGTTTGTGCTCATATACGCCATTGTCCTGAGCCGTTTGTTGCCCATGTTCCTGGAATGGCGTTCCGGTAAGGGGCTACTGGCCCTGCGGCTCATTGCTACCGCTATGATTGTTGGCGGCATAACTATTATCCACCTGGTGTAACTGACAACATTTGCTGTGATTCTGGCTAGCAGCAGAATACCTGTTACTCCGACCAGTCCTTGGTTACGGTGGGGAGGCTCAAGCGGAAGACCTGTCTGATGGCGGGAATCTGGGAAACAAACAAAATGATCAGTGCTGACACACAGGCGATGATATAGGACCTGGGATAAACCATGGCGCTCATGCTGTAGATGTCCATCTCGAACTGGGCCATGAAGTAGTTCGTGATATAGCACCCGAGCGGGATACCAATAGCGACTCCCAGTAAGCCTGTGAGCAGGTTCTCCAGGGAGAGAATCACAGCCAGCCGGGACCGACTCATCCCTACGGCGCGCATAATGGCAATTTCCCGTCTCCGTTCAAGCACATTTACCGTCACGCCGTTGAAGATAATTGCCATTCCCAGGGCAAAGCCCATGGCTAGCATCACGCCGATAGAGGCCCAGAAGAAGCCCATATAGTCGTCGATAAAGCGCCTGGCCTCGTCGGCCAACTCTATAGACGCAGTGTCAGGAAGGTTGTAGAGCCTCTCCAGTAGCTCGGCGGATGGCTCACCGTCGAAACGGAGCAGCACGCCGCTAGCTGAGCCCGGCGCCCGCAGCAACTCTTGCACCTCTTCCAGCGGCATGAAAGCTCTCCCTCCCACCGGCTCATTGATGAATCCTGCCAGACTCTTTTCCGTTTCACCGATGGAGCCCACGACAGGCTCCAGGTGAATCTCGTCGCCGGGTTCAGCGCCCAGCTTCTTCTTTAAAGAAAGGGCAACCAGTACACCGTCCTCAACCACAGTAGTGGGGTAGCCCTCGGGTGTCAACAGGGTGTACATGGATGACCCTTGCGACAACCCCAGGATGCTGCTATCGGATACCTGCCCACCGTACTGGAGGCGGTAGGGTATTTCAAGGACAGGCTCGGCTTCCTGTACTCCCTGAAGGTGCTCGATGTAGGAGGCGGTTGCCGCTGCTCCCTGGCCCTGGAAATATATCCTGGCATCATAGTTCTGGATAACTTCGAACTGGGTGTACATCAGAGATTCCATGGAATCTACGAAGGACAGGGAGACCAGAATCAAAGCAATAGCCGAAGCCACTCCCATGGCCATAAAAAGGCTCCGCCGCACATTGCGGAAGAAATTCCTCAGGGGCAATTTCAGAACGCTGGGAAGCCGGGGCGCAAAGGGCAGCAAGATTTCCAGCAGGGTGAGGTGTCCCACAGGTGGCGCAGGAGGACGCATGGCCTCCGCAGGGCGCATCCTGGCTGTTGCCCATGCCGGAAGCAGGCCGGCAATTAGCGGGACGACAATCCCAATCATCATCCCTACGCCTACTACATACCAGTGCGACTGGACCACGACATCCGGTAGCTTGAGTTCACTGGCATACACGCTGGTGAGGAGAGCGGCCAGGGCATGGCCAAGCAACGCGCCAAGCACTGAGCCAATTACTCCCACCACCAGGGCAAATCCCATGTAGTGAAACAGAACCTGGATCTTGCTATAGCCGAGGGCTCGCATCAGGCCAATCTGCACACGCTGCGACTCCACCAGGCGACTCAGCAGAACGTAAATGGCCAGAGCAGCCACGGAGAGGAAGAACATTGGAAATAGCACCGCCAGCTCCCTGAATCCCTCCACATCCGCCTTCATGAGATTGTTGCTTAGCTGGTCTTTTCTCTCGATTATGTAGGCTGTGCGAGCACCCTGGATGATGTCTATCTTCCTGGTGCTAATGGCAACGGGCTCATCCTTCGAGGTTATCCTCTTTATGTTATACCTGCGGAGGACCTGACCGACCTCGTCGAGAACCTCGCCAGAATCTGCGTTTGGCTCAAGGTGCAGGTTGATTTCATTGACCATGCCTTTCATATCGAGGAGCGACTCGGCTGTTGCCTGAGGCATGAAGATGACGCCAAAGGTGCGTGCTGAGCTCCATATCTCCTGAGCGCTTTTGCAGATCCAGATATATTCGGGACTGGTCACTACACCTGCTATCTGGAAACGGGCTTTGGTATCGCCTCTCTTAATGGTGAGCCAGTCGCCAGGGCCGAGTTTGTGATATTCGGCAAAATGTTTCTCCAGTAGTATCTGGCGCCCCGTGCTGGAACTGAGGTAGCTGCCACTCTCAATCCGCACATCGTTTATTTCGGGATGCCCCTCTGGCGGCAGCGAGATGACTCTTCCTGACACCTTCTCGCCGGTCTCCAGTTCCAGGTCAATAGATACATCCCCCACGATGCGGCCCTGTGCCTGTACACCGGTGATGTCGTTCATTTCTCTGGCTGCCCTCTGGGGCAGGTAGTCCACCGATATCCAGTAGTCTGCCATACGCAGTTGGTGATAGGTGCGTTCATAAGAGCCGTCGAGATTCTGGTAGGCTTCGTAGGAGCCAACGAAGGCGGCGATGCCAACAAGGATGATGATGACCACGGCGCCGAACTGCGCTGTGGATGCAGCCAAATCGCGAAGCAGCTTACGATGTAGCTTGGGCAGAGCTACCATTTGAGGTCCTCAGGGTCCAGTGGGTGGGTGTTGTGGATTATCTCGGTAACCTGTCCGTCGCGCAGGCGCACCACGCGGTGGGCAATCGCGCCTATGGCCGAATTGTGAGTGACCACTACCACCACCTTCCCCTTCGTTTCGTTGAGCACCCTGAGCAACTGATAGATACGTTTGCCTGTCTCGAAGTCAATGTTACCTGTGGGCTCATCGCAGAGGAGGACTGAGGGGTCGGTGGTCAGGGCCCTGGCTATGGCTACCCGCTGGTTCTCACCGCCTGAGAGCTCGCTGGGGAAGTGCTTCATGCGTTCTCCCAGACCTACCTCCTGTAATATCTCTTCAGGCGACCTTGGATGCTCTACAAGTTCGGCGGCGAATTCGACGTTTTCCCTGGCGGTGAGGGTGGGAATCAGGTTGAAGAACTGAAAGATGAACCCAATCTGTGTGCGGCGAAACTTGGTGAGCTGGCTCTCGTTAAGTTGTGCCAGATCGATGCCGTTGACTACGATGCGGCCTGAACTGAGAGAGTCCAGACCTCCGACGAGGTTGAGCAGGGTTGTCTTTCCCGAGCCGCTGGGTCCCAGAAAGACGATGAATTCCCCCGCCATCACCTCCAGGCTGATTCCCCTGAGGGCTGGCACCTCGATCTTGCCCATCCGGTAGCTTTTGCAAACCTTTTCTAATTTGATTCTGGGTTCCCTGGCATCTTGTTGGCCTGTACTTAACTTTACAGAATCGGTCATAAGCTTGCCTTTCTCATCTGGGCTGGCGAAGGAGGAGGCCTCGGCGTGCGGCCGTGCGGGATATATTTGAGGATTCCCGGCAGCCTGCATGTCCCTCCCTCACTTCCCCTTCCCGGCTTAATCCGGGCTTCCCATATAAACTACTGTGGCTATGTTAACCCCCCCTGATTGTTAGCCGTCAAGGCTGGTGTTGCACCTTAAGTCCTGAGTGAAATAGTCCGTCAAGGGTTCATCAGGGCTGGTAAGACTTTAATCGAGGGCAATCGAGCCAAGTATCGCTGGTTGCCCCAGCTCCTTTGCAGGTAGCCCGGGTATGGGATAGTACATCAAATGGTTTGCGTGAGCAAAGTGCATGATTGTCATCGGTGGCAACAGTGGCGGGACAGATTTACCTGAGCCACTTCCTTCTGTTATTATCTCAGGGACTGAGCTATCATAATGGCCTGGCTCTCTTACTGCCGTTCTTGCACAAAGGGCATAGTCACAGTGGTCTGTGGCACTAACTGCGGTGATGAAGACTATCTGGGCGAAAAGGCTGGCTGCTTTAGGGTAAAAGTATGCATATCAAGCTAACTTTTCTCGGTGCGGCCCAGAACGTCACGGGCTCACGGTATCTTGTTGAGGCCAACAATGTCAGGTTTTTGGTGGACTGCGGTCTTTATCAGGAAAGGGAGCTTAGAGGACGGAACTGGGACCCTTTTCCCATTCCAGCCGAAACTCTGGATGCTGTCCTTTTAACCCACGCTCATCTGGACCATTGTGGTCTACTGCCTAAGCTGGTACGGGAAGGGTTCCGGGGCCGAATCTACGGTACGGCTGCCACTAATGAGATTACTGAAATAACACTCCTGGACTCGGCACATCTCCAGCAGGAAGACGCAGAGTTTAAGAGGAGGAGGCACGAACGAGAGGGGAGAAGAGGCCCCTACCCGGAGATCCCGCTGTACACGACGGATGATGCTAAAGCCTGTTTCCCGCTGTTCTCGCCTGTGGGATATGGAGAGACCGTCGAGATAGGTGAAGGCGTTGAAGCTACCTTCCACGACGCGGGCCATATTCTGGGCTCATCCATGATCAGTCTCGAGATACGGCGAAATGGAGAGGGGAGGACAGTCCTCTTTTCCGGGGACGTTGGCAGGTGGAACAAGCCCATACTGCGTGACCCAACTTTGTTTGAACAGGCAGACTATGTCCTGGTGGAGTCCACCTATGGCAACAGGTTGCTGGGGCGTCCGGATGGCGCAGCTAGCGAGCTGGCTGGGGTTGTGAACACAACCGCGAAAGCCGGGGGAAACATAGTCATCCCCAGCTTCGCTCTGGAGAGGGCTCAGGAGGTCTTATATTATCTCAACAAATTCCTGATTGAGGACCGCATACCACACCTTATGGTTTTTGTGGACAGCCCCATGGCAGTGAGTGTCACGGAGGTGTTCGAGCATCATACCGAGCTGTTCGACGAAGAAATGATGGAACTTATGCGTCAGAGAAAGTCACCTTTTGACTTCCCTGGCCTGAATCTGGTAAGGACAGTGGACGAGTCGAAGGCGATAAACCACATAAAGGGGACACTTATTATAATCGCGGGCTCTGGCATGTGCACCGGTGGGAGGGTAAAGCACCATCTGGTAACCAATATCTCCAGGGAGGAGAGCACAATACTCTTTGTAGGATATCAGGCAGTGGGTACCCTGGGGAGGCATATCGTTGACGGTGCTAAAGAGGTCAGAATATTAGGGCAACACTATCCTGTCAGAGCAAACGTGGTACAGACCAGTGGCTTTTCGGCACATGCTGACAGGAACCAGCTTCTCAAATGGTTGTCGAGTCTCCAGAGGCCGCCCAGGTGTCTCTTCGTAACTCATGGGGAGCCCAGGGCGTCGCAACAGTTCGCCAGTTTTGTCAGGGACAGGACTGGTTGGGAAGTAGCGCTCCCGGAGTATCTGGACGAGGTTCTCCTAGACTAGAGACTCTTGTAAGGGGAGGAGCTCGTTGTTCGTTGCTTGTCTTACTGGTATGCCAGACAGAGAGCTTATTTACTCACAGCTTCTCTGCCGACAATTTCGTGTTTTACGTACCATTTCTGAACTATCTCAATTACTGCGTCAATCTCATCGCAAATTCTAAGTAAGTTAAGGTCCTCTTCGGAGATGAGGCCTCTGTCTAAGGCATAATTTTGCAGCCAGTCCAGAAATCCTTTCCAGTACTCGCTGTCAAACAGCACCACAGGGAAAGGTTTTATCTTCTGGGTTTGCATCAGGGTTAGTATCTCAGTTAACTCATCAAGCGTTCCTAAGCCGCCAGGCATTATGATAAAGGCGATGGCATACTTCACCAGCATGACCTTGCGAACGAAGAAGTGCTTAAATGTTATTGACTTTGTGGAGTAAGCATTGGTGGTCTGCTCCTCAGGTAGTTCAATATTCAGTCCGATGGATGTAACCCCGGCTTCAAGCGCACCCTTATTGGCTGCCTCCATCACGCCAGGCCCACCGCCGGATATGATGGAAAAGCCCATCTCACCCAGCCGCCGGGCTATTTCTCCTGTCTGGGCATACAGTTCATCATCTGGTGTGATTCGAGCTGAGCCGTATATAGTTACTGCCGGCTCTATATCTGAAAGTTTATCAAAACCCTCGACCAGTTCTCCTATTATGCGGAACATCCGCCAGGATTCTTCTTTGGCTAACTGGTTTATTTCATATTCGTGAGTCATATTGTCCTTAGTTGAACCACCACCTGCTGAGCCTCTGGATTACCCCCCGATTCGCCTCGCTGGACTCTGCCTTGGTGCTATTCTACCCTTCTTTGCCCCAGCCCTCAATACTCTGTAGCAGGCCAGTCCAGCAAAGGGCCATATCTCCAGGAAGGAGTGTCAGGTAACTCACACCATTTTCTCCGAATAGCAACCCAAGAGGTGGATGAACTTATGATACAATAGCCAGAGCAGTCCTCGGTTGCCAGGTTATCTACACCAAGGTACTGAAATACTAAGACCTTGTCTAAAGAAGCGAAGAGCCCAAAGATATTCTATGGCTGGTTTGTGGTTGCAGCCTGCTTTGTCTTGACCTTTATCCTCGGGGAAGCTGTTTATTCGTTTGGCGTTTTCTTTAAGCCGCTGGAGAGTGAATTTGATTGGAGCCGGACCCTCGTCTCATCAGGGTATACAGCTTTTGTGATTGGCCTCGCTATCTCGAATATCACTGCCGGGAGACTTGCCGACAGGTTTAGCCCCCGTCCCATTCTTCTTGGAATCGCATTATTGACCGGGCTCGGGATTTCGCTATGTAGTCAGGTACATAGTATTGACCAACTTCGTATTTTTCTCTTCGTTGCCGGGCTAGGACTTGGTGCTACCTGGTCTGTACCGAACTCCATCGTCCAGCGATGGTTCTACAACAGGGACAGAGCAGGTCTGGCACTTGCCATAGTTATCTCTGGAGTTGGTGTGGGGGGTCTAATCTTCGCCCCGCTGATGAACCATTTAATCCTCAGCTACGGCTGGAGGAATGCCTTTCTCATTGCTGGTATCTTCTCTTTTCTCGTCCTCGTTATACCATCATTCGTGATCAAACGGAGTCCAATGAGTGAAGCAATGGTTTCGGAGGAACAGGGAAGCTCAGCGAAATCAGTAAACGCCCAGGGCTGGACCACAGCTAGAATCGTGACTACTGCCTCCTTTGTAAGTATAACCTTTATTGCGTGTGTTGCAGAGCTGACCTTCCAGGTTGTGTCTGTCCACCTTGTACCCCATGCCAGGGATGTTGGAATATCTCCAATAGCCTCAGCAGCGGCTCTGGGCCTTATTGGGGGATTCTCAGTTCCGGGTCGCATCGTATCTGGTGTTATAGCAGACAAGGTAGGTTTTCAAAAAGCGCTGGTTTTGTCCTTCTTTGGGATGGCACTGTCCCTGATATGGTTGTTATTTTTGGAAGCCACATGGATGCTCTACTGTTTCGTTTTTTTCTACGGGATATGTTATGGGATTGCGATGACTGGCGAGGTCGGCATTGTGGGTCAATTTTTCGGGATGCGTTCACTGGGGGAACTCATTGGAATCACCTCCGCCATTGCCTTGCTTGTCGCCGCCTTTGCTCCTTATATTGCTGGATTCATCTTCGATACGACCGGTGGCTATTTTATGGCTTTCGCAGGCGTGATGGTGCTTCTATTGGGTGCTGGCTTTGTTGCTACTGTAATGAGGAAGCCACAAAGTGCATCAAAGTAGAGGGGCCGCACCAAATATGCCTGGTGGGATAGGCACATGAACGGAAGGCGAGAGTGCAGGGGCTTGGCAGGAGTGGGCTGTACTTCTGCTAGCCACGATATTTGCGTTATTGGGGTATGGTTGGGGCAATAAGACCAGGGATGTGCGCCTGGTGCTGGGGCCGACGATGGTCACGGTGCTCACCTTGTGGTTTCTCGCTGGTGGTGTGAGTCCTGTGGAAGCTATGGCGGGAACAGAATTCCTGTCCATACTGCCGACCACGGCAACGCTGAGAATAATGGCCAAGGAAATGGTAGGGCTGGAGGCTCTATCGTTTGGGGCGAGCTTTCTTATCCTGGTAATATGGACTGCAGCGGCAGTGGCAATAGCACTTATTTTGAAGCTCGGGGTCAGAAAATAGTTTTTGGGAACCAGAACCATTCTGGCGCAATACCTGTAGTCAGGGAGGTAACGATGAATTACGATAGCCTTCTAGAGTTAGTCAGAAGCAGAAGAAGCGTCCGTAGATTCAGGCCGGACCCGGTACCGAAAGAAACCGTAGAGAAGATACTTGAAGTATCCAGATATGCACCCTCGGCAGGAAATGCTCAGCCATGGGAATTTGTGGTAGTTGAAGATTCAGCGACAAAGAAAAGTATATCGAAAAATATTGTTTCACTATATAGAGAAGCGAAAAGGCGAGACCCGACGTTCAATTTCAAGGTGGCAGTTCAACCTCATCTATTCACTGCGCCAGTCCTGATTGTGGTGTGCGGTGATAAACGGTTGCAGCAGGCATATCCTGTCTTGCTGAGAGGAAATGTACTTTTGCGCCAGAGTTTGGCTATTTGTATTTACGCTATACAGCTAGCCGCAGCAAGCTTTGGCTTGGCCACTGCTTGGGCAACAATACAGGGCGGGTCTCCGGAAATAGAAGTCAAAAAGCTGTTAGGAATTCCAGATGTATACACAGTGGACCATATTGTACCATTGGGCTATCCTGACGTAGAAAAAGAGGGGAGAGATAAGAGCCTTCGTCGCGTGAGGGAGAGGGCTCCTTTTCGCAGAGAGCTGCAGGAAATTGTCCATTATGGGCATTATGATATGGGGAAATTCAGAACAGATGAAAACATCAAAGAATTCATCTGGAGCAAAACTGTCACCCGGATTCCTCTTTGACCATCCAGGCGCGCAAATCAAGCCAACAACCTGGAGGTCGTTGGTTCAAATCCAACACCGCACTATCAAGGAATCTGGAAGATAGGTCGAGTTGGCCTGTCTTTTTGTTTGTGTTGGTATTAAGAGTGAAAAAGCTTTCACTCTTTGGTTAGTTTGCTATGCTTCCCTGTAGACAAGCCATGTATTGAACATTCCGTCTAATGTTACTCCTGCCTAAGGTCGCCTGAAATATTTCACAGCTAAACTGCTTCCCGTAGCAGTGATTCCGCTTTTGAGCGGAGCTCGGGCTCGGGGACTGCGCCAGTGCTTTGTTCGATTACCTTGCCACCCTTGAAGTACAGTAGCAGCGGTATGCTCATGACCATGTATTTTTCGGCTGCCAGGCGGTTCTCGTCTATGTTTATCTTGCAGAATTTGAGCTGACCTTGATATTCCCTGGCCAGCTTTTCGGTGATGGGGGCAATTATGTGGCACGGGCCACACCAGGGCGCCCAGAAGTCCACCACGACGGGCAAGCTTGATTTTAAGACTTCGTCTTCAAAGTTGCCATCGTTGATTTCAATGACCCCTGCTGGTGTTTCCTCCTCCTTGACTTTAATCTGAATCAGAATATCTCCAGGATGGCCATCGGTTACCTGCAGGGCATTGGTTAATTTTACCGTGTTACCTGTTACCACACCCGCCGGAATATTGACCTCCAGCCTTTTACCCTGCCGTGACAGTATCTTCTTGGTTCCGAGCCTTGCCTCTTCCGCCGTGATAGCTAACTCATAGCGAACAGAGTTGCCTGCCTGGCCTTGATCAAAGGACTCACTCATGCTGTCTTTTCCTCCAAACCGAGTTTCAAAGCTCGTTTTCTTTTAAGAACCGAGCTTTCTCTAGCCTAATTTTAACATGCTGTAGGATGGCAAGCTGTTTTTTTTACCTTCACCAGGGCGCCTACGAAGTAACCAACAACTATCGAGCCCATTATGGTGAACACGGTCAATACAGGCACATATATCCAGCCGAAGAATGTCAGACTTAGCAAATAACGCTGGTTTGGCGTTAAGGACATACATAGGCTGGGGACACCTGGCCTGTATATGTCATTAGAAAGCGTTGTTATGTTGTGGTATTATTAGCTGGATTATGCGAAAAGGAGATTAGTTTGAAAGTACTTCTGGTTTACCCACAGTATCCGAATACCTTCTGGAGTTTTAAGCATGCTTTGAAGTTCGTTGCTAGGAAGGCGGCTTTCCCTCCCCTGGGCTTGTTAACCGTGGCAGCAATGCTTCCCGATGGGTGGGAGAAAAAGCTTGTAGATATGAATACAGCGACCCTGACCGATAAAGACCTTAAGTGGGCTGATTATGTGTTTATCAGCGCTATGACAGTGCAACAAGATTCGGCGAGGGGAGTCATTGAAAGGTGTAAGAAATTTGGGACTAAGATTGTTGCCGGTGGCCCCCTTTTTACCGCTGGGTACGAAGAATTTGGCTTTGATGATATAGACCATCTTATATTTACTGAGGCTGAAAATCTACTGCCGCTCTTTTTAGAAGATTTAGACAAGGGATGTGCCAAGCATATTTACGCAACCACGGAACGACCGGATATAACAAAAACTCCTGTGCCTCTATGGTCGCTTATCAACAAGAAAAAATACCAATCAATGAGCATCCAGTATTCCCGCGGCTGCCCTTTCAATTGCGAGTTCTGCGATATCATTGTAATGAACGGGCATGTACCACGAACCAAAGACAAAAATCAGATATTAGCCGAACTGGACATATTACATAATCAGGGGTGGCGAGGTAGCGTATTTATTGTTGATGATAATTTCATCGGCAACAAACGGAAATTAAAGTCGGAAATCCTGCCGGCAATAATCGAATGGATGGAAGAGAAGAAACATCCCTTTGCGCTTTTCACAGAAGCATCTATAAATCTTGCCGATGATGAAGAGCTAATGCGATTGATGGCAGAGGCAGGATTTGACAATGTATTTGTTGGCATCGAAAGCCCGAATGAAGAAAGTCTAGTCGAATGTAACAAACTGCCAAATAAAAATCGTGATTTACTGGCATCGGTTAAGAAGATTCAAAACCATGGTTTTCAGGTGCAGGGAGGATTTATTGTAGGTTTTGATAGTGACCCTCTCTCCATTTTTAAAAGCCAAATCAACTTCATTCAAAAGAGTGGCATCGTTACCGCTATGGTCGGTGTACTAATGGCTCCTCCGGAAACAAGACTATACAAACGTCTGAAAAAGGAGAACC
>Ga0209121_10002438_pt1 | contig 18908 bp, 20 predicted proteins | sample Cruoilmetagenom3_FD_187292 | JGI IMG/M metagenome (GOLD analysis project Ga0209121, IMG submission 187292) | Oil polluted marine microbial communities from Coal Oil Point, Santa Barbara, California, USA - Sample 3 (SPAdes) (version 2) | ecosystem: Environmental > Aquatic > Marine > Oil seeps ...
TTTTAGATCCTACAAACTCGTGTGCATGAAATGTCCATCCAATTTTTTTGTTGAATTTCTTAGTAGGTGCTTTACCAATATCGTGTAAAAGTGCTGCCCAACGTAACCAAAGATTATTAGTTGTTTTAGAGATGTTATCTACAACTTCGAGCGTGTGATAGAAATTATCTTTATGACGTTGTCCTTCGATTTCGTCAATGCCTTTTAAAGCTGTAAGTTCTGGAAGAATATAATCTAAAAGACCAGTTTTTTCAAGTAGAATAAAACCTATAGAAGGAGTGTTGCTTTCAAGAATTTTATTTAATTCTACAACAATACGTTCTTTAGTAATAATCTTAATTCTGTCTTTATTATCTGTAATCGCCTTAAGCGAAGCATCTTCAATTTTAAAATTGAGTTGTGTTGCAAATCGAATCGCTCGCATCATACGCAACGGGTCGTCAATGTATGTAATGTCTGGATTTAATGGAGTTTTAATAATACCTTTGTCTAAGTCACTAATACCTTCAAAAGGATCCAGTAATTCCCCAAAACTACTTTTATTTAAACTTATTGCTAATGCATTAATGGTAAAATCGCGTCGATTTTGGTCATCTTCTAACGTACCATTTTCAACTATCGGATTTCTACTGTCTTCAGTATAACTTTCTTTACGTGCACCAACAAATTCAATTTCAATATCATCATAACGTAACATTGCTGTTCCATACGTTTTGAATACTTGAACTTTTGGTTGATCTGGTAAGTTTTTAGCAACTTGTTTAGCTAATTCAATGCCGCTTCCTACAGCAACAATATCGATATCTTTTGCATTACCTCGGTCTAATAAATAATCACGTACAAAACCACCAATGACATAACTTTGTACGTTTAGTTCTTCAGAGGATTTCGAAATTATATCGAATATTTTGTGTTTTACTGCTTGTTTGTGATTCATAAAAGATTTAAAGCGATAGCTATTCTTTTTTATAAAAAAAGAGACTATGATTTTTTTGCTGTGCAAAGATACGACACCTTGCTAATCTTTTAAAATCAATTCTCTTTAAAAGAAAAAAACTAATTGTAATTTTGCGATATGGTATATGCTATTAATAAAGATTATTCAGAACATAAGCAATTCTTAGACGGCTGCATCGTAAATTTTGATTCTAAAGGAGTGCCATTTGGAAATCAAAAAAGAAATGCTCTTCGTTTATTTGAATTAAATAGCTATTCTATAAATATTAAATCTTTTAAAGTACCTAACATAATTAATCAGATTGCTTATAATTTTTTAAGAAAAAGTAAAGCACAACGGTCTTATGAATATGGTCTGAAACTTATGGAATTGGGAATTGGTACTCCAGAACCAATTGCTTACTATGAGTTAAAAACTCCATTACTGTTTAAAAAGAGTTACTACATATCCAAACAATTAGATTGTGACTTAACATATAGAGAACTTACACACGATTTTAAGTATCCGGATTATGACACTATTCTACGCGCATTTACAAGATTTACATATCAATTACATGAAAAAGGAGTGAAGTTTTTGGATCATTCTCCAGGAAACACTTTAATAAAAAAGACAGCGTCTGGTTATGATTTCTTTTTAGTGGATTTGAATCGTATGGAATTTAAGAATATGGGTTTTGAAGAGCGTATAAAAAATTTCGATCGATTAACAATTCATAAATCTATGGTCGAAATAATGAGTGATGAATATGCTAAAATTTCTGGAGGTAATTATGAAAAGATATTCAATTTGATGTGGCAATCTACCGAAGAATTTCAGGCAAAACATCATAAGAAGCAGCGCATTAAAAAGAGATTAAAGTTTTGGAAGTAATATATTATTGTCTATTCAACTCACGTAATTTTGAATACTTTAAATAGGTGATTTTTGCAGTTTCTTTACATATTACATAGCCATTATATCCATCTAAAAATCCTAGTCTTAAAACATAAGATTTAAAAAATGCCCAACTTGGATTCCATATTAATTTCCAAATTGGAGCAGACTTTCCTTTATCATAATAGGCTTTGGCTGCAATTGTAGAAAAGTATTCAGTTTTTTGATTAAATTCTGAATAAGTCTGATACGTTTTATGTAAAATATCTCCTTTTAAATACCCGGTTTTAGCTTTGGTATCATGTAGTTGAACGTTGTCGTGAGGATTAAGACCTTTCCATTCTGCTTTTCGCCTGTCAAAAACCCGTAATTTTTTATTTGGATACCAATCGGAATGTTTTATCCATTGTCCACAGAAATTATTAAAACGATTAGCGTAATATCCATCATATTCCCAATTGGTTTTTAATTCAATTATGGATTTTTGTAATTGCTTAGATAAGGACTCGTCTCCATCTAAAGAAACCACATGGTCATAACTGGCCTGAGTTAATGCAAAATTCTTCTGTTCAATATAACCCAGAAACTCCTGTTCAATGAAGTTTACATTAAATCGTTGACAAATAGTTTTGGTTTTGTCAGTAGACAAAGAATCTACAACAATAATTTCATCAACAACATTAACTAATGACTGTAAACATTGTTCTATGTTTCGTTCTTCATTAAATGTAATAATGACTCCAGATAGTTTTAGCATTGTTGTAATTTCAATGCTGTAAAAATAGTATTTTTGCGCTTATGGAATCTAATCTGCAAGCTTCTGTTATTATTAGTACTTATAATCAACCAAAATGGTTGCAGTTAGTTTTGTGTAGTTATGATATTCAGACTCTAAAATCGTTTGAAATTATTATTGCAGATGATGGATCTGACGAAAGAACAAAAGCTATAATTGATGAGTTTATTAAATCGACAGATTTAAAAGTTAGTCACATTTGGCAAGAAGATAATGGTTTTCAGAAAACGAAAATTTTAAATAAGGCTATAGTTGCTTCAAATACTAACTATTTAATTTTTACAGATGGTGACTGTGTTGCTCGTAAAGACTTTGTAGAGACACATCTACGACTGAGAAAAGAGAACTGTGCTTTATCTGGTGGTTATTTTAAATTAACAAAATCTATATCTAATCAAATAACTAAAGACTTAATTACTAGTCAAAAATGTTTTGAAAAAGCTTGGTTGTTATCACAAGGACAGCCGAAAAGTTTTAAATTAAATAAACTTACAACTTCTAATTTTAAAGAAAAGCTATTAAACAATTTGACTCCAACTAAAGCAACATTCGATGGTATGAATGTCTCTTGCTGGAAAGAAGATATAATTGCGGTTAACGGTTTTGATGAACGCATGGAGTATGGAGCAGAAGATAGAGAAGTAGGTGAACGCTTAATGAATAATGGTATTAAATTTTTACAGATTAGATATAGTGCTATCTGTTTGCATTTGCATCATGAAAGACCATATAAAAATGCTAAAGTTTTATTAGCAAATAAAAAAATTAGGCAAGAAACAATTCAATCAAAAAGCGTTTATAGCAATTATGGAATTAATAAAAACTAACTTACTTTTTAATAGTGTACGCCTTTGAGTATGTCTTAAATGTATAATGATTTAGACGTTTCCTGATTTTATATTTTCTAATTAGATTGAGAGGTTTCTTTTTTAAATAGCTTTTGTCTTTATGTAAAAATGAAATACACGCATCAATAACTCTAATACTCGATTTACCATCAAAATATGGATGCAATTGATTTATAAAGTCTCCAATATTATTAATTAAGCTTTGAGGTGCTTCTAAAGCTTTAATAAATGCATTTTCTATAGCGTCAGGAGTTGTAATATTTATTAAATAGTCGTGATTAAATGTGTGATTATATGTTACAACAGGTTTCTTTTGAAGTAAAAACTCTTGAATAGCAGAAGTGGTGTCCGCAAACATGATATCTGCTTTTTTAAATAAGGGGATTAAATCTGTTGTGTTATGATAAGTGAAATTTTCACCTTCCAATGATTTCCATTTATCCTTTGTTTCAGAAGGCAATTTAGGATGTAAAACCATAATAAATTCATATTTACCACTTTCTGAAAGGTGCTTAATTTCATCGTAAACCTCGTCTTGTAATGCTAAACTTAATCGTTTAGAAAACGTAGACGCAATCATTATTGTTGGTTTATTATTTCTTTCTTTTGGTATAAGAGGAAATAAAGGATCGACCTTACTCCATCCTGTTTCTATGACCTCAAAGTGCGGCTGCTTTTTTTGCTGATCCTTAAAACCAGAAGTTGTAGAAGGACCTTGAGTACAGTATAAATCGAAAAATCCTCGGATTCTAAAATGTGAAAAATTAGTATTTCCTTCAGGTCGTTTTTGTGCATTAAAACCGTGAAAAATCTGCACTTTAATACCAGAAATAAAATCTGGCACATCATTGGTTGCGGCTAAAACAATATGAGGTTCGTAGTGAATAACATCTTCTATGGAGTCTAAAACGTTAGTTTTGTTTTGCAATGCATTTTTCCCATTTTCCAAATCACTAAACCACTTTATGTGATAACCTCTATCAACAATCTCTTGTTCTAAAGGTATTCCGATTGGAACGGCATAACTATATGATATGTATATCAAAAATTTATACTCCATTAGTTGTTCTTCGTGATTATTTAATACATTAATTTTTTTAATAATAATTTAATTCATATGCCTATCAAGCCAACCTAAGATATAATCTAATATTAGCTTAGGCGCACGATCTAAACTTTGAAGACCTAGAAAAAGTTTACGTTTCCCTCTAAAGTTGAGTTTAAATTTATACCAATACAATGACTTTTTGTAAGATCTAAAATATAAGAGCTGTAAATCGTCTTTAAAGAAACAAGTTTTGTTTTTAATTTCTATGTGATTAGCTAAGCCTTGTGGTGTAAATTGGTTTGCATTTCTAAATTTATGTCTTATGTTTTCAATGAATATATCTTCGTTTTCTTTAAAGTACTTTTCGAAAGTTGATTTACGAAGCGGATGTGGTGTATGTCTGAATCTATAATATTTTTTAAAACCTAAGTGTTTTGCTCCTAATTGTTGTGCAGTTTTATGACCAACTTTGGGTTTTTTGAACATTTTTTTAATCTTGTCTTCTTCAAATTTTGTCCATTCCCCTCTTAAAATGGGCCATCCGTTTTTGAAAAAATCTTCAGGTTGTGTTTTATTAATTAGAAAAACATCATCGTTAAAGTAAATAAAGTGTTCTGCCAAGTTTGGTATTCTATGCAAACACGTGTCAATTGGCCTATTATTGAAAGTTGGTAAATACTTCTCGTAACCAGAAAAGATTATACTATGATCAATAATTGACACTTCTTTATAAAATTCTACATTGTCTTTCTTAGCTAGAAAATCAGGTGTTTGATTATCAGTAACTAAGAAAATGTTCCTAACGAACGGAGCATATTTTAAAATAGAATCAACAGCAAATTTTATCTCATTTACATGATCGAATCGAGTCCTGAATTTTTCAGATTGAATTTTAGACTTATCCTCTACATAAGGCAGCATTTTTGACTGATGTTTCTCATCATTCCCATCAACCCAAGGAATAACTACATCTATTGGCATTTTGTCAGTGATATTATTGTTATGATTTTTGTTTTTCATTAATCTACGAATACTTATTTAATAAAATCCAAACAATTAATCTATTTCGGTAATGATTTTTTGTCCTCTTTTAAGTAATGGAAGTTTAAAATAATCTCCGATAATTTTATTGTACTCATCAGGAATATAATCCTTCCTACCACCTGAGGGATAAAAGGTCATTTCCCCAAAGATAGAATTTCCATTAACTGAATAAAAATCAACGCGAACAAAAGGTAGTTTAGCTGATAGTTTTTCAGATAACTCTGCCATTTCATCAAAGTTAGTTGGCTTTGCCAATCCTGATGATATGCTTTTATAGTTAGCACTTTTGCCAAAAGGTAACAAGTTGAAATCTAAATCAAAACAGCCTTGTTTGTGGTCTGTGTCTCTATCTATGTGAACATCAACAAATTTGGCAACACCATCAAAACAATAAAATTTATAATCAACAAGAGAACTTTGACCTTCTTCTTTTAAAAACTTCTCAATTATTAACCTAGGTTCAACATCTTTATAAGCCCATTCTCTACTTCTTAGATAATAATTGGTTTTACTCAACCATTTTTTAAACAATTTTCGAGTCTTTTTTTTATCTAGTGTTTCTTTGTCTGTTACAATGAGATTATATCCACTTGTGTTTGTGGCTTTAATGACATATTGATTCGGTAATTCATCAAAAGGTACTTCTTCAGGGTTTTTATATACGCCGTAAATATCATTAAGGTATTGAGACCCTATTTTTTCCTCAACATATGCTCTCACAGCATATTTATCTACAAGTTGATTTAAAATTTTAGGATGATAATGTACTTTATACCATTGAATTTTTTCATTAAACTCTTTTGGATTAGCCAAATCCAATTTTTTTCCAGTATAATAACGGTAAAGATAATCGACGTAAATTTCTGGTGGTAAAAATTTTATTTTCCTAAGTGATACGAGATAAATTCTATGGAATTTTCTTTTAATTTTTTGGATTAGTTTTGTCATAAAATTAAATCATTTTTTCATATTCTATTTTATACCAAATCCTACTATATAAATTAAACCTAGTTTTTACCTGATAAACATTCATAGTGTATTTTACTCTAGAATTTTGGGGGTAAAAACGCATTTTATTCAGCATTTTTGTTAGTTTGAGTAAATATAATGCATCCTATTTTAATATCGATGTTTTATTCAAGCCTATAGCCAAAACCGTCTCTTATATATTGTTTGCAAGGATTACATTTGCCAATGGTGTTTTCTATAAATTCTCTAACTTCAAATTTATCTACTAATGTGTTTAGAATTTTTGGTCTAAAAAAAACTTTGTACCATTCAATTTTACCATTAAAGTCTTGAGGGTTATAAAGATCTAATTTTTTACCAGAAAAATGTTCGTAATGAATTTTAACATATGTCTTAGAAGGTAAAGAACGCATTTTTCGTAAGTGTCTTAAAAAGAATCGACGCATAAGAATACAGTTTTATATAAAAAAAGCAATAGTTATATTTGTTTTTCTTTCCAAAGATTTTCCCAGTCTAAACCTATGAAGCAAGGCCCTGTTGTGGCCTCGCTAAGTTTTATGTCATTATTTTTTCCGTTCCATTCAATTAATTGCACATTATCAAATTTATCAATTGTCAAATCCCAACCAATGCAACCCATAAAAGGAAGTTTACTATGCATTTCCAAAGCCTTAGTTATGCATTTCTTAAAATGCGGGATTTTTTTATTTCTAAAACTAATCTTACTATCAGGATGATCATTTATTTCTGTCCAATTCATATAACCTTTGGGTTGAAGTACTCCAGTATTCAAATTGATAGAGACATTTATAGCAGATTTAGAGGAAACATGAGTCTCGTTGTTACGAGCAAACCTTATATATGCTGCTCTAACAGAAATGTTTCCAAGTACATCTGATGTGGTTGTAACTCTTATCGTGGCTACAGAGTCTTTTGTGAATTCTGAGAAGAATGGATGCTGTTTTATAAACTTTTGAAAAACACCATTGGAATATTTATCAGATATAAATTGAGATATATCAAAATTTTCTTTAGTAAATACTGAAACCCCTTTTCCACTCTTAGAATTCTCTAGTTTATAGACTAGTTTATCATCATTTTTAAATATAAAATTTTTAACATCGTTTAGTTTTAAAATTTCATTATGTGTAGTAATAAATTTACCGTTAATAAAATAACCTAAATCTAATGTAGTAAAATTTGAAAATAGTATTGGAGTAATAAAATTTCTACTTGCAAGTATTCCATACTCTCCTTTTAATTTAGGGACAACTTCTTTTTTATAATAATTATCTGGTATCCAACCTTCTTTAAATTCGTTATGAAGTGCTGTAAAAACATAAAGCCAAGGCGCATATACTTTACTTCCTAAAACATCTATTGCATATTCGTTTGCAAGTTTGATTAATTTAGTATCGGTTTTTCCTTTGTAAGATTCAATTTTTTTTAAAACTTTTAGTGCGCTTTTTTTTGAGCGCTTATGTTTAAAATACCATTTTATTTTATGTTCAGCATTGGTCATATTCTTTATTTTTTATACAGCAACATCATATTCGCGTAAAGCATCATTCAAAGAAGTCTTCTTATCAGTACTTTCTTTACGTTTTCCAATAATTAAAGCACAAGGGACTTGAAATTCGCCTGCTTTAAATTTTTTAGTATAGCTTCCGGGAATTACAACAGAACGAGCAGGAACAACACCTTTAGTTTCTATTGGTTCATCACCAGTTACGTCAATAATTTTTGTACTCATTGTTAATACAACGTTAGCACCTAAAACGGCTTCTTTTTCAACTCTTACCCCTTCAACTACAATACAACGCGAACCAATAAAAGCACCGTCTTCTATAATCACAGGAGCTGCTTGTAAAGGCTCTAGAACTCCTCCTATACCTACACCTCCAGAAAGATGTACATTTTTACCGATCTGTGCACAACTACCAACAGTTGCCCATGTGTCTACCATTGTGCCTTCGTCTACATAAGCTCCAATATTTACATAACTTGGCATTAAAATAGTGCCAGAAGAAATATATGCTCCATGTCTGGCCACAGCATGTGGTACTACTCTTATTCCTTTTTCTGCATAATTACGTTTTAACGGAATTTTGTCATGGTATTCAAAAATACCAACCTCAAAAGTTTCCATTTTCTGAATCGGAAAATAAAGAACAACTGCTTTTTTTACCCATTCGTTAACTTGCCAACCATCTTCTATAGGTTCTGCTACTCTTAAGTTACCAGAATCGATTAAGTCGATTACACTACGAATAGCATTAATAGTGTCTTCATCTTTTAATTGAGAACGATCATTCCATGCATTTTCTATGATAGATTGTAATTGTGTCATTTTAATACTATAAGAATTTAGACGTAAAGATAAGCTCATATAGAGTTATCAAAAAATATTTTATAAAAATTGTGACTTAGTTAAAAAAGAGGTATCTTATTACAGATTAATCGATGATAATTTATTTTAAAATAAATATATCTGAGAATTTAATTAATAGCTAATTTCGAAAACTCCTCTTCCCTTAAGATTGAGGAGTTTTCTCTTTTTATAATTGTTTGTATACATATTGTGACCTAAGTAATATTGCTGTGTCTTATTAGTAATTAACATGGTTTGTTATTTAGAGGGTAATAAAATCATAACTTAATTGATAGCTAATTTAAAAACGCTTCTTTTTATTAAGGGGCGTTTTTTATTGTATTATCTTTGCAAAATATGGGAAGAATTTTAGCGATAGACTATGGAACAAAGCGAACTGGCATAGCAGTAACAGACGAGATGCAAATTATTGCATCTGGATTGACAACTGTTGAAACTAAAGAACTTGTGTCTTATTTAAAGAATTATATTGCTTCGGAGAATGTAGAAAAATTTGTCGTTGGTCTCCCAAAACAAATGGATAATACGGCATCTGAAAGTGAAGTGTATATTCAAAAATTCTTAGAACAATTGGCAAAAGCTATTCCTCATATTCCGGTTGATCGTGTTGATGAGCGTTTCACATCCAAAATGGCATTTCAAACTATGATTGATAGCGGATTAAAGAAAAAGCAACGCCAAAATAAAGCATTGATTGACGAAATCAGTGCTACGTTGATATTACAAAGTTATTTGGCTTCACAATCTTAAATAAGAATTGTACTTTTGCACCCGAAAATAAACGAATTATGATTTTACCTATCATTGCTTATGGCGATGCCGTTTTAAAAAAGAAAGCTAAGGAAATCGATAAAGAATTCCCTAAGTTAAATGAGCTTTTAGAAAATATGTACGAGACCATGTATGGTGCGTATGGTGTTGGTTTGGCTGCACCTCAAATTGGTTTGCCTATTCGTATATTTTTAGTTGATACAGAGCCGTTTTCTGAAGATAAAGATCTTTCTGAAAAGGATAGAGAGCAAATGAAAAACTTCAAAAAGACGTTTATTAATGCTCAAATATTAGAAGAAGAAGGTGATGAATGGGCTTTTAATGAAGGGTGTTTAAGTATTCCAGATGTAAGGGAAGATGTTTTTAGACAACCAAAGATTAAGATTCAATATCAAGATGAAAATTTTGAAACACATATTGAAGAATATGATGGTTTAATCGCTAGAGTAATTCAGCATGAGTACGATCATATTGAAGGTATTTTATTTACAGATAAACTATCATCGTTTAAAAAACGTTTAATAAAAGGTAGACTTGCTAATATATCTAAGGGAAAGATTAAAATAGATTACAGAATGCGTTTTCCTGCAATGAGCAGAAAGCGATAAAAAAAATAAACTATTGTTACCCTGAGCGCAGTCGAAGGGTTTTTAAGTATAAAAATATTAAGGTTTCGACTGCGCACAACCTGACAGTAAAATAAATTTAGATGAGTTTAGATAAAATATTATCCATTTCCGGGAAACCAGGATTATACCAAATCGTTACACAGACCAGAACAGGTGCTGTTGTAGAATCTTTAATTGATAAAAAACGAATTACGGTTGGTGCGCATAGTAACATTAGTATTCTAAGTGAAATCGCGATATATACTTTAACTGAAGAAGTTCCTTTAAGAGATGTCCTTAAAAAGGTGAAAGTTAAAGAGAATGGTGAACAAACAACTATTAGCCATAAAGACGGGAAAGATACCTTAGAAGAGTTTTTCTTTGAGGTATTACCAGATTATGATGAAGATCGTGTATATCCTTCGGATATTAAAAAAGTTGTACAATGGTATAACTTACTTCAAAAGAATAATCTTTTAGATGCACTTGAGGAGTCTAAAGAAGATGAAGATACGTCTGAGGAAGAATAAACATGTCTAACAAAGCAACCCAATTAAAAGCCTTTGAGCGTTTGCTGATTATTATGGATGAGTTGCGAGAGCAATGTCCATGGGATAAAAAGCAAACTTTTGAATCATTACGTCATTTAACCATCGAAGAGGTATATGAACTTGGAGATGCAATACTCGACAATGATTTAGATGAAGTTAAAAAAGAGTTGGGTGATGTTTTACTTCACATAGTTTTTTATTCTAAAATTGGTAGTGAAACCAATGACTTTGATATTGCAGATGTATGTAACAGTATTTGCGATAAATTGGTAGACCGTCATCCACATATATATGGAGATGTTGTAGTTGAAAATGAAGAAGAAGTTAAACGTAATTGGGAACAACTAAAGCTTAAAGAAGGTAAGAATAGTGTTCTTGAAGGTGTGCCGAAAAGTTTACCAGCTATGGTAAAAGCCAATCGTATACAAGATAAAGTATCTGGAGTTGGATTTGATTGGGAACACCCAGAACAAGTATTTGAGAAAGTAGAGGAGGAACTAGCAGAACTTAAGGTTGAAATTGCGAATGGTAATGCCAATGCAATAGAAAGCGAATTTGGTGATGTCTTGTTTTCTATGATTAATTATGCACGCTTCTTAAAAGTAAATCCTGAAAATGCTTTAGAGCGCACAAATAAGAAATTTATAAAACGCTTTCAATATCTTGAAAGTAAAGCCAAAGGCTTAAACAAATCTCTTAAAGATATGACCCTCTCTGAGATGGATGTTTTTTGGGAAGAGGCTAAGTCGCTTTAATTCCATCCCATCCAGCTAAAGCAAGAATTTTTTTCTAATTTTATTTGAACTGAGATACTAATTTTAGAATTCAAAGTTGTAATATAACTTTAAAGTGATCTATTAATCATTTGTTAAAATTTCTTAAAAATGATTAGTGCAACATCCAAAATTAATTTTTGTGCGTAAATAATGTATATAAAAACAATAAACGTTTTTATAATCTTAGTAGGAGATCTTAATTATTATTTTAAGCGGTTGTAATTAAGGTTAATTTAGTTTAGTTAGGGCAAAACCCACTTGTAAAGCACAAGTGGGTTTTGATTTTATATAAGATAAATGTATTAAGAATACATCCCACGAACCTTAGTTAGCTTAGCCTTCCAAGTGTCTAATTGTTTTTTGTGGTTATCAATATTTTTATGTACATCCTTTACCAATGGGTTATCTGATTTTACGTTAGAGAAAAACTGTAAATTATTCTCTAATTGGTTAATTTCAGATTTTATCTCATCTATTTTTTTGCGAATAAAATTTTGCTCGTTATCTAATAGTCTTGTGTCATCTGGATTAGCTAGATTTTCAAGTTTACTTTCAAACTTTATCATTTCTAATTTAGACTTGTCCATTTTCAATTTATCAAAAGCATCATCAATAGCTTTGTAGAATTTGCCATCGATATAGCGTTTGTCTTGAGGGACATATCCAATTTCCTTCCATTCAGAAATTTTAGATTGAAGTGTTTTTATATCAGCTTTTGGATCTTCAGTAAGTTCCATTGCTTTTAAACCATCTAGAAGTTTTACTTTTTTATCAAAAGCATCATATAAATGTTGGTTCTCTGCCTTACGTTCCGCATGCATTCTATCGAAATAGTGGTTGCATGCACCTTTAAATTGTTTCCAGATTTTATCACTATCACGTCTTGGAACATGTCCTATTTTTTTCCATTCACTCTGAATTTTCTTCATTAATGGAGTGACAGTTGCAAAATCTTCACTTTCCTTATTGTCTTCAGCGACTTTAATTAAGTCTTTTTTCTTAGTAAGGTTTGCGTATTGATCTTTCTTTAAATCTTTATAAAAATGATTTTTACTTCGATTAAAAGTTCTAACAGAATCTTTAAACTTTGCCCAAGTAGCTTCGTTCACTTTTATTGGTACTTTACCTGCATTAAAAAAGTCATCACGAAGTTTTTCAATCGTTTTTATTTTTTTCTGCCAAGCACCATGAGAGCTTGTTGTGTCTACATTTACAGTGTTAATCTGTGCTATGATTTCTTCTTTTCGCTCAAGATTTTTTTCGTGAGCTTTATCCATATCTGCATAATACGCTTGTCGCTTGTCATGTATAGTTTTAGTTGCATTACTAAAACGCTCCCAAATTTCTTCTCTGTGTGCTTTACCAACTGGTCCTAATTCTTCTTTCCAAAGCTTATGTAATACTTGTAACTCTCTAAACGATCGATTTGTGTTCTCATCTTTTGCTAACTCTTCCGCACGTTCTATGATTTTTAATTTTTGTTCATAGTTGTGCTTAAAGTCCATATCTCGCAAATCGTTATTGAGATGCAAGAAGTCGTAAAATCGCTCTACATGATGATGATACGTATTCCAGGCATTGTTATATTTATCTCTAGGAATAGGACCAGTATTTCTCCAACTTTCTTGTAATTCTTTAAAGTGTTTATAGGTTGTACTCATGTTTTCTTCAACATTGAGTAAGCCTTTAATATCTTCAATAATTTGCAATCTATTTTCTAGATTTTGCTTAAGATTTTGTTCTCTTTCTTTATAATAAGCGTTTATAGAACTCTTATATTCTTTATAAAATGTATTGAATAATTTTTTTGTATCGTTGGTATAATAAAAGTCGATTACGTTGCCACCTTCAGAAATAAACTCTTCTTTCTTCTCTTCAATTAAAGCTCCGAACTTTGCATTAAATTCACCTTTGATTTCATTGACGTGCTTAGAAATTGTCTGAATTTTATGGTGCTTTAATAATGTATTAAATTCGGTTACCAACTGATCCATAGTCATGGCATGATAATCCTTGTCTTCTAATTCGTGACGCTCTGCATTAGACTCATCTTCTGCATCTTCTGCATTTGAAGCTTCGATTTCATCAACATGAATCTCAGTAGAGGATTTAACTTCAACTTCAACTTCAACTTCAACTTCAACTTCAGTTTCGACTTCGGCTTTAATTTCAGTTTCGGCCTCAACCTTAGCTTCTATTTCAGTCTCAACTTTGACTTCTGTTTCTTCTGTTTTTACGTTTTCTGTAACTTCAGCAACAATTTTTGGCTCTGTTACATCATTGGCTTCAACTTTAACCTCATTTTCAATCGGTGAAGTTGTTTCTTGTTTAGGCGTAGTTTCTTGTGTTTCTACTTCGTTGTTTCCATCTGCTTCTTGCAGGATATCATTCTCAGACATAGGTCAAAATATTTATAGGATGTTAAAGATAGTAACAAATGACGAGATATAAATAAAAATGCTACTATGACTTGCGTTTTTGTAAGTGTTTTAGGACTTATTCCAGATTTCCCACGACTTTTCCGCCTGCAATCTCAGCATTTCTAACCCATTAATAGTTACAGCTCCTTTTATATCACCACAGCTTAAAAATTTAGTTTGCTCAGGATTATAGATGAGGTCATATAAAATATGCTTATCCGTAATGCCTTCGTATGGTATATCTGGGCATTCGTTTACATTAGGGAATGTACCAATTGGTGTGCAATTAATTATAATTGTATAGGAAGATATTATCTCTTCTGTTAAGTCTGAATACAAAAATTTAACACCTTCTTTTTCGGAACGAGAGACGTAATCATATTCAATTTTCAGTTTTTTAAGTGCATATGCAATTGCTTTTGATGCACCTCCTGTACCAAGAATTAAAGCGTGTTTATGATGTTTTTTTAAGAGTGGTTTTATCGAATTTTTAAACCCATAATAATCGGTATTGTAACCGATTAGTTTCTGATAGCGTGTAATCCTTATTGTATTTACAGCACCTATTTTTCGAGCACGCTTGTTTAAGTCATCCATCATTGGAATTACTGATTCTTTATATGGAATAGTAACATTTAATCCTTTTAAGTTTGGTGTGTTTTTGATGATAGCATCTAATTCGATTATAGATTTCAAATCGAAATTCACATAAGTATGTGGTAAGTTTTCTTCTTTAAATTTATCTGCAAAATATCCTCTCGAGAAAGAGTAGGAGATATCTCGACCTACTAATCCGAATTTAAGCTTTGACTTGTCTTGTGCGTTGTCCATACCATTCTAATCCTAATACAATAAGGATTCCTAAGGCAATATAAGCAATTGCAATATAAGTTTGGGTATTGAATTCTGGGAAATAACGTTGGTAATTGGCAATGATTTGTTTTCCAGTAGAATCGAGAATTAAACTACCTTCAGAATTGGTTTTGTACAGCGTTTCTTTCCATGGCCAAACAACTCCAAGTGAACCTATAATAAAACCTATTATTGTAGCGAGCGTAATATTTTTATAATGATGTAATATATAATTTAGAATATGAGAAAACGTTACTAAACCAGCTACCGAACCTAAAGTAAATATAGCTAATACTTTTAGCATTCGCATTCTTACTTCGTTATGTATAAATTCAAAATTACCACTCGCAATCTCAAATATAGTATCGTAAAGCGCATTAACAGAATCGACCAACAGTAGAACATAATTGCCGAGTATTATCAGTATAAATGAACCTGAAAATCCAGGAAGCGTCATACCAGAAACACTAATAATTCCACAAAAGAAGACAAAAATAAGGTTGTCGTTTTCTGTGGCTGGATCCAAAAAACTAATACTGACACCAGCAATTGCTCCAATAATTAGAGCAGTAATCGTTTTTTTATTCCATTCGCCAAAATCTTTATTGATATAGTAAATAGAACCTAAAATCATTCCGAAGAACGTACTCCAAACATAGAGCTCGTAGTGAACAATTAAATAATCTAAAATTTTTGAGACGCTAAAATAACTTACAATCATTCCTAAAAATAGAAGACTTAAAAATCGTCCATTGATATAGCGATAGAAACTTTTAAAACGTCCGTTAAATAGAAGTTTAAATGCTGTTTTGTTAACGCGTTGTAAAGAATAAATGAACTCTTGGTAAAAGCCAGCAACAAAAGCAACAACACCACCAGAAACACCAGGAACTTTATTAGCGGCTCCCATGGCCAAACCTTTAATGACCAAAAACACACGATCTTTAAGGGTTCTAGTGCTTTGCATTACAGACTGTTTTTTCGTTTTCCTAAACTTTCTAAAATAAGAATAATAGCAAATCCAATGACCATAAATATAAGAGCCATTACAAGTTGATTGTCACTATCATAAGATGTGGGTAAAATACTTTTGTCTAGCAAAGTAACTTCTTCTCCATGCGAGTTGATACGTGTTTTTAAGATTTCTTTCCAAGGCCAGATTTTGTTCAATGATCCAATCATAAAACCTGTTAAAATGGCTAAGGTCAAATTTTTATGATGTTTAAACATCCAGTTTAGTACTTTAGAAAATACTTTTAATCCAATAACAGCACCAATAGCTAAAAGGCAAAATTTTAGAAACGCATCTTTAAAAAGAGCCATATTACCAGTAGTAATACCTTCTAATAAGTTGTTAATGGTGTCAATTGCGGTTTGATAAGCTCCTAAAATTAATAAAATAAATGCACCAGAAACACCAGGTAAAATCATTGCGATAATTGCGATAAAACCGCAAAAAAGTAAATAAAACGGACTGTCTGGTGAAGCAAATGGTTCGGCAAGTGTTATAAAATAGGACACAACTGATGTCACTATGATAGCTAATACAATTTTTGTAGACCAACCTTTAATTTGTTTGGCAATGTATAAGATACTTGCTAATACTAGCCCGAAAAAGAATGACCATAATAAAACGGGTTCATTATGTAACAACCATTTTATTAATTTTGCTAAGGATAAAATACTAAGAGCAATACCAGAAAAAAGGGCAAGCAAGAAATTACCGTTTATAGAATTCCAAGCCGTTTTAAAGCCTTCTTTTTTCCATACTTTAAAAACATTGATGCTTACCTTGTCTATACTCTCTATAAGTTCTTCGTAAATACCAGAAATAAAGGCAATAGTACCACCTGAAACACCTGGAACAACATCTGCTGCTCCCATTGCAATACCTTTAAAAGCTATAACTAAATAATCTAAAAATCGTCTGTGCATTCTACTATGAAATAAGAAACGCTAAGGTATCATTTTTTTAGTTGGAAGTCTTTTTAGAATCTGAAATAATAGCCTTAACCATAGGCTTTTCTTCTAAGCTTGGAAATAGTTCTGTAATTATAAAACTATAATCATTATTCAACTGAACAGCATTTTTTAGATGAAAACGTCCTTCTTCAATTTTGTGCAATGAAAAATATAGTCCACCTAAGCGATATTCTATTTCAGCATTTTCCGAATAGAATTCTGCAGCTTGAATTAAATTAAAAACGGCTGCGTCAAATTCGCCTAAAGCCGTTAATATATCTGCTCGATTTAACCATGTTTCTAATTCGTAATTACCTAAGTCTAATGTGCGTTTGTAGCCACGTTCCGCTTCTTCAAGAAAGTTTAAACGTTTATTAATAGTTGCATATAACTTCCAATACAATACGTTGTCACCATCTATATTAACGGCTTTGTTAACGAAGTATAGTGCTTTTTGAAAGTTTAAACGCTTCATGTAAAACTTAACTATAGCAATCCAACCTTTATCAAGTAATGGATCTTCATCTACAGTCTTTTTAAAGAATTGAATAGCTAATTCTTCATGGCCGAGCTTTTCGTAACAATGTCCTATTCGTAATAAGGCAAATGAAGTTGGATCTTCTAATGCTAAAGTGATTTTGTAGTTTTCAATAGCATCTTCATATTGCTTTAATTTTTCTAAAACTTTACCTTTTTCTATATAAGCACCTACAAAAGTGTCATCAGAAATTATGGCAAAGTCGAACGCTGCATTTGCTTTTGCATATTCTTTAAGCGTAAAATATTGTCTCCCTAGTTGGTGCCAAGCCACTTCGCAATACGGATTAGAATCTAAGAAATTGTTAAGGTATTCAATCGCTTCTTCGTTTTTATTTAAAAAGTCGTAACAATAAACAATGTTGTGCAAAGCCGAATAATCTGAAGTATCTGTTTCTAAACACTTTTTAAAATAGACAATTGCATTGTCAAATTTGTCTAAAAATAAATATTCCATTCCAACTAATGCATATAAATCTGCATCATCATTTGGTGTGCTGGACATGCTTATGGCAATAAGAAGCGTGTCTATCGCCTCTTCATGTAGGTCTTGTTTAGACAATACATTGGCCTTTTGAATAAAAATTTCTTCGTTGGTAGGTTCTAGGTTGTGAAGCATTTCTAAAACGTCGTTTGCCTCCGAAAATTTATTTTCAATAACTAATATTTCTATTTTAAATAATCTAAGATTAATAGATGTTGGATGCTGCTCTAAACCTAACTTAATAGCTCTTTTAGCTAAGGCTATTTTACCTTTTTCGAGATAATGATGAATAATGTTTTCGAATTCACTTGAATCGAAAAACAAGATATCATTCGTCTTTAACATCGATTCAAATCTGGTAAGTGATAAATTTTCGTCGTCGTGACTGTATTGCATAAGCGGTTTAATAATTCACTAGAATAAATTTACTCTTATCGACCGTTCTTAATTGAATTTTGACTTAATGTTTTTAACAAAATAGTTAACATTGAAATTATACTTTATATAATTTGAATTATATATTGGAAACCAGTTGCTTAAAGTGAAAGTGAGTCTATTTAATAGAATCTAAAACAGAAGTGATAATAGCACATCCTTTAATAATTTCTTCATTTGAAATTGTTAAAGGAGGTGTAATTCGGATGGCAGTATGCTCAAAAAGTAACCAAAAAAGGATTAATCCTTGGTCTTGACATCGCAATATTATCTCATTTGTGATGTCTGCATTTTCAGTAATTAAGGCGAGCATTAATCCTCGACCCCTTATTTCTTTAATGCGTTTATGCTGAAGATGTTTTCTAATTAATTGCTCTTTTTCTAGAGCTTCTCTCATTAAATTAGATTCTATAACTTCTTTTAATGTGGCTAATGCAGCAGCTGCAATTACTGGATTTCCTCCAAATGTCGTGATGTGTCCTAGCTTTGGATTATTACTTAAACAAGCCATCATTTCTTTTGAAGCTGTAAATGCTCCAATTGGTAATCCGCCACCTAATCCTTTACCTGTTACGACAATA
>Ga0209121_10002439_pt1 | contig 18904 bp, 15 predicted proteins | sample Cruoilmetagenom3_FD_187292 | JGI IMG/M metagenome (GOLD analysis project Ga0209121, IMG submission 187292) | Oil polluted marine microbial communities from Coal Oil Point, Santa Barbara, California, USA - Sample 3 (SPAdes) (version 2) | ecosystem: Environmental > Aquatic > Marine > Oil seeps ...
TAAAGCTAAAATTAAAGGATAAACATTTTTAATTTAACACAAAAAACCGCTCAAAAATTGAGTGGTTTTTTTGTGCTTTTATTGTTGGTGAAAACACCAACAATGGCAGAAAATGTCAAACTTGTCTGAGTTTCGTCAATAATTAATGCAAAGTCTTCGATAAGCTCAGACTGACATTCTTTATATAACTTTTAAAATTTCAGCTTGGTTAAAAGGAATTATGTCACCCTTTTTTTTACCTAACAATTGTTTCCCTATCGGAGATTGAGTTGAAACTACAAAATACGCGTTATTTTCAATCTTAACCTGCCCAACACTTATTGCTAAAAAGTAAGATCCTTTTGTTGTTTTTACCAGACTCCCTAATTTTATTTTTCCCAAAGAATCTTCAATTGAAATTCTTTTTAAAGTGTCTTTCATCTCGTTTATAACGGACAATTGCTGACTCGCTTTTTCCATTTCTAACTGAATCATTGCTCGTCCGGTTTCGTGTTTGTCCCCAGCCGAACTTTTAGTTTCAGAAAATAGATCGTTTTTATTCGACTCAATACTATTAGAAATGGTATCACTTTTTTGCTGAACAAATAAAATACACTTTTGAAGTAAAACACTTTTTATTTTTAAATAATCTTTCATATAAAGAACTGTAAAAATAACAATTCTTACATTTGTAATACATCATTTTTTATGAAAATAGCAGGAAAACGATATTTAGATTATAGCTCCTTCATTAAATTATATTTTGGTGAACGCGTGCAAAAAATTTCTTTAGATATTGGTTTTTCGTGTCCAAATCGTGATGGTTCAAAAGGTGTTGGTGGTTGTACTTATTGTAACAATAATACGTTTAATCCTGATTATTGCGAACCACGAAAAAGTATTAAAACTCAACTAGAACAAGGTATCGAATTCTTTTCTAGAAAAGGAAAAAACAATAAATTTTTAGCCTATTTTCAGGCATATACAAATACGTACGGTGATTTTGAAGAACTCAAAAAAATGTATGAGGAAGCTTTAAACGTTCCTAAAGTTGTTGGTTTGGTAATTGGAACGCGTCCGGATTGTATATCAGAAGAAATTATAGATTATTTAAACGAACTTTCTAAAACCTATTTTGTTTCTCTAGAATTTGGTGTAGAAAGCACCAATGAAAAAACTTTGAAAGCTGTAAATCGTTGTCATACTTTTGAAGAAACAAAAGCTACTTTTGAATTGTGCAAAAACAAAGGATTTCATTTAGGTGCTCATATTATTTTAGGCTTGCCAAATGAAAGTAAAGAAGATTTAATGCAACACGCTTTTGAACTTTCACAACTGCCAATCGATACATTAAAATTACATCATTTACAAATTGTAAAAAATTCGGTAATGAGTGTTCAATATAAACGAAATCCTGAAAATTTTAACTTATTTACCTCTGAAAATTACATCAATTTCATTTCAGAATTTATAACATATTTACGACCAGATATTATTATTGAACGATTTATAAGTGAAGCACCTTATGATTTGTTAATTGCCCCAAATTGGGGAATGAAGAATTTTGAAATCGTTGCTAAAATTGATAAACATCTTCAAAATAAAAACCTTTGGCAAGGTAAAAACTATTGAATTTAAGTTGCCTCAAAATGTTGTAATTTTAGCTAGCTGAATTTAAAACTTGAGTTTTGGATTATTTACTTCTATTTATCTTGTTAGCACTGCTGGCTGAAATACTTGGAACCGTTGGCGGATTTGGTTCATCATTATTTTTTGTTCCAATAGCAAGTTTCTTTTTAGATTTTCATTCTGTTTTAGGAATTACTGCTATTTTTCATGTGGCCAGCAACATTACAAAAATCGCATTCTTCAGAAAAGGAATTGATAAAAAACTACTTATTTGGATTGGAATTCCAGCTATTTTATTTGTTATCATCGGAGCTTATTTTAGCAACATTATTAATACTATAATTTTAGAAATATTTCTTGCGTTGTTTTTAATTAGTATAAGTATTGTTCTAATTATTTTTAAGAACAAAACAATAAAACCAACAGTTAAAAATTCAATTTTTGGAGGTGTTTTTTCAGGCTTAATTGCTGGTTTAATAGGCACTGGAGGTGCAATTAGAGGAATAACTTTAGCTTCATTTGGGCTTAAAATAGAAACCTTTATTGCAACTTCAGCATTTATAGATTTAGGAGTAGATTTAAGCCGAAGCATTGTTTATTATAGCAATGGTTATATTCATAAACACGATTTATATTTAATCCCTTGGCTACTTGGTTGTAGTATTCTAGGAACCTATATTGGTAAAAAAATCTTGGAACATATTTCTGAAGAAAAATTTAAGTCTATTGTGCTTATTCTAATTTTAATTACTGGAATTATTACACTTGTAAAAATTTCTGCTTTTTAGTTATTAAATATTTTGTAAGTTTAGCAAATGACATCTTTTAAGGTAATACAACTTTTTGAAATGCCTTGGATTTTTATTCCAGGTTTGTAGTTACTGAATCGATACTTACCAAAAACCATAATTTTTAACTTATTAAATTATATCAAATGAACAATATTATTGTCCTAGGAGCTGGAATGGTAGGCTCAGCTATGGCTATTGATTTGACTAAAAATCATACTGTTACTATTACCGATTTTAATCAAAATACTTTAGATAAAGCAACTAAAAAATGCAATAAACTTATTCCAAAAATCTTAGATGTTACAAATAAATCAGCACTTCAAAAAGCTATTTACCCTTTCGATTTGGTCATTTGTGCCGTTCCTGGTTTTCTTGGTTTTGAAACTTTAAAAAGCATTATTGAAGCTGGTAAGAATGTGGTTGACATTTCATTCTTTCCAGAAAATTCTTTAGAATTAAATGACTTGGCAAAACAACACAATGTTACTGCCATCGTAGATTGTGGTGTCGCACCAGGAATGGGAAATATTATTTTAGGTTATTACAATGAAAAACTAAAACTAACCGATTTTGAATGTTTGGTTGGTGGTTTGCCTAAAATAAAAAAATGGCCATTTAGTTACAAAGCACCTTTTTCACCAATTGATGTTATTGAAGAATATACACGTCCGGCACGTTATGTAGAAAATGGTGTTATGGTAACTAAAGAAGCTTTAACCGATTGTGAGTATGTGGAATTTGAAGGCGTTGGAACCTTAGAATCTTTTAATTCGGACGGATTACGATCTATCATATTTACCATGCCTCATATTAAAAATATGAAAGAAAAAACATTGCGTTATCCAGGTCATGTTGAATACGTGAAGGTGTTAAAAGAAAGCGGGTTTTTTAATGAAGAAAAAATAAACCTGAACGATACTGAAGTTTCTCCTTTAGAATTTACTTCAAGAATATTATTCAATGAATGGAAATTAGGTGAACAAGAAGAAGAAATTACAGTAATGCGAATAACTTTAAAAGGAACAGATAACAGTGGCAAACAAAAAAACATTATTTACAATTTACATGATGAATATTGTTCTGAAACCAATGTTTCATCCATGTCTCGAACAACAGGTTATACGGCAACCGCAGCAGCTAACTTATTCTTAGAAGGATTGTTTTCTGAAAAAGGTGTATTCCCTCCGGAATTGGTTGGAAAACATGAAAACTGTTTTAATTATATTTTAAATTATTTAAAAGACCGAAATGTAATGTATCATAAAAAAGAACTATAAATTAGTGCGAAAAATAATTTTAATAATTAAGAGAATTATGATAGGGATTTTTGGAGTTATCCTGTTAATAGTAATCATCGGAGCAATATTTGTAAACACAAGCCCTCAATTTGGAGGAAAACCGAATAAAGTAAGTTTAATTAAAATTCAAAGCTCACTCAATTACAACGGTAGTGGAACATTTAAAAATCAGGAAATTACCGTACAAAATACAGGATTCAAGTTAAGTACCATTCCAAAATTTTTTATGAAAGGTGAAAACCTTACACCTGAGGAAAAATTGCCTCAGAAAAAAATAGCAAAAACCTATTTTGATAACGAACCTCAACAACCTAGAATCACTTGGTTCGGACATTCAACTATGTTTATTGAAATGGAAGGAATGAATATTTTTATCGATCCTATGTTGGGGGATGTTCCAGCACCTCATCCACTTTTAGGAAATTCTAGATTCAACAAAGAATTACCAATTGCAATTGAAAATTTACCAGAAATTGATTTGGTTTTAATCTCTCACGATCATTACGATCATTTAGATTATGGCTCTATCCAACAATTACATTCAAAAGTGAAGCAGTTTTATGTTCCGCTTGGTATTAAAGCTCATTTAACCGAATGGGGAGTTAATGCTTCAAAAATTACTGAATTCGATTGGTGGCAAAGTAAAATTTTAAATGAAATAGAGTTTGTTGCTGCTCCAGCTCGTCATTTTTCTGGTCGAGGTTTTACTCGAAATAATACACTATGGTCTTCTTGGATATTAAAATCTAAAAATAATTCCATTTTCTTCAGTGGAGATAGTGGTTACGGCAAACATTTTAAAGAAATTGGAAAAAAATACGGTCCGTTCGATTTTGCAATGATGGAATGTGGACAATACAACGAGCAATGGTCTCAGATACATATGACCCCAGAAGAAACAATTCGAGCTTCGAAAGATGTAAAAGCCAACTTAATGATGCCCATTCATTGGGGTGCTTTTAAATTAGCATTACACACTTGGAACGACCCCATTATTAGAGCAACTAATAAAGCAAATGAATTAAATATACCTATTGCAATACCTAAAATTGGAGAAGCAATTGTGCTAGATAGAAGTAAATTTCCTTCTGAAAAATGGTGGATTGATTAAATTTTGCGCCTTACTTAAATTGTCATTCCTGCGAAGGCAGGAATCTATTGCAAAAACTATAGACAATACTTAATATTACTCTGGATACCTGCCTTCGCAGGTATGACAATAATTATTCAGAATAGTAAAATAAAGGTCTTTTTAAAACTCAAATTTTAATTGAACCACAATAGGTTTTTCTAACGTCTTTTTAGAGTGAATATTTAAATTAGTGACTGAAATACCTAACAACCGAACTGAGTTTAGAACTTTATCTTGAAACAATAATTCTTTAACTGTTTCCAGTAAAACAGCTTTTTCTTTTACGAAAAAAGGCAATGTTTTGCTTCGTGTTTGTGTTTTAAAATCGCTGTATTTAATTTTAAGAGTGATGGTTTTTCCAGCTACTTTCGATTTCACTAAACGACTTTCTAATTCTTCTGAAATTTTTTCTAATTTTTCTAGCATAAAAATCTCAGAAGTTAAATTCGTCATAAAGGTATGTTCCGCAGCAACCGATTTTCGTTCGCGATTGGGTTTTACTTTACTATGATAATTTCCTCTTACTAAATTGTAATAATGACTACCCGATTTTTTAAAATGTTCTACCAGAAAAGATTCACTTTTTAATTTTAAATCACTCCCCTTAAAAATACCCAGGTTGTACATTTTTGCTGCTGTAACTTTTCCTATGCCGAAGAATTTTTTAATTGGTAATTCCTCTAAGAAAGAAATTACCTCTTCAGGAGGAATAGTTTTTTGACCGTTTGGCTTATTAATATCTGAAGCTATTTTAGCTATAAATTTACTATTTGAAATTCCCGCAGATGCGTTTAATTGTACTTCATTCGCTATTCGCTGTCTAATTTCTTTTGCAATTAAAGTTGCTGACGGATTTCCCTTTTTATTTTTAGTAACATCTAAAAATGCTTCGTCTAAAGAAAGTGGCTCTACCAAATCGGTATACTCATGAAAAATGGTTCGTATTTTTTTTGAAATTTCTTTATAACGTTCAAAACGAGGTCTAACAAAAATTAAATGTGGACATTTTTTTCGAGCTACGACACCGCTCATTGCAGAGCGCACTCCAAATTTACGTGCTTCATAGCTTGCTGCAGAAACAACTCCTCTTTCTCCTCCACCTCCAACTGCTAATGGTTTGCCTCTTAATTCAGGATTGTCCAATTGCTCTACCGATGCGTAAAACGCATCCATATCTACGTGAATTATTTTGTTATATGCTGTTATTTCATTGCTCAAAGTAAACAAATATAGCAAAGAAAAAGGGTTGCGAAATGCAACCCTTCTTAAACATTTATTTTAATTATTTTTTAAATAACTCCAAGATCTAACATCGTATCGGCTACTTTAATAAAACCAGCAATATTTGCTCCTTTTACATAGTTAATATAGCCATCTTCCTGTTTTCCATATTTTTCACAAGCTATATGAATTGAACTCATTATTTGTAATAATTTGGCATCAACTTCTTCGTTTGTCCAATTAATTTTCATTGCGTTCTGAGTCATTTCCAAACCAGAAACAGCTACACCTCCTGCATTTGCAGCTTTTCCAGGAGCAAACGGAGTTTTATTATTATGAAATACGTCTATAGCTTCTGGTGTACACCCCATATTCGAAACTTCAACCACATATTTAACGCCGTTTTTAAGTAAAATTTCAGCATCTTCACCATTCAATTCATTTTGAATTGCTGATGGCATTGCAATATCACAAGGAACTTCCCAAGGTTTTTTACCTGCAAAGAATTTTGCTTCTGGAAACTCATCAACATAAGGAGAAACAATATCATTATTAGAAGCTCTTAATTCTAACAAATAGTCAATTTTTTCAGCATCTAATCCAGCTTCATCATAAATATAACCATCAGGACCAGAAATAGTTATTACTTTTCCGCCTAATTCTAAAACTTTTAATGCAACACCCCAAGCAACATTACCAAAACCAGAAACTGTTACTATTTTTCCTTTAAAAGTATCATTGTTCACTTTCAACATATCATCTGCAAAATAAACAGCTCCAAATCCAGTTGCTTCAGGACGAATTAATGAGCCTCCCCAGTTTAATCCTTTACCAGTTAAAACTCCTGAATTCTCCATTTGAAGTTTTTTATACATACCGTACATAAAACCAATTTCACGACCGCCTGTTCCAATATCTCCCGCAGGAACATCGGTACTTGGGCCTATTACTCTCCATAACTCTAGCATAAAAGCTTGACAGAAACGCATAATTTCAGCATCTGATTTTCCTTTCGGATTAAAATCTGAACCGCCTTTACCACCTCCCATTGGAAGTGTTGTTAGTGCATTTTTAAATATTTGTTCAAATCCTAAAAATTTAAGAATACTAATATTTACACTTGGGTGCAATCTTAGCCCTCCTTTGTAAGGGCCAATAGCGTTGTTAAACTGTACTCTATGTCCTAAATTTACTTGAACATTTCCAGCATCGTCCATCCAAGAAACTCTAAAAGTTAAAATTCTATCTGGTTCTACTAAACGTTCAATTATTTTTGCAGCTTCGTATTGTGGATTTTCATTGTAAATATCCTCGATAGATTCTAATACTTCGTGAACTGCTTGTAAATACTCTTTTTCACCCGGATGCTTAGCCTCCAAGTTGTTCATTATTTCGATTACATTCATAATATATTCTTATTTTTTTGTGTCATTTTTAATGGGTGCAAAATTAGTCAATTATTGTTTTAGTTTGTTTAAAAAAGCTAAATAATTATTAGCAATATTTGTTACTTATTCAGACCTATAATATTCATTACATAATTGGTTTTTAGTAATTTACATAAAACCATCAGGCGGCAATTCATCAATCGATTCTTCTATAGGTTCTTCTTCAATATTAAGTTCAATTCCCTCCTTAAAAATCGCTGCTTTATTTAATTTTCCATCAATTCTTATGGTTAAAGGATTTTTAAATTTTATATGCCGTAAATACTCGTCTTCATATATAGGTTTAATGTTATTTAAATAGTCTAAATCAAAAATTCCTTCGTTTATAAATGGGTTAACTGTTAAATAACCTACTTTAAATGAAGTTAAATTCTGAAAGAAATGTGTTCCCTGACTTGGGTCGATTCTAAAATCATGCAAGCCCGCTTCCACAATAATTTTAGCCGATGAAATTTGAGGCCAAATTACAGGAATTCCCAACCAAGGATCGCTAGATCCCCAACGTCCTGGGCCTACCAAAATATAATGATTTCCTTCTTCTTCAAACTTTTTGTTGATTTTCTCAACAGCAGAAGCAATTTCACGTGTATTGGCCGAATTAAATGTATCTGGTTTTATATACACAAAATCACAAATATCTTCGTATTTCCCGTTTCCTAAAGCAGATTCAGAATAAATTATCGTGTCTTCAAAATTGATATTTTCAGGTAAAACATTGGTTGTTTCAATCGTTTCAACAATAGGTCGTATTTGTAAAAAGCTAAATATTTTTGGCTCTCCTTTTGGAACATCTAGTTTAACGGCAAACTCCATTTCTATGGGATTACGCATTTCTCTTTGTCCAATTCGCAATAAATCTTGTAAAATCTCGGGTAACGGAAAGGTGTTGTATTTTAAAATATTATCGAAAGTTAACACACGAATTCCGTCTTGTAAAACTCCAGGTCTAATAATATTATTTTGTAAGTCATACGTTGAAGCAACGTATTTTAACGACCCATGAGTTTTTGCACTTCTTAAAGTTATTTTTTTCTTATTGATTGATTCATTTAAAGATGTTTTGTAACTCTCAGGATTCATATCTAACCCGTAAAAGTGCTTTTGAGTTTCTCTTTGTGCAGTTCCTGGAGAAGATAATTGTAATATTTTTTTTGGATGATACGGTGAAAAACGCAATGTTCGTCCTCCTCCTACAATTATTTCACCTAGACCTAAGGCTATATTAGCAATTCCTTCACTAGGCTTTTCATCTCCTAACGGATAAAAATTAATAGATCGGGCTACGCCTGATAAATTTGGGTAATAAACATCTTCATATTCTTTACCTGTTACTTCTTGTAAAATTACAGCCATTTTATCTTCTTCAATAGTTTGAGAAGTTGCTTTTAAATATGCCTTACTATTTTGATAAAAGGCAGATGCAATTACAGATTTTACAGCCTTTGCTACCATTTCAAGCATTTCTTCTTTCTCGGCATTCGGAATCATATATGTGGCAAAAACACCAGCAAATGGTTGATAATGTGAATCTTCCAAGACACTTGAAGAACGAACCGCTAAAGGTGAGTTTGTCACTTCTAAAAAGGCTCTAATATCTTGCAAAACCCAATCTGGCAGCTTTTTTGATACAAATTTTTCTAAAATTTCTTGGTCATCCTTACTTTTTGCGGCAAACCGAATTAGTTTGTGTGTTTCAATAAATTCGTCGAAAACTTCTGTACTAATAACAACAGTTCTAGGAATAGAAATAGTTACACCTTCAAACTTATTAAAAAGCTTCTTTCTTTTTATAAATGAATCGATAAATGCTAAACCTCTACCTTTTCCTCCGAGTGCACCTTCTCCTATTCTAGCAAAACCAAAATATTCGTCATATTTATTTCTATCAAACTTTGCAATGACACCTCTTGAACGGTACAAACGATACGATTTTATGGCGTTTATAAAATACGCTCGAGACTGTTCAACATCTTCAAAGTCTTCAATTTCAACATTTGCAAATAATTGTGCAAGAGGAAATAGTGCTCGAGATTCTAACCATTTCGAAAATTCAGAACGAATAGCATGGTATTTTACACACTCTAAAGAAACGTGCTGTAAAGCTCTTTGTAAACTTTTTAAATCCTTTACGGTTGCTAAAACCTTCATTTGAGTAGGGTCCCAAAGTTCCAAATCTCCAAAAGCAAAATATTTTGCGATATAATTCTTTAAATCTACTCCTAAAGTCTCAGAATGTTTGTATAAGAATTTACCTTTTAATTCTAAAGTTCTTTTTTCATTCTCACTATCGGATGATTGAATTAAAAAAGGGAAGTAGCGTTTGTAACTTCTTACGTACTGCAGCAAATGAAATCCTGCTTCAGTATCTCTTACTCCATCTCTAGCATAAGAAACGTCTGAAATAACGCCTAAAAGTTTATCTCTATATTTTCCAAATAGGCTTAACCCATCTTCATAATTCGTAGCTAAGAGTATTTTTGGTCTTCCACGCATTAGCATCATTCTCCTATGTTCATTTAGTCCTTCCGACATAAATGCGTGTGTTTGCTTTAATATTACCTTGTAAATCATAGGTAAATACCTCGAATAAAACTTCAGAGAATCTTCTACAAGCAAAATAGCTTTAACTCCCACTTCGTTAATATCGTGTTCGGCATTCATTCTATCTTCAGCTAATTTTATAATTGCCAAAAATATTTCCACATTTCCATTCCAATGAAAAACATAATCTATAGTTCCTTCGTTTTCTTTTGCAACTTGTTTTCTTAACTGAGAAGAATAATGACTTAATGCTGCTATAGGAACATTTGGAAAAGCTTCTTTAATTTTCTTGGATGTGTCAAAAGCCTTGTAGCTACCAACATCGAGCCAAGTTATGACTAAATCTATATTATCAGAATCAAGCATTCTAATCGCTCTTCTTGCTGAATTGGCATGTACAAAAGAAGGAGGGTATCTTAAATGAAGTGATGTATATTCGTTAAAAATTCGCTCATCAATTCTTCCATCTTCCTCAAGCATATAGTAATCATAGTTTGAACATACTATGAGCACCTTGTAAATTCGATTTTGCATTAATTGATTAAATGCTACTTCTTCGAATTCATAAGTTCGTAAATCTGGAAGTTCTTTTTTAAACATTCTTTGCTTATTTATATGCAAGATATAATATTATTGCTAATTAATAATCAAAAAAAAGGTTGCCAAATTGGCAACCTTTTTTATTTAATTTAATTTATTGAATTACACTACACCTTGTGATAACATAGCATCTGCTACTTTCACAAAACCTGCAATATTTGCTCCAGTTACGTAATCGATAGTTCCATCATCTTTTTTACCATACTTGATACAAGAATCATGAATATCGTGCATAATTTTCTTTAATCTTTCGTCAACTTCTTCACGAGTCCAATTAATACGTAATGAGTTTTGAGACATTTCTAAACCAGAAGTTGCAACACCACCAGCATTTGAAGCTTTACCAGGAGCATATAAAATATTTGCATCTTGGAAAGCAATAATTGCATCAGGTTTAGAAGGCATATTAGCACCTTCTGATATTACAAAACAACCATTAGCTAACAATTTTTTAGCATCTGCTAAATCAACTTCGTTTTGAGTTGCACAAGGCATTGCTATATCACATTTTTCTCCCCAAGGTCTTTCTCCTGCTACATATTTTGCATTTGGATATTGTTTAACATATTCGCTTATTCTACCGCGTTTGTTATTTTTAAGATCCATTACAAATGCTAATTTATCAGCATCAATACCTTCTTCATCATAAATATATCCACCAGAATCAGATAAAGTAATAACTTTTGCTCCTAATTGAGTTGCTTTTTCACAAGCGTACTGAGCAACGTTTCCAGAACCTGATACCGTAACAGTTTTTCCTTTTAAAGAATCACCTCTAGTTCCTAACATACTTTGTGCGAAATATACAGTACCATAACCAGTTGCTTCAGGACGAATTAATGAACCACCCCAAGACATTCCTTTACCAGTTAAAACTCCTGTAAATTCGTTACGTAGTTTTTTATACATTCCGAATAAATATCCAATTTCTCTACCACCAACACCAATATCTCCCGCAGGAATATCTGTATTTGGACCAATATGACGGAATAACTCGCTCATAAAACTTTGGCAGAATCGCATAATTTCACCATCCGATTTTCCTTTAGGATCAAAATCTGAACCTCCTTTACCACCACCCATAGGCAATGTAGTTAGTGCGTTTTTGAAAACTTGTTCAAAAGCTAAAAATTTAAGAATACTTAAAGTAACTGATGGATGAAAACGTAAACCTCCTTTGTAAGGTCCAATTGCAGAATTCATTTCAATTCTGTAACCACGACTTACTACTATTTCACCTGAATCATCAATCCAAGGTACTCTAAACATTAATACTCTTTCTGGCTCTACCATTCTTAACAAAATATTTTTGCCATTGTAGATTTCTTTGCTTGCTATATAAGGTATCACAGTTTCTGCTACTTCCTCTACAGCTTGTAAAAATTCTGGTTCAAATTGGTTACGTTGTTTTACCAAATCCATAAACCCTTTTATTTTTGATTCCATAATTTATTAGATGTTATATTATATTATACGTAATTTGCTAAACAAATATACTGATATTTTTAAACTATTATAAATTTTATAACGAAATTTTACGCAACTTTTAGAACTTTCTAAAACGTTTTCGTAAAATTGTATATTATTCCCTAATCTAGGGATTGAAAAAATCTAATTTTTTAATTGAAAAAAGAAAAAACCCAGAAATGGATATTTTCCTTTATTCAAAATAAAATTCCTTAAATTTGCTGCCTAATTTTATATGAGAGATGTTAGATAAGGTAAAAGAACTTATTGGAGAAGTAAATTCATTTGAAGCAAGTAAAAAAGAAGATATTGAAACGTTTAGAATAAAATTTTTAAGTAAAAAAGGAATTTTAAATGATTTATTTGCTGAATTTAAAAATGTTGCTCCTGCCGAAAGGAAAGAATTTGGACAAGTATTAAATACATTGAAAAACGCTGCTCAAAATAAAGTGAATGCTTTAAATGATGCGCTTGAAAGTTTACATGAACAAAAAGGTGTTTATGGCGATTTAACTAAACCTGCAGAGCCTATTGAGTTAGGATCAAGACATCCAATTTCTATTGTTAGAAATAAAATTATAGATGTTTTTTCTAGAGTTGGTTTTACGGTTTCAGAAGGGCCAGAAATTGAAGATGATTGGCATAATTTTACTGCTTTAAATTTACCAGAATATCATCCGGCAAGAGATATGCAGGATACTTTCTTTATAGAAACCAATCCAGATATTTTATTACGAACGCATACGTCTTCGGTACAAGTACGCTATATGGAAAATCATAAACCACCTATTAGAACTATTTCTCCTGGTCGTGTTTTTAGAAATGAAGATATCTCGGCACGTGCACATTGTATTTTTCATCAAGTTGAAGGATTGTATATCGATACCGATGTTTCTTTTGCCGATTTAAAACAAACGCTTTTATATTTTACCAAAGAAATGTTTGGTAAATCTAAAATACGATTGCGTCCATCTTATTTCCCGTTTACCGAGCCAAGTGCAGAAGTAGATATTTATTGGGGGTTAGAAACTGAAACCGATTATAAAATTACCAAAGGTACAGGTTGGTTAGAAATTATGGGTTGTGGAATGGTGGATCCTAATGTATTGAAAAATGCCAATATTGATCCTGAAATTTACTCAGGTTATGCTTTTGGAATGGGTATAGAACGTATTGCAATGTTGTTGTATCAAATACCAGATATTAGAATGTTTTATGAAAACGATGTTCGTTTTTTAGAGCAGTTTAAGTCGGTAATATAAAAAAGTAACGTTTTCGTCAACCTGAAATAAGTTCAGAATGACGGTTATCAATTCTTTTTAGCTTGTTTAATTTGTTTAGAACCAAATATGAAAAAAGATATTGAAATACCTGTGGTAAAAGATGTTTTTATGGCTGTTGTTAAAGAATTCAACGACGAATTTAAATGTGATGATTGGAACGCATATATCATAAACAACAAAGAAACCGATATTGAAATGGTGCTTATTGTATCAAAAGGTTATGATGAAGATAAACTTTTAGAAACCGCCGTTTTAAGACATAAAATTGATAAGCTTCCCGCTAAATCTTTTGCTAAAGTTGAGTTGTTACAAAATGAAGTATTAAAGCTTACAAACTTTTTTAATGTCACTTTTTTTGAAGGAAATTCAATGTTTGATAAAAAATTTGAGTTTAAAAAAGGATCGATAAAAGATGGTACTTTGCGAAAGCTACCTTTATTAAATAAAAAAGGCATTTTGGTAAAATAAATTAACTAATAACTTATGAAACAATATATTACATTACTGGTATTATCAGCATTATTTCTTAGCTGTAAAACAAATGAAACACCATTATACGTTGGTACCTACACAAATGAATCGAGCGAAGGTATTTACAAATTATCATTTAATGAGGAAACTGGTAAACTTGGTAATTTAACCTTGGTTACTAAAACTAGTAATCCGTCTTTTTTAACATTTGATAGTGAAAAAAAGTACTTGTATGCTGTACAAGAAAATAATGATTTTAATGGTGAAAATAGCGGAGCAGTTTCAGCTTATAAAGTTGAAAAATCGGGAAATTTATCCTTATTAAATACAGTTAGTAGTAAAGGTGCACATCCTTGTCATATTGCAATTGATTCCGAAAATAAAAACCTCGTAGTATCAAATTATTCTGGAGGAAACGTTGCATTGTATCAAACTTTAGAAAACGGAGGTCTTTCGGACGCTTATCAAGTAATAAATCATAATTTAGACAGTATTCAATCGCATGCACATTCGTCTCAATTTGTCGATAATTCTCTTTTCGTTGCTGATTTAGGTAAAAATGCGGTTTATGAATACACAAAACAAGGAAAATTATATAATTTGAAGACTAACTCAATTGTAGCTATGGAACAAAATTCTGGTCCCAGACATTTTGTTTTAGACGCTTCAAATAAATTTATTTACATCATAAATGAACTTTCCAGTTCTATTACTACTGCAAAGAAAAATGGTGAAAACTTCGAATTCCTAAACCATACTTCAACCTTAGCTGACTCATTTAAAGGAGAGAGTTATTGCGCCGATATTCACATTTCAACAGATCAAAAATTTATTTATGGCTCAAACAGAGGTGAAAATTCAATTGTCGTATTCAAACGAAATTTAGAGACTGGAGAATTAGAGAAAATTCAGAATATTGGTACAGAAGGAGATTGGCCAAGAAATTTCACTTTAAGTCCGAACGGAAATCATTTATTAGTAGCCAACCAAAGAAGCAATAATATTAGTGTGTTCAAAATTAATGCTACCACAGGTAAATTAAGTTATTTACACAGTTTTGAAATGAATACTCCTGTTTGTTTGTTGTTTTAACTAAAAAAGTCTTAAAATTCATTCCAATTGGCGAGTTTTCATCGAAATGTACAACAGGTAAAGAATAGTACTTTTCTGAAAATAGTAAAGTGGTAATTGCCACTTTTTTTATGCAATTGAAATACGTACTTTTGCCCGAAGAAAACAATCACAAATGTCAAGAATTTTAACAGGTGTTCAAAGCACAGGAACACCACACTTAGGAAATTTATTAGGAGCCATTATTCCAGCTATTGAAATGGCAAACGATCCGAAAAATGAATCGTTTTTATTTATTGCTGATATGCACTCTTTAACTCAAATTAAAGACGGAAAAGAATTACGCCAAAATACCTACAGCACAGCTGCAACTTGGCTTGCTTGTGGTTTAGATATTGAAAAATCTGTTTTTTATCGTCAAAGTGATATTCCAGAAGTTACTGAACTATCTTGGTATTTAAGCTGCTTTTTCCCTTACCAACGTTTAACATTAGCGCATAGCTTTAAAGATAAAGCAGATAGATTGGGCGATGTAAATGCAGGTTTATTTAGCTACCCAATGTTAATGGCTGCTGATATTTTATTGTACGATGCTGAAATTGTTCCTGTTGGAAAAGATCAATTACAACATTTAGAAATGACTCGTGATGTTGCAAATAGATTTAACAATCAAATGGGTGATACTTTAGTTCCGCCAGATGCTAAAATTCAAAAAGATACAATGTGGGTTCCTGGAACTGATGGTGGAAAAATGAGTAAATCTAGCGGAAATATTATCAATATATTTTTACCAGACAAGCAGTTACGTAAACAAATTATGAAAATTAAAACGGATTCAACGCCGTTAGAAGATCCAAAAAACCCAGATACTTGTAACTTATATGCTTTGTATAAATTGCTTGCCTCAGAGAAAGAAATTGCCGAAATGAGAACTAAATATGAAGCTGGAAATTACGGTTACGGGCACGCAAAACAAGCTTTTTACGAATTGTTAATTGATAAGTTTTCTGAAGAAAGAACACGTTACAATTACTTTATGGAAAATTTAGAAGAAATAGACAAGGCTTTAGCTATTGGCGCTGAAAAAGCGCGTAATGTAGCTTCAAAAGTACTTAAAAGAGTGAGAACTAAGGTTGGGTATTAGATAAGTTATTAAAGTGGACTAAAATTTAAAGTGCCTCGAGTTTTTAATTTTAAAACTTTAGGTATTTTAAGTACTTCACAATTAATACTCCGTATAAGTATGCACGCTTGTATCTGCCACTGGTAAATAATTAACCCCAAACCAACACACCAATAAAACTATAAATGCCAATGCTAATATAGTTAAGGCTTGCTTTGTTTTATGTACATGAAAATGGCGATAATGAATGTAAATTAAATAGCCCATCCAAGTTAAAAATGCCCATACTTCTTTTGGATCCCAGGTCCAATAATGGCCCCAAGCTTCTTTTGCCCAAAGCGCACCAAATAGCAATCCTAGCGTTAAAAATGCAAAGCCTATATATACTAAATTATCGGCTAATTTTAAGGTTTCTAGTTTAAAATTTCCTTTAAAACTGTCGTAACTTCCTTTAATAGCCACAATACTTGAAGCCGCTAAAACTGCATAAGAAAATAAGTAAACCAACACATGAGGCACAAACCAAACACTTTGCAAAGCTGGCATTAGTGTTTTAGAGTAGGTTTCTGGATTTAAATAGTTAATAACAAGGAAAAGTGAAGCCATTCCAAAACTGTAAGCTAAAAACCACTTATATTTCCAACGAATATAGGTTATGAATCCAATTAATGGTAAAAATGTAGAATACCATAAACGTGTTTCACCTAATGTTCTCATTGGCGGACGATCTAACTCCAACCATAATTTAATCACAAATACAATTAAAATAGTCCAACCTGCTAAAAACAATATGTTTGCAAATTTTATAAAACTTGGTTTTTTATAGGAAACTACTAAAAATACAATTCCAATTACCCAAGTAATTAAAATTAAAGTGCTGTATAAAGGAAAATCAATCCAGGTCATTTTGTTCGTTTTTAGTTATTTTATTTCCTACCCAAAACATATAAAAAGCACCAGCAATCATCATAAAAATTCCGGCATAAATTACAGGTAACCAAGGGTCTCTAACTAATTCAATAACGCTTAAATTAGACCATTTTCCCATTTTATCGTCATAACTTAATTGGTATAATTTCCAACCTTTATATTTGAATGGCTTGTTTACTTCTAGGGTTGTAGTTGTTTTCTCTCCATCTTTTGAAAGAATATCGATATCTGAACTAAATTTTTTCGCTTCTGGAATTGTCATCACCATCGATAACTCATCGTTTATTTTTAACGATTGGTATTGATAAGCAAAACTTCCGCAGGTAATCCAACCATTTACTATTGAATCATTTTCTGTGTTTTTCACTGAAATTAATGCAGATGGTGGTGCTCCTAAATCATTTACTCTTGCAAATCTATCACCAATTCTACCAGATGAAGTAAAATACTCTTCAACCTCAACTTCGTAGTTGTTATAAATGTATTGCTCTCCTTTTTCAATTAAGTATAAATTCTTTCCGTTGTTATGCAACACTTCACCAGAAACATTATCGACCAAAGCTAATTTTGGAGCATATTCTTCAATTAAAAAATCGTTTAAATGAATAGCAAAAGGCAGTTCAACTTCTTGTCTGCTTTGATTCGTGGCAACCCAACTTACTTTACCTTCAAATGTATTGAGCGACAATCTTTGCAAATCTCCAGTTCCTAACATTCCAGCAGTTAAAGCAAGAAATAATCCTAAATGGTTTAAAATAAAACCAAAATTTGACCATTTAAACTGAAATAATCTTTTAATAGTAATTAACCCTAAACAAGTTAAAAATTGAAATAGCACTAATAAAAAAGCCCAATTACTCGTAATGTGGTTTAAACCTAAATTGTTAATGATGCTGTTTTCTGAAGTAACCTGTGGAATAATTCCCATTATCATTACTAATACTGTTACTAAAACAATACTAGAAATGGATGCAGGAACCTTCGTTAACCAACGAATTAATTGTGTATTTGTAAACCATTTGTACAAAACAATTAGCAACAAAACGTACCCAACAATAACATAAATGTTCATTGGGTAAGACAATGTTATTGTTGCGTTTCCGGTGGTCATAACTTCTAAAAAGAAGCCTGTAAGCATTAAACCAATACCTATAAAAAAAGATTCAACGTAACCCCAGGGAGATTCCCAAAGATTACGTTGAATTTTAGAATTATCACTCATATTAATTAGTAGTTAGTAGTTGGTATCTAGTAGTAAGTAAATTAAACTTTTACAATAAAAATTCACTTTGCACAAAGTAATGAAAAATTTAAATACTAGCTACTTGTTACCATATACTATAATTAATAATTTGCTTCTCTTTTTGCAGCAGCCTCATCCCATTTAGGAGCTAACTCTTTTAAGAAACGTTGTTTATCTTCTTTCATTTTCTCTATTGGTAAGCCAATAAATTCTTGAGCGTTTGCTTTTGTATCAATATTTGGATAAGGAACTTCACCATTAAATCCTAAAGTCATTAATAACCTTGCTAATTTAATTCTAGTTTCTTGAGTAATATCAATACCTCTACCAATTACTCTACCTGTTTCAACTGGTGCGTGGAAAGATCCACCGTGAGATGCCGCAGCATAATCCCAACGCCATTGTCCTAAACGAATTCCGTGTAGAATATCTTTCATTTGTTCTTCTGTAGCACCTAATTCCCAAGCTTTTCCAGCTTCAACATGTGCACGAACTAATAACTCTTCGAGTTTATCTCTGTTATGGATAATTCTATCTTGGTTATCAAATACGTTTTTAATTAATTCATCTTTTTCTTCTCTATGACAAACTTGACAAGAATTTGCAACGTTGTTTAAAGGAGATTGAATATGGTGATCGGTAAATTTTTGTCCACCTTCCGTTTTGTAAGGCATATG
>Ga0209121_10002440_pt1 | contig 18898 bp, 12 predicted proteins | sample Cruoilmetagenom3_FD_187292 | JGI IMG/M metagenome (GOLD analysis project Ga0209121, IMG submission 187292) | Oil polluted marine microbial communities from Coal Oil Point, Santa Barbara, California, USA - Sample 3 (SPAdes) (version 2) | ecosystem: Environmental > Aquatic > Marine > Oil seeps ...
TTCGAATTTACATCCGCATTCACTTGCAAACCAAGAATATTATCAGCGCCGAACTGCGCGGACTCGGTAATTACATCCGGCCCACTTAGGAAGGAATTTTCTGTATCCCCTGCGATAAACCCTGCCGTGGCAAAACCGCTAATGTCCACCGCAGCGTGGACAGGGGCAATATAAAGAGCCACAAAAAACAAAGTATAATATCGGTTTTTCAAACGTAAAAGTTTAATCAACATCGTATTTTCCTAGCCGATAACCATAATTCACTTTTGAATAAAGGGGGCTGCCCCGGAAATCGCTGCGACTGCCGTATTAAAAACATTTAGAGTTGCACTAAAAAACCACATCGACAACAAAGCTCAACAGGTTCACTTCATCTCCTGGGTCACTATAAAAAACCCCCCAAGAATTATCATCTGGGATAATTTTTTGATAATCCATTTTAAGGGTCGTCTGACTACTGAAGTCATATCGCAAACCCAAGGTATAAGATTTTTGTAAAATTAACTCAGCATTACCAGGCACGACCATATCCTGTGGTGCCAACCAAAATTCAGCGGGAATACCCTGCGGAGGAGGGGAAGGCAGCGCCGAACCCGCCGGAAAAAATGCTGACTGGTGATCAGACTGGGTATCTGAATAGGTAAAGTGTGGCAAAAAGTCTCCCAAACGATAGCCCAGGGTAATATAGCCAGCCATCATGTCAGAAACAGTTCGAATATCACCTTGCGAATTATTATGAATATCTTTGTTTACTAATTCGGCAATTAAAACAATATTATTTTGCTCGTATTCAAATCCAGCGGATAGAAATGTCATATCAATGTTGAGGCTCAAGTCTACCCCGCCAGTCGAGAATAAAAACCCGACACCATCTGCCTGTGTAGCGGTAAAGCTCAGCCTTCCATTCTCAAAATTTGCAATCAGTGTAGCCCCGTATACAAGATTTACTTCTCCACGCCCCCCCACTGAATTAAATTCCGGAGAAGAACCAAGAAAGGGTTGTATTAACCATTCAAGCTGATCATCACCGAAAGAATAAAATAGATCTAAACCGGAATAAGTAGCAAGAGGTAACACGGTATACACTTCAATGGGAGGCCGAACCCAGGGATAACTGATCCCAATTTCTTGGTATTCACTATAAAGAGTAGCGGGAAAGTTCAAACGACCCATGCGCGCCGATACGTCATCTGATAAATTAAAGCCAACATAGGCCCATTGGGCAGCGACAGAGTAACTATCCACCGTTCCCTTAGCGAGTAATTGCGCCCCGACAGTCGTTTGTTTATTAATGTCCGCCGAAATCTGAAACCCAAGCGTATTATCGGCCCCAAATGAAGCGGACTCACTGATTACATCCGAAGCACTGATAAAAGTAGCATCGCTATCACTCACAACATAACCAGCCGAGGCAAATCCGGAAATATCTACCGCCGCATTTGCGAGGCCCGCATTAATCATTAACATTGCCAATAGAGAGTGTCGCTTTAAAAATCTATATTTCATAGGAACCACCTCCATTATTTAACATCAAAGATTATTTTTATGCTGTCATCGGCATTCTCACTGTTAATGTAAGCAATGCTTTCAGGGTGAGATGCGACCCAGCTCTTTATCTCCTTATCATTGGCCAGCACTCTTGGAGGAACGCCTTTCCCCGTAAAAATCAAACGAGACCAATAGGCAGAAACCTGAGACAAACTCTTACCCACCACCTTTTTATAAAACTCTTCTTTTTCTTCGCTCTCTTTCTCCTGATCAAGTGCGGCAATGATCAAGCCATTTGGAAACTCTTTATTTTTACCCAGATAAATTCGCTTTAATTTATCTTTGGTAATGGCTTCAAGGCTATTACCAGGGTGGACAATAACCACCAGCTCTGCATTACTGTAAGTACTGCTTAACAACAAAACAGAGACAAAAAATAGCTTTTTAAATATCTTGTTCTTCATTTTTCCGCCCCCTAGAAAGTCACGTCGATTGCAAAACTAAACAGGCTGACTTTGTCATCAGCGGGCTCCTGCAAAAACAGCCCCCAAGACTCTTCCTGCGGCTCTATTTCCTGATACTCAAACTTTAAGGCAGTACGAGGCAAAAAATCATAACGCAGGCCTAAAGTGATAGAATCCTGCTTGTACGAGAGCGGTGCGGGGGGTAGCTGCATCTCCGCCACAGAAACCATGGCGGGCAACTGGGCTACTTGTTCCGCTGGAAGGCCCTGAGCTAGTTTCGATGCGATAGCTGGGTCGTTTATTGCCGAAAGGGGGTCGGTCTGTAGAAGCGTCAACTCGTCAAGGCCTAAGCCTAAGGATCCAACAACAGCAGAGTCGCCAAGAAGCTCTCCCAGAGATGCCTGAATCAGACTCAAGCCCGACACCTGATCCACATCCGAATCTGCGCTAGCAAAGGTAATATGGGGTAAAAGCTTACCCATTCGATATCCCAGCGTTACATACCAAGCATCACCTTCTATAGTAGAAGCGCCCGGTATACCCGATAAATCAAACTCCTTCGCCATATATTCGGAAGTAAATACCACATTAGCAATTTCCAGATCAGCACCAAGCACTACGACTTGTACATCCATGCCGAACCCAAACTCTGGGCTGCTGCCAACAGCATCGTTCACTTTCATCACATGCGCTCTAAGGGATCCGTATTCAAACTGCAACGAGGTATTCAGGCCAATACCTAGCTGAACTTCCATTTCAAAGCTGTCTGAGGCATTTGGTGGTGCCGACCCCACATAGGGCTGAAAAACAAGGTTGGCATCACCAATGTTAAGCGTATAAAGAATATCAATGCCCGAATAGGAGGTCACCGGAATGCCAGAATAAACCTCCATTGGCGGCCTGATCCATGGGTAGGCGTAACCCACATCCACGTATTCAGAGCTCATTACAATAGGTAATACCAGACGCCCGGCACGCACAGAGAAATCGTGCCTGGGATGGTAGTCAATAAAGGCCCAGTGAGCCTCCAGGTTATAACCATCCAACACCCCTTTTGCCAATAACTGGCCAGTAAAGCTAACCTGATCATTCATATCAGACGAAACCTGTATGCCGATGGTATTATCAGCCCCAAAGGTCGCCGATTCACTGAACACATCGGTACCGCTAATAAAATCAGCATCCATATCCCCAGTCACAAAGCCCGCGGTGGCGAAACCATTTATTTTTACCGGGAAGTCTGCCGCCTGAACAGGCAGGCTTACCAACAGCCCCAGACTACAAACAATACTTAATGCTTTGCACTTTTTGTTCATATTCGCCTTACCATTTCTATATCTTTCCCTTAATAGATCCCACCAGGCAGGCCAAAAGGCTAACAGCCTTTTCTGCTTCTTCAAGTTATACCCTTATTACATCAATCCAAGTTTGTAACGAACAATTAGGTGCCTTCGATGAGAGCACATACATGAATTAAACGGACCATCTTGGAATAGGTATAGTCGTTAGAAAAGAATACGCAAGATTACTACCTACGATCATCTACTCATTGATACACATTTCGTCGCAATATATCTTGCGAAAAGCAGCCTGCAAACCCCACGTGCAAGTGAGTAGGAACGGCTTAAAACTCAGCCTACAGGCTATTCTTAAACTCGAAACAGGGCCTGCTACACATAAGGGCCATTTCCAGAAAACAACATTTGAGATCCATAACAAGGAAGATGGGCTATTGTTTATAGATGGCTATCTACTATTGATTTAACACCATGCTTACTGGCCTTTCTGCCATATCAAGCCCTGTGTTAACGCAGAAAACGATTGAGACTATTTACAAGAGAAAAGGATATCACCCTTGTTTAAGAATTGGCCCATTCGAAAAAAAGTCATGCTTATTGCAGGAATTTCTATCCTGGGTTTTGTCATTTATCTCACTTCAAATTATTTTGTTTCCCTTTCTACCGACGAACACCTTACCAATATCCAAAGCAATGACTTTCCCATTCTTGAAATTGTAAACGAAGCCTCCATTTCCACCGGCGCAATGAAACTGAGTTTCTCTGCAGCGGTGGATACGGGTGAACAGGAGGAGCTGGTTCGGGCACAGGAAATATACGAAATAGCCCGAAGAGACTTAAACAGGATCAAGCAAATTTCTCCTGAGTTAACAGAGCAAGTGAAGCAAATTACCAAAGTCCTTAACGCTTACTATGAGGCATCCAGCACGGTAGCAAGCGGCATGCTGGATGAATCTATTAGTTCCGATGAGCTGTTCGAGTTGGTTCCCAAGATAAATTCCAACTTCTCTTCTCTAGAAAACAAACTCAGGCTGCTACGCCAGGAGGTGACCGAACGTTTCTCCAACAGCCTGTATGAGGTAAAGCTTGAAAACAGCCAAGCATGGAAAAACGGCGCAATGATTTCTCTTGGCATCGTTGCCGTACTGCTATTTTTCAGTATATATATCACTCAACTGCTTACACGCGGCCTGAATCATGCTGTGACGATTGCGGACAAAATTGCCGAAGGTGACTGGGGCACAGAAATAAGCATTGATTCAGGTGATGAAACGGGGCACCTGTTAACGGCCATTAGTACCATGCGCGACAAACTCAAGGAACGCACCGAGGAAGATCACCGCAAAGAACGCCTGCAATCCCAGGTAGCCAACCTCAACGAAAGAATGCGTGGCGACCAAAGCCTCGAAGAGATGTGTCGCAACATCATTGATTATGTAACCCCTTCCACCGGCTGCCAGGTGGGTGCCGTTTATTTTCTTGATCAAAAATCTCAAAAGCTCAACCTTACCAGCAGCTATGCCTTTATTTCCCGAAAAGGGACCAAAAACTCCTACGCACTGGGAGAGTCACTGGTTGGCCAGTGCGCCCTGGAAAAACAACAAATTAGTATTGCCGAATTACCCGAAGATTACATGGCCATCACCACGGGCTTGGGCAGTAGCGCCCCAAAAAACATTCTACTTACCCCGGTTCTTTATGAGGGCAGTACCGTTGCCGTTATCGAACTCGCCGCCATTACCAGCATTGACCACCAAGCAGCGCTGTTTCTGAGCTCCGTAATGGATAGCGTTGGCATTGCTATAAACTCGGTTCTCTCGCGTATTCAAGTCGCTGAAATGCTGGAAAAGACGCAAAAACAAGCGGATTCCATGGCCACACAGCAGCTAGAGCTGCAGCGCGTCAACCACGACCTCGAAGAACAGGCTGATGCGCTGAAGCAATCGGAACTACGCCTCCAGTCCCAACAAGAAGAACTACGCGCCAGCAACGAAGAGCTGGAAGAACAAACTACGGCCTTAAGAGCATCTGAAGAAAGCATGCAAGCGCAGCAAGAAGAGTTGAGAGTCACCAACGAAGAACTTGCAGAGCAGGCCAAGATTCTCGAAAAACAGAAACAGGACATGCTTGTACAAAATGAGGCGCTGGAAAAAGCGCAAAAAGTCCTCGAAGAAAAATCCGAAGCACTCGAACTCAGCAGCAAATATAAATCAGAGTTCCTATCAACCATGTCCCATGAGTTGCGCACACCTCTGAACAGTATTTTGATTTTGTCACGCAATCTCGCAGAGAATAAAAAAGGCAATCTGGCTGAAAAACAAATTGAACACTGCGACGTGATTCACTCTGCCGGCACTGACCTGCTGGCGCTTATCAATGACATACTCGATCTATCGAAGGTCGAGGAAGGAAAACTACAAGTGGTTCTTGAGAACCTTCCCTTTGAGGTGGTTCGACGCAACATCCAACTTAACTTTGAACATGTTGCAAAGGAAAAAAATCTTGATTTTGGCGTGAGTATCGCTGACAACCTTCCCGAGCAGCTCATTACTGACCGTCAACGTCTGGAGCAGATACTCAAAAACCTGCTTTCCAATGCCTTTAAGTTTACCAAGCAAGGGGGCGTCTATTTGGAAGTGGCTCGTCCCACAGCACAAATGACACTTGGGCGAGCACACCTCACTCCAGAAAACACCATTGCCTTTACGGTAAGAGATACGGGCGTAGGCATTCCCAAGGATAAACAAAACCTGATTTTCGAAGCCTTTCAGCAAGCCGATGGCACCACCAGCCGAAACTTTGGCGGCACGGGTTTAGGCCTGACCATATCCAAACAGCTGGCCAAGTTATTACAGGGGGATCTGCGAATCACCCAATCTGAAGAAAGCCGGGGCTCCTCCTTCACCCTCTTTCTACCCGACAAAGCCATCATAGAGGGAGCGCAAACTCTTGAAGAGCAGAATAGCCCCGGCGAAGTCATTGCCGCCAACGAGCCAAGTACCAACAACGCTGTCGCCGCCAGCGCTACAGAAATAGTATCTCCTGTGGCGACGGCTGCTGCGGATTACAAGCAGGACAACCTCGTTTTAATTATTGAGGACGACCCCGCTTTTGCTGAAGTACTCCGTGACCTGGCGCATGAACACGGCATCGATACCCATATCTGCCACCACGGCGAAAGTGGGCTCGCTTATGCTGAATCACACAAGCCCTGCGCTATTATCCTCGATGTCGGTCTGCCCGACATAAGCGGTTTGGAAGTAATGGAACAACTAAAGGCGAATAAGGCCACCCAGTCTATCCCTGTTCATTTTATTTCCGGCTCGGATGCCTCCGAAAAAGCGCTTGCCATGGGTGCCTTTGAATACCTTAAAAAACCCGTCAGCAACGACGCCCTGTCCGCGTCCTTTCAAAAAATCGAAGAAGCACTCAACAAAGATATCAATCGCTTATTACTTGTAGAAGACAGTGAGATTGTCCAAGAAGAGATTCTGTCCACCTTCAAAGGGCAAGACGTTGAGATCGTTTCAGCAAGCACTGGGGCGCAAGCCATACAGTCGCTACAAGAGCTGCGCTTTGACTGCATGATTCTAGATTTGGATTTACCCGATACAAATGGCTTAAGCCTATTGGAAAATATCGATGCCGATGCAAGCATCGATGCCATTCCGGTGGTGGTGTATACCGCAAAAGACCTTATGCGTGAGGAAGAGGAAAAACTACGAAAATATGCCGATCGCATTATTCTAAAAACGGATCAGTCTTCTGAGCGCTTGCTCAGCGAAGCCTCTCTGTTTTTAAATTGGGTGGGAAAACACAATGATGATATTTCAAAAATGCGCTCGCCAGAGCCCATTGATCACCGTGACGATATATTTGAGGGTAAAAAATTGCTGGTGGTCGATGATGACATGCGAAACATTTACTCCGTCTCAGCCATTCTGGAAGACAAAGGTTTTGATATTGAGATAGCCACCAATGGCCGAGAAGCACTAGAGGCGCTGAATGAAGCACCGGATAAAGACCTTGTTCTTATGGATATTATGATGCCCGAAATGGACGGTTATGAAGCCATGTCGCTGATCCGTAAAGACCCCCGCTTTGAAACACTGCCCATTATTGCTCTCACGGCTAAAGCCATGAAGGGAGATAAACAAAAATGCGTATCCGCCGGTGCCAGTGATTACATTACAAAGCCACTGAATGCCGACAAATTATTATCGCTAATTCGTGTCTGGCTGCAACAAAGTTAAGCTAATCTGGATAGTAGCCCATCCCTATAAAGCAGACGACTAAAATTCAATTTATACCAACCATCGCTGAGCCAAATTTGCCCGACTCACATAAAGACAATGAGCTAGAGCTAGATCTGTTTTTAGAAGCGATATACCGCAAGTATGGTTACGATTTTCGCTCTTATAGCCGCGCTTCACTAAGGCGGCGCATACAGAACCAGCTTGAGCGATTTAAACTCGATAATGTGTGCGAACTGATTCACCTAGTGATTCACGATGAAGCCATGTTTATCGAAATATTCGACCACATGACAGTTAACGTCACAGAAATGTTCCGTGACCCACATTTTTATAAATCATTTAGAGAAAATGTTGCCCCTCAGTTAAAAAGCTATCCTTCGTTTAAAATATGGCACGCAGGCTGCTCAACAGGCCAGGAAATTTATTCCATGTGCATTCTGCTAAAAGAGCTGGGCTTATACGATAAGGCACAAATTTATGCCACCGATATTGATCATCAAGTATTAGAAAAAGCAAAAAAGGGGATTTTCCCCATTGACACAGTTCCACTGTATTCACAAAACTACCAAGAATCGGGAGGTTTATACTCACTAAGCGATTATTATACGGCGCGTTACGATAGCATCATTATGGATAGCTCTCTGAAAAAGAACATTATCTTTGCCGACCACGACTTAGTAACTGATCAGGTATTCAGTGAAATGCAGGTCATTATATGTCGAAATGTTTTGATCTATTTTAACCACTCGCTACAGGACAGGGTATTTAGGCTTTTCTCCAATAGCCTCGATTATGGCGCTTACCTTTGCCTGGGTTCAAAGGAGAGTCTACGGTTCTCAAGTTGCCATCCTCTCTATAAAACTCTGGACAACAAATATAAAATTTACCAAAAAACGGAGCAGCACGAACCATTCCCACTCAACAGTAACAACGAGAACAGTTCTGAATAAGCCATGAACGCTTTCGTTACACAAAAAACAGAAGGACTAAAAAAACACCATGAGCTGATCGTCATTGGTGCTTCATGGGGCGGCCTAGAGGCTCTCTCCGCCATTCTTTCGCCTCTACCCAAGGACTTTCCTCTTCCCATTTTAGTGGTCCAACACCGCCAACGAAATCAATTGGATTCAGGGTTTTTCATCGAAATTCTGAACCGCCACTGCCAACTCAATGTGCTTGAACCCGACGATAAAGAGCATATTGAGACCGGTAATATTTACCTAGCACCCAGTAACTATCATATGCTTGTGGAGCACAAAGGGGCTTTGGCCCTATCCAATGACGAACCGGTTCATTATTCTCGCCCCTCCATTGATCTCCTGTTTGAATCGGCAGCAGAGAGCTATCAAGAGAATGTCATCGGCATCATTCTAACCGGCGCTAATCAAGATGGGGCAGAAGGCCTGCAAGCGATTAATGTTCGGGGGGGTTATACGCTGGCGCAAGACCCCGCAACAGCCGAAGTAGATACAATGCCTCTGGCAGCCATTGCAGCAGCACAGCCCGATGCAATATTACCTTTGAAGGACATCGCTTCTTTTTTAATAAAGTTCTGCAAAAACTAACTTCTGACAAAAATCTTTGAACGATTATTCAAAGCAAATAAAAAAACATAAATCTACGCGCTTGTTACAAGTAAAGAACAATCTTTTTCAGTAATTTTAATCTATTAAAAACAGCAAGATAGAAAAAACAACACTCATTTATTCGTGTTCATACTCGTTAATATCAAAAACCACCTACAAGATTTTATTCTCTTAAGCCTTATCTCTTATATGCCTTCCCAAAAAAAAATATCACGTCTATTCTTAATATAGTTAGCAACGAACTGTTCGCTCACGCAGCTCAAGATAATGCGATTCAGATAAAACTGAACACCAGAGAGCTGCGAACCTGCCCTAAATAAAAGACTTATTCAAGGCATCCACCCAAATTACCGGTGTTGTATAGACGTATTGATGTTGCAGCAAAATATACTCATAGTCGACGATCATCCTGAGAACCTGGTAGCGCTGGAAGCTATTCTTGATGCGGAAGATCGCAACCTCGTTAAAGCTAACTCCGGCCAGGAAGCCTTAACATTAGCCGTTAAAATGGAGTTTTCCCTCGTTCTCCTCGATGTTCAGATGCCGGATATGGATGGTTTCGAAGTTGCATCCTTGATGCGCAAACACAAGAAAACAAAATCGATTCCCATCATATTTGTCACCGCTATCAACAAAGATCAAAAATACGTTTTTAAGGGTTATGAATCCGGAGCGGTGGATTATCTTTTTAAACCCTTAGACCCGATTATCCTTGGGCACAAAGTCAGATTTTTCCTCGAACTAGATTATAAAAATAAACAACTTCAGCGTCGCATTAATGAAGTCATGCAACTCAAAGAGGATAATGAACTATTACTCAAATCCGTGGGTGAGGCTGTTATTGGCGTTAACACCGCGGGGGGGATTACCTTCGTTAACCCCGCCGCTACGAAAATATTCAACTCCAAAATTGACACCCTGCTTGGGACAAATATTTCCGACCTGCTTAGTTACGACGAAGAGAGTGACCAACCTTTTATATGGCCAGAAAGTTCCACTTATTTAAAGTGTTCAGAAGGTCATAGCGATAAGATTGACAACAATATTTACGGCATCAGAGATGGAAAGTCTTTCCCCGCTGAATTTATTGTCACGCCAATATCCCGATCCGATGCGCCATTTAATGGCGCCGTTTTCGCTCTAAGAGATATTACCCAACGTAAAGAAATCGAAAACCAACTCCTACATTCAGCGCGTTATGATTCACTAACAGGCCTTGTAAACAGGTCTTATTTCGAAACAATACTTGAAAACGCCATCACGCGAGCACGACGCAACGACACGATGGTTGGCTTGATGTTTCTGGACTTGGATCACTTCAAAGAAGTCAACGACACACTGGGGCATGGTGTCGGCGATTCGTTACTGAAAGAGGTTTCAAGGCGTTTATCAGGCTGCATCAGGGAAGTTGATACCTTATGCCGCTTGGGTGGTGATGAATTTACCCTTATCCTCGAGTCGATTAATACTCAGGAAGATATTATTTGTGTCGCCGAAAAACTATTAAACCAGTTAGCAGATCGCTTTTATATCACTGAAAATGAAACTGTACATGAGGTCCACGTCGGTGCCAGCATAGGTTTAGTTGCTTACCCTTTATCCGCAAACAATATCGTCGACTTATTAAAGTGCGCAGACATTGCCATGTATCAGGCCAAAACCCAAGGCCGAAATAACTACCAAGTATACTCCGCTCATATGGAGTCAAAAATGCGCAGAACACTTGAAATTGAAAGTCGTTTGCGTGTCGCCATTGAGAAAGACGAATTCGTACTCCACTACCAAGCACAAGTTGACTCAAATACTGGGTGCATTGTAGGTGTCGAGGCCTTGGTAAGATGGGAGCCGAAAGACCAGCCAGCAATTTTTCCGGATGAGTTTATTCCTATCGCCGAAGAGACCGGCTTAATTGTTGAGCTCGGTTACTGGATACTCGCCAGAGCCTGTGCCGATGCACAAATAATTCAGAAAAGCTGTGAGACACGCCTCACGGTTTCTGTTAATTTATCGGTGCGGCAACTCATGAATCATGATATTTGCCATGGCGTTTCAGCGATCATTAAAGACTCGGGTATCGACCCAAAGTTACTGAACCTCGAAATAACAGAAAGCATGGTGATGGAAGACCCAGAAGAAAAAATCGCCAAACTTGTCGCCATAAAGAACCTGGGCGTTTCTATTTCAGTGGATGACTTCGGCACGGGTTACTCCTCTTTGAGCTACATCAAAAAGCTACCTATTAATACATTAAAAATAGACCGTGCATTTGTGAATGATATCGGAAATGATCGACAAGGCGAGGCGATCACAAAAACCATTATCAATATGGCGCAAGGCCTGGATTTAAACGTTATAGCAGAGGGAGTAGAAACCATCGAGCAACTCACCTTCCTTCAGGGTCATCATTGCTCTATTGTTCAAGGTTACTATTACTGCAGGCCCGTCCCTCTGCAAGATTTTATTGCACTACAAAAAATCGGCTTTCCATCTGCCAATGACGACACCATCAATCCACCCTCCAACAGTGCCGCCAACAGTTAATCAAACACGGCTTAACTTTCTACAAATGCCCTCTCAATAACGTAATGCCCTACCCGGCCCTGCCTTGACTCCTTAAAACCCCGTTCGTCCAACATTTGACAGCAGTCTTTCAGCATTGCCGGGCTGCCGCAAATCATAAAGCGATCACTTTCAATATTGAAATCAGGCAAGCCAATATCACTAAATAGTTTACCGCTTTTCATTAAATCAGTCAGCCGGCCTTGGTTTTTATACTGTTCACGGGTAACGGTGGGGTAATAGATTAATTTGTTCTTGATTTCCTCACCCATAAACTCGTCCATCGGCAAATCTTGGGTAATGGTCTCACTGTAAGCAAGTTCTGAAACCTGCCGAACCCCATGAATTAAAATCACTCTGTCAAAATTTTCGTATATTTCAGGATCCTTGATGATACTCATAAAGGGCGCTAAACCCGTTCCCGTGCTAAGCAAATACAGGTTCCGCCCTGGTAATAGGTTCTCTTTCAGCAGCGTTCCGGTGGGCTTTTTACTAAGCAGTATTTTATCCCCCACCACCACATTTTTTAGTTGTGAGGTCAACGCGCCATCGGGTACTTTAATACTGAAGAATTCCAACTCACTTTCGTGGTTTGCGCTGGCAATACTGTAGGCGCGCATTAAGGGTTTACCCTCTTGCGGCAAGCCCATCATAATAAAATGTCCATTTTTGAAACGGAACGTTGCATCCCGACTGGTTCTGAAACTGAACAGAGTATCGTTCCAATGACGAATACTGGTAACACGTGCCTCAATAAAACCGGACATATAAAGCTCCTACAACAAGAGGTAATGGATAAACTGCAGGGACTATACACGGGGCCTTTGTATCGGCAAAATGGGTATTAATGATATAAGTATTCGGAATTTCCGATATGAGATACAGCTTAAAGCAACTTCACGTTTTTCTGAAAGTGGCCCACTACCAAAATATCAGTAAGGCGGCTGGCGATCTTGCTATGTCGCAGTCAGCCGTCAGCAGCGCCCTGTCAGACTTCGAAAAACATTATTCGATGCGGCTTTTTGATCGCAACGGCAGAAAACTCCAGCTAAACGAGTTGGGGCGAGCGATCAGGCCACAGGCCCAAGCTCTTTTTGAGCAGGCACAAGCCTTTGAGCAGCAGCTGTTGCAGCAGAGCACCATTCCAGCACTAAAGGTAGGGGCTGCCCTCACCATTGGCAATTACCTCGCCGTTGGCATTATGGCCCGCTATATGAAACAGCACCCCGGTGCACAGGTGCAACTGCATGTCGCCAATTCCGCTACTATTAGCGAGCAAGTGCGGAACTTTGAGCTAGACATCGGCCTTATCGAAGGTGAGCTTCAGCACCCTGAGCTCGAAGTGTTTCCCTGGCGGAAAGACGAACTGGTGGTTTTTTGTTCTCCTACACACCCGCTTGCAACGCAGACATCCATCAGTGACAAAGAGCTATTGTCGGCACGGTGGATATTAAGAGAAAACGGCTCTGGTACACGGCAAACCTTTAACCGGGCTATGTCTGGCTTAGTGGCCAAAATGGATGTTGGCCTGGAGCTGGAGCACACCGAAGCCATTAAACGCGCTGTAGAAGCAGACCTGGGCATTAGCTGCTTGTCGAGGGTGACGCTCAATGACGCCTTTAAACGCGGCAATCTAATTCCTCTGAATGTACCGCAACGGAACTTCCGCAGGCATTTCTATTTTATTCTGCACCGACAAAAATACCTGAGCAATGCCATCAAGTCCTGGATAGATCTGTGTGAGCAAACTCAGCCACGCTGATGCCCCTGCGCTGCACTTAAAATGGCCTCTAGGCGTGCTTTCTCCCTGCGAAAATTTCTAGGGCTACCTTTTTTCACAATGACCGCCAAACCCTTGCGGGCAAAATCCGCCGCGACGTGAAAACTCCCCTGCTGCAAGCGCAGTTCGGCAAGCAGTCGATAAGGCTTTACCGCGTGGGGGTTTATGCGAATCGCCCGCTCCAATTTCGATGCAGCAAGGTTCGCTTGTTTCAAGGCCAGATGTTTTTCGGCCTGATTGATCAGCGCAACTTGTGGCGCTGACAGGGTTTCTTCGCCACTAAGCCGCGGAGAGACGTGAGAGCGATGACTCGGCCCAGGAATCGCCCTCTGCTGCGTACTATCGCCAGATGGGTATATTTCTACTTGCGCCGGGTTTTGCGCGCAGGCTGAGAGGAATAAAAACAACAAGGGTACTAACAGACGTAACATGGCTAGAGTTTTCCAATGGTCAAAAGGTGGGGCTTACCTAAAGAAGCCCTTGATGCGATCCAGCAATTTATCCCCCTGACCACAGGCCGTCCACTGGTCAGGAATAGATTCAATATGCATGGGGATTTCTTGGGCGCCCTGGCAACGTTTGCCGGTGCGTAAACCTGCCATAGGATCATACCAAACAACACGAATATCATCGCCTTGATACGGCTCCAAAGAATGAGCCCCCATATCCAGCATTATATCGCTCCAGACCGGTAAAGCCCCAGTGGAACCCGTCAGAGGTGTTTTGGCATTATCATCCCGCCCTAACCATACAATGGTGAGATAATCTTCAGAGAAACCTGCGAACCAGCTATCCCGCAAGCCATTGGTCGTGCCGGTTTTCCCCGCCACATCAATATGATCAGGCAGAACCGTATAGGCCGAGCGCCCGGTGCCTTCGCGCATAACCTTCTTTAAACCCTCGCTTAACAGCGCTATGGCCTGCGGCTCGAAGCGCTGCTCGACTGTAAAGGGGTAGCGGCTCAGGGGCTTTCCTTCAGCATCCAGCACTTCGCGAATGGCCCTTAGCGGGGTATTAAAACCACCCGAGGCGATGGTCTGATACATGGAGGCCACCTCGATGGGTGTCAGCCCCGTTCCTCCCAGTAATACCGCCGGATAAGAAGGTAAGTCACGCTCAACGCCGAGGCGTTTTAATGTTTCCAGCACCTGAGGCAAACCCAAATCCATCCCAAGCCGTGCAGCGGCCTGGTTGTAAGAGTTCGCCAAGGCCTCAAGCATTGTGACCTGTCCATGGCTTTTTCGGTCATAGTTTTGCGGCGTCCACAGATTACCCTCTTCGGCTTCAATTTCGATGGGTGCATCTTCAATCAAGCTACCCCAATGGTAGAGATGATAATCCTCCAGAGCGCTTAGATAGATGGCCGGTTTCAACAGCGAACCAATGGGGCGCACCGCATCCAGCGCACGATTAAAACCCGGCAAACGCACATCTCGACCGCCAATCAAACCCAAGATTTCGCCGCCATCTGCCGAACTGATCACCACAGCACTTTGCAAGGATTCGGCAGGCATTTTATAAGCCCGCTCCAATTGTTTTACGCGCCGGGTCATGGCTGCTTCTGCTGTTGTTTGCAGCGCGGGGTCAAGGGCCGTAAAGATACGCAGCCCTTCATTGCGTAAATCCTTATCGTTGTAATCACGGCGCAATTGGCGTTTAACCAAATCCATATAGGCTGGGTAAGGCGAATTACTGCGTGGTTTACGGGCGATATTTAAAGGTTTTTTGATGGCAGATTGGTACGTTTTTTCGCTTATCACTCCCTGCTCTTTTAATATCTCCAGCACTTGATTACGGCGTTTACGCGCACGCTCAGGAAAGCGCCGGGGGTCGTAATAAGAAGGCCCCTTGATGATTCCCACTAGTAACGCTATCTGATCGAGCTTGAGCTGTTCCGGCGAGCGACCAAAATAATACGAGCTAGCCAAACCCAAACCGTGTACGCCTTTATTACCATTTTGGCCCAGGTAAATTTCATTCAGGTAGGCCTCTAAAATTTCTGCCTTGTCATAATGCAGTTCCAATAACATCGCCATCAACGCTTCCACGGCCTTGCGCCAGTAACTGCGTTTATCGGTGAGATAGAAGTTTTTCACTAATTGCTGGGTCAGTGTGCTGCCACCCTGTTCAATTTTTCCCGCCTGAATATTCACCAGCAAGGCCCTCACGATACCTCGCCACGCAATGCCGTGGTGTTCGAAATAACCCCTATCCTCTACGGTAATCAGGCTTTCAATTAATAGCGGCGGCACCTGCTCTAACTGAATCAAGTCCCGGTCTTCATTATGATTTGGATAAAAGCCGCCGATCTTCATTGGTTCTAAGCGAAGCAGATCAAGGTTTTCGGCGATTTGATTTCCCGTGGGCAAATGACGAATATCACGCACCTCTGCCCCTGAAAAACTCACCACCACCTTGCGCTGGGGTTCAAGCCCATCGAGGAATTGAAATTCACGCGTATAGAAGTGCACACGGTTGGCACTGCGGCTATAGCTGCCCGGCTCTTTGACGGAGGGGTCATGACGATAACGCATCCGCACCAGCTCTTGCTCTAACTCTGCGCTTGTTAGAGAAAGGCCGCTATACAGCTCCAAAGGCCGAGCATAAATTTTGGCAGGCAAAGACCAGCGCTTACCATCAAAGCGCTGCTGCACCAATTGATCAAGCACAAGCGTTCCCAGGCAGGCCAAAACAAAGAAGCCCATTAACAAGCGCAATAACCACTTTCGGATCGCCGGCCCTCGGCCTGCCGGGCTCACCTTACGGGAGGCCGAGCCTCGCTTGGCAGAACTTGCTTTTTTACCCTTTTTCCCAGTAGATGCTCTTTTGCCGCTAGCTGCCATAATCCCCAAACACTGTTTTACGAAATAAAAGTCCGACATTCTACATGATGCAAAGCTACGCCAAACTTTCCTTAAGCGGTTATAATTCTTCAAAACGTTCATTCTCTCGTATAAAAAAGAAGGAATCCCCATGACCGATTACCACGTTTATGCCATTGGCAACGCTATTGTAGATAAAGAATTTGAAGTCAGCGATGAACTCTTTCAACTTGAGAGTATCACCAAGGGTCAGATGACGCTGGTAGAGGCGGACGAACAGCAAGAGCTGATCGATAAACTAAAATCCCGTTACGGCTTAAAGAAGCGGGCAAGCGGGGGCTCTGCAGCAAATACCGTTATGGCAACGCAATGTTTTGGCGGCAAGACCTTTCTTTCCTGCAAGGCAGCGGCCGATGAACCCGGTGATTTTTATGCCCACGACCTCGCCGCAGCAGGCATTCACAGCAACCTGAAGGTTGAGCGGGAAGCAGGCACCACTGGCCGCTGCGTGGTAATGGTGAGCCCTGATGCCGAACGCACCATGCATACCTGCCTGGGTATTGCCGGCAGCATCAGCGAAATGGAGCTGGTGCCAGACTTGATTGAGCTATCAGAATATTTTTATGTCGAGGGTTATCTGGTAACGTCCGATAGCGCCCGCGCTGCGGCCATCAAGGCTAAAACCGTCGCCAAAAATGCCGGTAAAAAAGTCGCCCTCACTTTTTCCGACCCCAGCATGGTGCAGCACTTTAAAACAGGCCTTGGGGAAATTATCGGCGATGGGGTCGACCTGCTTTTCTGTAACCAGGAAGAAGCACAGCTTTGGGCAGGTAGCGAATCCCAGGAAGAGATCATTGAAGCCCTGAAAAAAACCGCCAAGCAATTTGTTATTACCCTGGGGGCAGATGGGGCGCTTCTCTACGATGGAGAAAAAACCATTAATATTGCTCCCTATCCTACTCATGCTGTCGATACCAATGGCGCTGGCGATATGTTTGCCGGTGCATTTCTTTATGGCATCACTCACAACCTGGGGTTTGAAAAAGCAGGGCAGCTAGCGAGCTATGCCTCTTCCATCACCGTTTCACACTTCGGCCCCCGCCTAGATGCGGAGCAATACCCCTTGGTATTGCGAGATTTTCAGGCCTTATAAGCCATGAACTAAGTAAGCTGCAGCAAACCCAGCAGCGATTCATTAACTGCTGGGCATTCAGGCTGTTCGCTTATCAGTTTCACTGGCCGGAAGCGGCCTTAGGCTCCCTACCCGTACTCCCTGAAACTGGCTTACTATCAAACCAATACAGAATAGCTGGCAAAAGAAAAAACGTCACTATCAGCGCAAAGCCAATCGTTAAACTCGTCAGAATACCCATCTCCATATTGGGCTTGAAGGTTGACAAGCCGAGTATTGCAAAGCCGCTCATCAATAAAATGGACGTTACCAGAATAGCGCTCGCTACCCGCGCAAAAGCATAATCAATGGCCGCTTTAAAATCATAATTGAGCACCTGTCGAGCGCGTTGATATTTACTTAAAAAATGTACCGTATCATCAATAATCAAACCCAAGCCAATCACTGAAACGCTTGAAGAAATAAGACCAATCTCGCCAACAAAAATGGCCCATAAGCCAAAGGTCATAAATAATGGAATCACATTGGGGATTAAGCTTAAAGCACCTAGCTTCCAGCTTTTAAGTGCCGCAATAAGACATAAAGAAATTAAAATAATCGCAACCACCAAACCACCAAGCATGCTGCTAATAGTTCTAAATGTGATTTTAGAGAACATATAATCTGGGCCGGTAGCAACCGCTTTAAAACCTTCTGGCGTATTCGCCTCTAACCAAACATCGACTCGATCGGTAAGCGCAATGAACTCCTTGCTTCTCAAGTTATCAATCTGAACGCGCAAATTACTAGCGCTTTTATCGAAGTTAATTTGATTATCAAGACTCATTCCAAAGGGTAGCGACATTTCGTACAACAGAAGGTTCTGAGATGCCATCTGCTTGCTATCTGGCAAGATATAAAACGCAGGGTCATCATAATTAAGCATACGATTAATTTGCTTAACAACATCACTAAAGGCATTCACGTGTTTTATTTCAGGCTGCTCTTCCAACCAAACTTTAAATTTATCGAGGGTTTTAAGGTACTCTGGGGCTGTAATACCTTCTTCTCCACGACTATAAACAGCATAATTAATGCTCATTACGCCCGTCATATTTTCATTGACGTAATTAATTTCTTGTCGCGCCTCCAGCCGTTCTGAGAAAAACTCAAATAACATATCATTGAGTTCGTTTTTTGTCGCACTCCAAGCCAGCAAGCCCCCAGCAAGCAATACCAAACACCCAGACAGGTTAATATTATTTATAACCACGTCAGATAATTTATGCGCCCAATGAGGTCTTCCTTCATTAACACTGTCAGGTGACACAGAAAAAAACATCATGAATGCGGGCAAAAACCAAATGCTCGTTATAAATGCAACAGCGACACCTATCGCCACCATATTCCCCATATCTTGCACCGGTGGAGATTCATTAAAATTAAGACTAAGGAAACCAATAATGGTTGTAAGGGAGGTTAGAAACACTGGCTGAAAATTTATTTCTAAGGCATTTTCCATCGCTGTTTTTTG
>Ga0209121_10002442_pt1 | contig 18897 bp, 15 predicted proteins | sample Cruoilmetagenom3_FD_187292 | JGI IMG/M metagenome (GOLD analysis project Ga0209121, IMG submission 187292) | Oil polluted marine microbial communities from Coal Oil Point, Santa Barbara, California, USA - Sample 3 (SPAdes) (version 2) | ecosystem: Environmental > Aquatic > Marine > Oil seeps ...
TCTGATATTACAGGTTTTCAAGCTTATTCTGAAGGAATTTATGATGATTTAAATAAATATTTATCCTGCCAGTTAGGTAGAAATTCTAATTTAAATGGACGCGATTTAGCTACAAAATATTGCCAGAATTACTTTCACCTTAAAGGAAAAGATTTAAAAAAATTAGTTGAGGCAATTTATGATTTAGAATACATTGAAGAAAATAAAGAAAAAGGCTTCCTTATTTCTCAAGTTTTTGAAGAAATAGAAGAAAAGTATAAGCTTTCTTGTAATTGGAGATTTTTGCTTCTTTCTATAAGAGCAAAAGTAGCCAAGATGGAGCTTGAAATTGGAGATGAAGAAAGATGGAAAAGAGAAACTGAAAAATTAACTACTGAAGAGAAAAAGGAATATATTAAAAAAATAGATTACTTAGTAGAAAAAAGAAGGGCTATTTTAGAAAAATTAGAAAGAAAAGTTTATAGAATCGGATCTCAATGTCACGGTTTGAATATTGATAAAGATTATCAAGTATGGCAAAGATGGAAAAAGGGGTTAAAAGAAGAAAAAGAATACTTTTCCAATAAAGGTAAGTATTTGTTATGATATTATTATAAGATGATTTCAAAGAATTGTATACTAAAAATTTTTTCAGGAGATAAAAATGGAATGGTATGAAAAACCAGCAAGAATGATGATTCGTTATTATGCAGGCTATTGGGATAAAATAAAGGATGAGGATTTAGAAAAATTAGCTAAAGAGAAGAAAGAAAAGTGGCACATCAATTGTGAATGGATTGAAGGAACACCCTCGGTAGCCGATGCATCAGGATCAGCCAAAACTGATTGTACTCTTTTTAAAGCTGAGGGATTTAAAAAATTTCCTTCTCTTCAAGATTTCGATTTTTTAAGAGAGTATCTTCCTTATGTTCATAAATACGGAATTAAACTCATAGCTTATCTTGGTATGCACTGGTATTCTTATGAATTTGCTAAGATGCATCCCGATTGGGAACAAGTTACCTCAAGTGGTCAGGCTTATGGAAAAATTCATCCTTTATATGGAAATGGAACTACTTTTTGTGTTAACTCTCCATGGAGGAACTGGGCTTTTAGGTTAATTAAAGAAGCAATGAAAACAGGTATTGATGGTGTTTTTTTAGATGGACCAGTAATTTACCCTGATTGTTGTCATTGTCCTTTTTGTCAGAAAAAGTTTAAGGAAAAATTTGGCAAGGATATACCTGAAGAGAACTGGCAAAATCCTTTATGGAAAGAATTTTTAGAGTTTAGAGAAGATTCAATGGCTAATTTTTTAAAAGATGCTCAAAGATCAGTTAAAGAAATAAATCCAGAGGGTGTAATTTTTCTTAATGGTGGCAACTGGATGCAACCCTGGCATGTTGCTCGTGATGCAGAAAAACTGAGTAAGTTTCAAAATTTCAGTGCCGCTGAATTTTACTTTCATTGCTATAAAGGGGAGCATAATCTTTATAGCACAGCAATGTCTTCTAAATTCCTTGTTTCTACCGGTATACCGGGGCTGCAGTTTACCCATTATGCAATGGGTTCCTGGCATTATCTTTACTTAAATCAAGCAGAGATAAAATTAGCTTTGGCCCAAGCTTTTGCCTGCGGAGCAGGTACCTGGCTTGGCACTTGTTTCCCGGCTGCTGAAAATGACCCTGAAGGATATAAACCAGTTAAGAGAATATTTGAATTTGTTGAAGAAAATGAAGAGTATTTTTTAAACTCTAAGTCAGCCGCTCGAGTTGCTCTTCTTTTTTCTTCACAAACTTCTCATTATTATATTTCTTCTCTCTCTGAAATCTATAGAGATTTAGGAACAGGAAAAGAAGAAAACCTTGTCCGTGATTCAGGGACGGGAAAATTGACTGTTGACTGGTCAAAGCGAAAAAGATTTTGCGATGAATTCCATAAAGACTCTCGTATTGGTTATTTTTCTGCTTTAACGCGACAACATATTTCTTTTGATATTATCTTAGATAAATTTTTAACAGAAGAAAATTTAAAAAAATATGAAGTGCTTATTTTACCAGATACAGCTTGTCTAAGTGATAATCAGATAGAAATAATTAAGGAATTTATTAAACAAGGAGGAAACCTTCTTGCTTCTTTTGAAGCAGGTTTCTACGATGAAAGAGGAAATGAAAAAAAAGAAAGAATTTTTGATCTTTTGGGAATCAAAGAAATAGAAAGAATTTTCCCTGCTTATAGAGGAGAAAACTATACTATATTGAAGGAAAATACCTTATCTTTTAAGAAAGGAGAACGCATAGAAAGAGCTCCTTACGCTTTTAAAGTAAAACCTAAAAAAGGAGTTAAGATCCCTGCTTTTTTCTTAAAGCCGCTTCCCCGAATTTATGTTCCTTTAAGAGAAGAATCAAAATATCCGGCTATACTGATTAATCACTTTGGCCAGGGAAAAGTTATTTACTTTACTTATCCTATTGGTAATTTCTATGGAGTTGATAAATTGGTAAATCAAGAGAGACTAATTGGGGAAGCAGTAAAAATGTTTACTCCTCAACAAATTGTAGAAATAAAAGCACCAAAAACTATTCAAATGGAAATCTTTAAACAAAAAAAGCGACTAATAATTCACTTAGTTAATAATACTGGGGATATGCAAAGACCTATTGGAGATTTTATCCCTGTGTTTGGGATTAAAATAAAGACCAATAAGAAAAATATTAAAGATGTATTTAATCTCAGAGATAAAAAGAAGTTAGAAAAAGTAAATGAATCTTATGTCCTTCCAAAACTAATTGACTATGATTTAGTAGTTGTGAAATAGATTTTTTAGTCATCACTTCAAGAGTAAAAGTCAATGGATATAGAAGAGAGAAGGGTGGAGATGCAGGATGGGACAAAAGTAGTTTTGCGTCCTTTAAAGCCCGCAGATGAACGGGCTTTAGGAGATTATTTTCTTTCTCTTTCTGAAGAGACTAAAAGATTTTTTGGTCCCCATCCTTTTGATTGTAAAACAGCCAAGAAACTTTGCAAGGAAATAAATGAAGTTTCAATATTGCGACTCATAGCTGTTTCTGTTAATAAAATTGTAGGTTACTTTATTTTACTTCCTGGGATGAGTCAATCTTCAAAGAAAAGATATGGGAATTTAAATGAAAAAGAAGTCTGTTCAATCGCACCTTCCGTAACTGATAAATTCCAAAGTAAAGGATTGGGAACAGAAATGATGCTATATACTATTAATATTGCTCGCCGATTAGAAAGAAAGAAAATGATTCTTTCCGGAGGTGTGCAGGCAAGGAATCTGCGAGCGATTCATTTTTATAAAAAGTTCGGATTTAAAATTGTGAGAGAATTTCAAACAGAGCGTAAGAATTACGATATGGCATTTGATCTTTAAATCTATGGATGATTTTATATGAAAAATTATAATTTCTTTACAAAAATCTTTAAGCAACTCTCAACGGAGGAACTGGAAAATTACCATAGAACAGTATTTATGTATATGGATACTCCCTTTGCTATGGAAAAGCGCATTGAATACTATCGCACTCAATTAAGATGTATAGGAAAAAATATAAAAATTGGTTGCGATGTTAAAATTATAAATCCTCAATATATTTCCCTGGGAAATAACGTTAAGATAGGCAATAATTGTGTATTAGTTGCCTCTTCTGAAAAAGGAATCACTTTGGGTGATAATGTAAGATTAAAATATGGAGTTTATCTTGATACTGAAACTTCAGATACAGGTTATATAAAGATAGGCAAAAGAGTATATATTGGTACTGGGTGTTGTTTGCATGGGCACAAAGGTTTGGAAATAGGAGATGATTCACTTCTGGCTCAAAATATTACGATAACACCATTTTCCCATAAATTTGAAGATCCAAATAAAACTATTTATGGCCAGGGTGGGTATGTACGAAAAGTAACCATTGGAAGAGACTGCTATATAGGAATGAATGTTTGTATACTTTATTCTGCTGATATTGGAGAAGGTTCAGTTGTAGGAGCTGGTTCAGTGGTAGTACATACTATCCCCCCATATTCAGTAGTTGTGGGTGTGCCTGCACAGGTTATCAGGCAACGCGGGGAAAAATAACAGCCAAAATATTGTTTAAAATTGTCCACTATAAAAATATATATTGCAATGGAAGATTCATCAGGATGAGAATGAATTCTAATTAGGATGATTTTATGAACACTCGTGAGCGATTTCTGTCAATTATGGATTTTAAATACTGCGACCGTACATTGTTATGGGAGTGGGGATATTGGGGCGGGACTATCCAACGTTGGTACAATGAAGGGCTGCCTCTGAGGAGGGGTCTGCGAAAGTCTGCTGAATATGGAGAGACAGTGGCTGGACCGGGAGCTGCGTGGAGAAGTGGTGTACTTAATATACAGGAGGCAGAGGATGTTTCTATTGTTTTTGATTTTGATAAAGGACGAGAGACGATTGCGCTTCAAAACTTTTTTTATCCTCCTTACGAAAAAAAAATTTTAAATGAAGATAAAGAATATATCACTTATGTTGATGAAATGGGAGTCACTATGCGCGAGCGAAAGGACAGAGCTTCTAAACCGCAGTTTTTAAACTGGCCAGTTAAAAATAGAGATGATTGGGAACGAATAAAGGCGGAACGCTTTCAGATTCGGATCAAGGACCGTTTGCCCCCAAACTGGCATCAACTTATACACAAATATAAAAATAGAGATTATCCACTATCTATAGGTAGTGGATATTGTGGCTTTTTTGGTTCTCTACGTGCATTAATTGGAGAAGAGCATCTGTTTTATATTTACTATGATAATCCTAAATTAGTACATGATATACTAAATTTTTTAACAGACTTCTGGATTGAGATTTATGGAAAAGTGTTAGAGGAAGTACAACCAGATAGCGCCGACTTCTGGGAAGATATGTGCTATAAGAATGGATCATTTATCTCCCCGGCTCTTTTTTGTGAGTTCATGATGCCTTGCTATAAAAAGTTAATTGGTTTTTTACGAAGTAATGGCATTCACCACTTTTGTGTAGACAGTGATGGCAATGTTCAAGAAGTAATCCCTCTTTTTTTAAAATGTGGAATGACAGGTATGTTGCCTTTTGAGGTGCAAGCAGGAAATGATATTGTTAAAATACGAAAGCGTTATCCTCAACTTCAAATCTATGGTGGAATTGACAAAAATCTTATAGCTCAAGGGAAACGAGCAATAGATGCAGAGCTGGAGGCAAAATTGCCTTTTTTACTCCAACAAGGAGGATATATTCCATTTCTTGATCATCTTGTTCCTCCCACTATTTCGTGGGAGAATTTCCAATATTACCGAAAACGGATAAAAGAATTGACCATAAAATTTGGTAGTGGGTATATATAGTGTGAAGAAATTTATCAGTGGTATAATGCTTTCCATAATGATTGAAGAAATCAAATGGATAAAAAGTACAAAAGTATAAATAAGAAAATTTTTAAAGAGAAAAATGAGGAGAAAAATGAGAACGAAAACGAAGATAAGAACAGTGTTCTTGGGTTTTCCAAAGGGAGATAAGTGGCCAGGCCAGGAAACAGATAGTCCAATGTTTCATGGCATGTATAGTTTGGAGAATAGAGTCAGGTTATACAGTGAAAAATTGCCCGCATTTGAAAATGAATATTTAGAATTTGTAGGAAAAGACCTCATTCGGACAAAATCTAATCTGGATGATATGAAGAATATAGTTAAAAATGAAGATGGTGTACTTGCTTTCTATATGGGCGCAGGTGCAAGGGGAATAAGAGAGATATTGAGTTGGGAGGTACCAACTATTTTCTGCAACGCACCTGGCTATGTTGATGTTCGCGGGAAGTATACAATTCCTGTTCGCTCATCTAATTTTATGGATATCCAGCGTAAAGCTAAGATAATAGAAGCCATTCATAGACTAAAAGAGACAAAGATACTATATGTTAGCAAAAATGACTTGGGTGAGGAGTTCTGCACACAGGCAAAGGAGAAATTAGGGGTAGAAATTAAAAATGTGGAAAACAAACGAATTCTCAACGCTTATAGTGATGTTAATAAAAAGATAGCAAAAGAGCTTGCTCAAAAATGGATAGACAATGCAGAGGCGGTAATTGAACCAACCTATAAGGATGTCTTTGAAGCTTGTAAATTATATTATGCAATAAAGAAGATTATGGAGGAAGAAGATGCTGATGTCATAACTATAGATTGTTTTGGGTTATATATTGGCACAGATTTGCCTCTTCCTTGTTTAGCTTTTGTTCAATTAAATGATGAGGGAATGGCGGGAGTATGCCAGGCAGATATAAGAGCTACCTTAACTCAAGTTATGATTAGTTACATAGCGGATAGACCAGGATTTGTTGCTAATACATTTGTAGATACAGCAACCAATACAGTAACTTATGCTCACTGTCTTGCTGCCACCAGGATGGAGGGAATTAATAATGAAGCTGAGCCTTATATTCTTCGCAACCATATGGGTGACTACAGAAGTGTCTGTTTTCAAGTTAGAATGCAAAGGGATAAGGAAGTAACAGTAGGAAGTTTCCAACCATTCAATCAGATGCTTATTTCTACTCCTAAAATTATTGGTAATGTCCATCTGTCTAATCTTCAATTCTCATACTTTGATGAACATAACTGTAGAACACAAGTAGTTACAAGGGGTGTTGATACGAAGAAAATAATGAGAGAAACACTTTCTGATACTGGCCACCGTGTTGTCTTTTATGGCAATTGGTTGGATGAAGTTAGAGATATAGGTAAATTTTTAGATTTTGAGATAGTTGAGGAAGGATAATTGAGGAAGTTTTTAGAGAAGAAAGAGAATGAGTAAGAAACAAAAGGGTATTTCAATTGGTATAGTGGGTACAGGCAGATTTGCTCAGAGTTTTATTCCACTCTTTAAGGGACATCCGTTAACCAATAGGATTGCTTTGTGCGATATCAACAAAAAACGGCTGAACGAAAATTCAAAGAAATTCAGTATAGCTGAAACTTATGACAGTTTAGATGAAATTTGTAAATCAGATATCCAGGCTCTGGTAATTATAACTCAGCCCTGGTTACATGCACCACAAGCTATACAGGCAATGGAGGCTGGAAAACATGTTTATACTGCGGTGCCTATAATATCTTCCACTAAAGGTAGCGATGATATTCTTGATTGGTGTGATAAGTTAATCAATACTTGTAAGAAGACGGGAATGTATTATATGATGGGTGAAACTTCCTATTATTATCCGGAAGTGATGTATTGTCGCCGTCAGGCTGATAAAGGGACATTTGGACAATTTGTTTTGGGCGAGGCACAATATTTTCATGATACTGATCGCGGTGGTCTTCGTGAAATCGCCAAACATCGCTGGGGTGCGAATTGGAATATGAACAAGAGTGGTGGTGTCCCAATGCATTATCCATCACACTCAATTAGTGCAGTAGTTACAGTAATGGATGCGCATATGACAGAAGTATCCGCACAGGGATATGTCTATCCAGATGATGACTGGTTCCGTAAGGACACCATCTATGCAAATCCTTTTAGTAATGAAACTGCCTTGTTCCGTTTAAGTAACGGTGCCACTGCCAGGATATGTGAATACCGGCGTATTGGATATGGATGTGTGAATTTCTCGTTCTATGGTACCGAAGGTTGCTTTTTGTCCGGGCCCGGTGGTAGTCTCTGGGTTAAAGGAGAAGGAGAAAAAAAGACCAGGACTTTTCTTATCGATGAAAAAATGCGTGGGCCAGAAGCTGAAGCTGTTCTTAAACACGCAGTCAAATTAAGATCAAATGTTTACGGCTCACATCGGGGTTCGCATCCTTTCTTAGTGAATGAATTCCTTGAATCCATCAATCAAGAGCGACAACCTGCTATTAATGCTTGGCAAACAGTTAGGTATTGTGCACCAGGAGCAGTTGCTCACAAATCAGCACTCAAGGATGGTGAACTACTAAAAATTCCTGACTGGGGTGATGCACCAGAAAGATAAAAGAATAAAGTATTATAAGTGTTGGAAAAATATTTAGAATGAACTTAAATGGAGGGAATATGAAAAACAACAGAGCGAAAATTGGTCTTTTAGGATTAAGTTTGGAGCTTTATCAAAAGAATTTACCAGAATTAATGGAAAGTCTTAAGAAATTTTCTCATAAACTTAAATTAACTTTAGAGGAAACGATTAATATAGTTCATTTTCCCCTTGCCTGTAATAGAGAGGAGATAGAGAAAGCCTTTTCTATCTTTAAAAAAGAAAATGTGGAAGGTATAATTCTTGTCTTTCTTTCTTATGCTACCAGTCTTTCTCTTCTTCCTGTATTAAAGAAATACTCTTTTCCTCTTCTTATCTGGAACACTCAGAATCTGCGTGAAATAACTAAAGAATTTTCTCATCTTGATTTAATGAATAATCACGGGATGCATGGAGTTCAGGATTTATGCAGTGTTCTTCAAAGAGAAAAAATTCCTTTTAGTTTAATTACCGGTCATTTTTTAGATTGTGAAGTTCAACGAAGAGTAAAATCCTGGTGTCAATCCGCTCATTTAGCCGCTAATTTAAAGAAAATCCAAATTGGCAGAATTGGAGGAACATTTAAGAATATGGGAGATTTTTCTGTAGGAAAGGAAGTTTTAACTAAAGAATTGGGCCCCAAAGTAGAGGAAATTCCTTTTCCTTATTTTGCACAAGTTGCGAAAAAAGTGAGAGAAGAGGATATTAATCTTTCCATGCTTGAAGATAGAAAAAAATTTGAGATAGACAAGAATTTAGAAGAAAAAACTCATTTTCGTTCAACAAGATTGGAGTTAGCTTTAAGAGAAATTGTAAAAGAGAAAGGGTTAAGTGCTTTAGCCATAAATTTTTCTGCTTTTGACCCTTCTCTTGGGGTTGAAACCGTTCCTTTTTTAGGTATCTCTAAACTTTTAGGACAAGGATTAGGTTATGGAGGGGAAGGAGATATTTATTCGGCAACAGCAGTCTATCTTCTTCAATTTTTAGAGGGGAAAGCAAACTTTGTAGAGATGTTTACTACTGATTATAAAAATTCTCTTATTCTTATGAATCATATGGGAGAATCAAATCCTCAAATGGCTAAAAAAGATTTACCCATTAGAATGGTTCAAGATAACCTCACTTTAAGTAATTGTTCACCAACAGCCATTTTATCTTTTACCTTAGAACCGGGAGAAGTAACTTTGCTAAATCTTAAAATATCCTCTAAAAGAAAATTAGGATTTATTCTTACCAGGGGAGAAATTTTAGATAGGCCTCCTTTTCCAGATATTTCTTCTCCTCATTTTATCTTTAAGCCAAGAATGAAAGTAGAGGAATTTTTAACCCAATATAGCCTTTATGGAGGAACGCATCACTGTGCTCTTTGTTATGGGGATTATTCTGAAGAAATTAGACATTTTACACAAATAACAGGGATTCCATTATTAGAGATATAATTAAGTTTTGAAAGGTAAATTTATGTGGAAAGAAACAACTAAATATGAGCGAAATTTAGAAATATTTAAAGAAGAATTTGAAGAATTTTTACCTACAAGAATTTTAGATTTTCATACTCATATATTTCCCAGGGATATAATCCCTCCCGGTTATGAAAAGTATTTAAACTCTGGAGGGAAAGTTATCCAATATACTACAGAAGAATTAAAACAAGACCTTGCCGAGTTATATCCTAAAAGGGATTGTTATGCTGTCTGTTTTGGCATGCCGCACAAGGAATTTAATACATATAAAAATAATGAGTATGTAGCAAAATATTGTGAGCATACACACCTTTTCCCTTTGAGGCTTTTGCGTCCTGAAGAGAATCCAGAAACTGTTACCAAAGAAGTAAAGGAGAAGAGATTTCTTGGATTCAAACCGTACCTTCGCTATGTTAATAAAGAAGTTGAGGATGTGGAAATAAATGATATGCTTCCTCATCAGTTAATGGAAGTTGCTGACAAATTTAGTCTTATTGTGATGCTTCATATTCCAAGAAAAGCAAGACTTGCTGATCCGTTAAATCAAAGACAAATTATAGCATTATCCAAGAAGTATCCAAGGGCAAAGATAATTCTTGCTCATATCGGAAGGGCTTATTTTTTAAAAAACATTGTAGGACACCTTAAAAAAATAAAATATTTACCCAATCTCTACTTTGATTTAGCAATGTTAAACAACTGGGAAGTCCTTGAATATCTTTTTGATACTGTAGAATCATATAAAATACTTTATGGAACAGATATACCCATAGCTCTTGCTCCCGGAAAATCAGTAGAGATTAATAATCAATATGTTTATATAACTCCTGGGCCGTGGGATACTGGCAATGTTATTATAGATAATCGTAAAAATCTTGTTTATACTTCTTTCGCCTATGAAGAGATAAGAGCTATTAAAAAGGCTGTTAGAAGGCTTAACCTTTCAAACTCATTTATTGAAGGTCTTTTTTATGCCAATGGAATAAAACTGATAGAGTCCATAGAGAAAAATATTTAGTTTATAGAATTTGGTAAATGATACAAGGAGGAGATAATGGGTATTTCAATTGGTATGGTTGGGTTAGGTAATTTTGGAGGACACTTCATTAATCTTTTTAAGGAGCATCCCGAAGTTGATCGTATTGCACTTTGTGATTTTAATACTCATTTATTAAATTATCGTTCAAAAGAGTTTAAAATCTCTGAAACTTACCATAGCCTTGATGAGATTCTCAAAACAGATATTGAAGCTTTAGTTATTATCACTCAACATTGGCTGCATGCACCCCAGGCAATAAAAGCTTTAAAAGCTGGTAAAAATGTTTATACTGCTGTTCCTATGGCTTCCTCACTTGAAGAATGCGATAAGTTAGTAAATACAGTTAAACAAACTGGTCAAATATATATGATGGGGGAGACAACTTTTTTTCGTCCGCAAACTGTATTTTGTCGAAAAAAAGCAAAAAAAGGTGATTTTGGCAAATTTGTTTATTGTGAAGGTGATTATTTTCATGATACAGTGAGTGGTGGTCTGGTAAGGGTGTATCAATCACGTTATGGCAGAGACTGGCAGTATAATACTGGAGAGCCTCCATTCTGGTATCCGACTCATTCTATTAGCGGTCCTGTCTGTATAACTGGTGCTCATATGACTGAGGTATCGGCTATGGGCTATCTTGATAAAGAAAATGATAATTGGTTTCGCAAAGATACAACCAGCGGAAATTTATTCAGCGATGAAGTAGGGCTTTTCCGGATGAGTAATGGTGCTACTGCCCGTATTTGTGAATTTCGCAGGATTGGACATCCGGGAGCAGAACGTTTTCGTATTTTTGGCACAAAGGGAAGTTTTGAGTGGGATATTAGCGGTTGTCGCTGGTGTAATACAGACAAATGGGAGTCAGTTAATCCAGAACTATATCGTGAGCCACTTCCTCAAGCCTTAGCCTCTAATCTTGGAGGTCATGGAGGTTCCCATGCTTATTTAGTAAATGAATTTGTGGATTCTATCATTAGAGATCGACAACCACGAATAAATGTATGGGAAGCTGCTCGCTACTATGCCCCGGGGATAATTGCTCATCAATCAGCTTTAAAAGATGGTGAGTTATTGAAGATTCCTGATTGGGGCGATGCACCGGAAAGGTAGAAAAATAAAGAACTATTAACATAACCTAATAGTTAATTTTATAATAGTCTATCTTTCTTTAAGAGATTACCTCGTCGCTTCACTTCTTGTGATAATAAATGAGGATAAAAATTGCCGAATTCACAGGATTGAAAGTTTAAAAGGTATAAATCAAATTGGAAGAATACTATTTAGGTGTAGATGTGGGAACCACTGTTATTAAGTGCCTTCTGATGAATGAAGAAGAAAAAGTTTTATCAATTGCTTCCCGAAACTATGAAAAAGTAAAAAAGGAAAAAGGAACAGTTGAACAGGACCCTTTAGAGTGGTGGGAGAAAATGAGGGAAGTAATTCAGGAAGTAAGCAGGAGAGTTGATAAAAAAAATATAAAAGCTCTTTCTTTATCTACGCAAGGGGGAACTCTTATACCAGTAGATAGAGAGGGGAAACCTTTAAGGGAAGCTATTATCTGGATGGATACAAGAGCTGGTAGAGAAAGCAAATTCCTCAATAATAAATTTGGCGAGGATTTTTTTTACATACATTCCGGGAGTCGGATTACTCCCAGTTCTTTACTATCAAAGATCTTATGGATAAAGAGAATTGAGAAATCTATTTTTAAAGAAACTTATAAATTTGTTCAGGTTCCAGATTTTTTAAATTTTAAACTAACAGGTAGTTTTGTAATAGATTATTCTAATGCTTCTTATTCTTCTTTTTTTAACTTGAGGGATAAAAACTGGGATGAGGATGTTCTTGAAAAGGTGGGTTTAAAAAGAGATAAATTCTCAGAAATAAAAGCATGCGGAGAGGTAGTAAGTAATTTATCTTATGAATCAGCAAATTTTCTTAACTTAAGTTCTTCCACGTTAGTAGTTACAGGAGCTCACGACCAAACATCTGCTGCTTTGGGTACAAAAGTTATTAGAGAAGGTGAGATTCTTCTTTCTTGTGGAACTGCCTGGGTAGTATACGAAACTTTAGAAAGTTTAAAGTTAGATTCCCAGAAAAAATATACAGTTTGCTCTCATGCTTTACCAAAAAAGTGGTGTTTATTCGCGGCTACGAATGGAAATGTTGTTTTAGATTGGTTTATTCAAAATTTCTGCCAAGAAGAACTAAAGATAGCTAAAACAAAAAATATTTCTGTTTATGAACTTCTTGTTCCCAAAGAAAACTCTTCTGGGAAAATTATTTTTTTACCCTACTTATACGGTGCTCTGGCTCCCAATTATATGCCTCAAGCCAGAGGTGCTTTCCTGGGACTAAATTTAGAACATAATAAAAAAGATTTAATAAGAAGTATAATGCAAGGATTAATTTATCAAACTCGCTGGACCCTGGAAGATCTTAAAGAATCAGGAATAAAGGTCAAAGAAATAACAATGACAGGGGGAGCAAGCAAAAACAGGTTTCTACCTCAACTAATTAGCGATACTACTGGTTTACCTTTATATATTTCTTCTGTTCAGGAAGCGGCTTCAAAGGGTGCGGCTATTCTTGCCTGGCGAGAAGTCAATGGCTGGGATAAGAAATTTCCTTACAGGGAAGATAAAAAGGGATTATATTTCACTCCCAAAGAGGAAGAGAAGCGGGAATACGAAAAGATATTTCATTTATATAAAAAGTCTTTTCGTAAATGTATGCCCATATTTAAAGAAATGGACAAAAATAGACTACTTTAACCTAATGCGAAAATTTTATGAAAAAACGCCGGGGAATCCTGCGAATAAAAGAATAAATGATAACTGTAACCCTCAGGTTGCGAAAAGAAAGAAAGGTTGTTGTGTATAAACATAAGGTAAAACTTCAACTATCAAGGGATTAAGACATTTTAATCAGAAAAGAAAGGAGATAAAAGAATGCTAAAAGACAAAATTGTTCAATACCAAAATTTTATCTTTGATAAAGATAAAAAGACCTGGTCATTTCTTTATGAGAAAAGAAAAGATTTAGGAATTATTTCTGCAAGTAGCGCTATACAAGTAAATGGGAAAAATTTATTTTTACAAGATGCAAATTCTGTAACTTTTAAAGAAGGAAATATTATTGACGATGAATTGGGAAAGCGATTACCCTTTTTGGCAGAATTTAAGTTTGAAAGTACAGGTCTAATCCTATCATTACATTTTGAAATTTTCACTAAAAGTGATTGCCTGTTTATCTTTTCTAATTTAAGAAACCTTTCAAATAGATCTTTTGTTCTGGGGAAATGTAGCCTTATTACAGTAGAAAATCAAAAGAATGGAAAAATTTCTCTTGGTCCAGATTCTAAAAAAGAGACCTTTTTTGTCTCCAGTGGAACTACCTCTCAAAACTTTATTAAAAAAATAAGTAGCGATAATGGTAAGCATACCTCTAAAACTATCGGCCACATTTATAATCCTAATAGTAAACTTTCTCTTAATACAAGTTTTTTAACCTTTTCCCGTGCCAATACTGAACACAAACTAAAATATTCTCCAGATATTGGTATTGAAAGTTATAGAGCTTTTTGCGATTTTGATGGCTATGAACTTTCCCCAGGAAAAACTTTAGAATCAGAAAAAATATTCTTAGAACTTTCTTCTAATGCTTACAAGACACTTGAAAAGTGGGCTAGTTTTGTTAACTTAGTTTATAAACCAAAGATAAGAGAAAAAATGCCGGTTGGCTGGTGTGGCTGGGCCTGGGTAGACTGCTTTCTTGTTGAAGCATATGAAAATGTGATTTCAAGGAACCTTGAAGCTTTTGAAAAACGTCTCTCTGGCTTTAAAATAGATTATATCTGGATTAGTCTGGGAAATTTAAAAGATATTTTACCTGGTAACTGGCTTAAATTTAATAAAAATCTCTTCCCTCATGGTATAAAATGGATATTAAATAAAATAAAAGATAAAGGTATTGAACCTGGATTCTGGTTTGCTCCTTTCTGGATGTCTACTGCCGTAAAAGATGGAATAGATGAAAATAAAGAGAATCTTTTAAAGACAAAGGATGGTTCCCCTGTAATAGACGAAGTGAAATGGCGATTTGGGAAATCTGTCCGATTGCCAAAAGAGAAAAGACCTGATTTTTACGTCCTTGACGGCAGTCACCCTCAAACTCATAGCTATTTAAGAAAAGTCTTAAAATACTACCGGCAAATAGGTATTCGCTACTATATGATTGATTTTTTAGAAGCTGGCGCCGGTTCTACTCCCGGTAGAGTTTTATATGATGAATACTATGGAAAATCAAAAGGAATGATTAAAGGACCTGAGGTTTACCGTGCTGCACTTAAAGTTATCCGGGAGATCACTGGAAAAGATACTTATCTTCTTTCCTCCAGTGGACCAACTCTACAGAATGTAGGTTACGTAGATGCCGCACGGATTGGAAGCGACTATTGTGAGGGAAGACCTCTTTATCCTCATGAATTTTTCTATCCAGCTACTTTTGTAATGGGTAACCCGAATTTTTGGACTTCTCACCGCTATGCCCTGCAAAATATGGCTACAGCTTACTTTACTCACAATCGTCTCTACCATAATTCTTCTAATGTAATAACTGTAGACAAACCCATTCCTCAAAATGAAGCACAGATTACAGCTACTATATTTGGTATTAATGGAGGACCTGTAATGCTCGGTGATGATATATATAAAATCCACGAAGAACGTCTATCCCTCATCAAAAAGTGTCTTCCCCGCACAAATGAAATTGCTACTCCTGTTGATCTTTTTACCAGTCCTTATCCAGATTATCCAAAGACCTTTCACCTTCCTGTAGAAACCGAATGGGACAGATGGGACCTTTTAGCTATATTTAACCTTGAAAGAAAGCCACTTGAGATTTCCCTTTCTTTAAAAGATATAAGCTTAAAGCAGGACAATATCTATTACTGGTATGATTTCTGGAATGAAGAGTATTTGGGTGTATTAAAGGGAAAAAATAAATTTTTTGTGCCACCATTATCTGTTAAACTATATCGCATCTGCCGGGTAAGAAAATATCCCTGGCTTCTTTCTACAGATATGCATATTCAGCAAGGAAAGACAGAAATTTCCTCCCTCAATTGGGATAAGGATAATCTAATTCTTCAAGGAAAAGCAAAAAGACCAAAAGGTGAGCAAGGAAGCATTTTTATCATTGCTCCCAGAGGGTATTATGTAAAACAACCTGATAACAAAGATTTATGGATTGCAAAGAATGCCACAGATGAGAGTATTATTATCCGAAAACAAATAGCTTTTGATAATCCTGAAGTTTCCTGGAAGATACAATTTGGTCAAATAGGTGGTAGCGATTACCTGGAGAAAGAACAGTTTTAAATAAAAAAGTAAGTCTATCTAGTACTATTTGCTTTAAAGGAGAGGAAAAATGAAAATTTATATAATGACTGACTTAGAAGGAATAAGTGGAGTTTTTACTTTTGAGCAGACTGGTAGAGATAAAAAGGGTTCAGAATATGACAAAGCTCGGCATCTCTTAACTCAAGATGTTAATGCAGCTGTGCAAGGAGCTCTAAGTGCTGGAGCAAATGAGGTTCTGGTTATAGATGGTCATGGTGGGGGCTATAACTTTATTTTAGAGGAACTTCACCCGGGAGCAGAATATATTACTGGTCCAGGGCGAGTTCAGCCCTGCAGTGGTCTTGATGAAAGTTTTGATGGGGTTATACTTATTGGTTACCATGCAATGGCAGGAACTAAGTATGCAATCTTAGATCACACTCAAAACTCTAAAACTTGGTTTAATTATTACCTTAACGGAATAAAAATGGGAGAAATTGGCCAGCAAGCAGTCATTGCTGGTCACTTTAATGTTCCGGTTATTTTTATAAGTGGTGATAAAGCAGCTTGCAAGGAGGCAAAAGAACTTTTATCTAATGTTGAGACTGCTGCCGTCAAGGAAGGTTTCTCTCGAACGTCAGCTCGAATCTTATCTCCGGTAAAAGCTCGTCAATTAATTAAAACAGGAGTGGAGAAAGCTGTAAAAAGAATTAAAGATTTTAGACCCTACATTATTAAGCCCCCAATTGAGGTAAAAATAGAGTTTCAGACTACTGATGTTGCCGATTACTATGAAAGAGCAGGATGGAAAAGAATTGATGGTCGCACAGTTAGTCGGGTTAGCAACGATGCTCGTAAAGTTCTATAAAAGAAAAATGATACCGAAGCCCGGAAAATTCTTAAAAGTAACCCAACCTAAAGGTTGCCACTACATCTCGTTATGAGGGATGCTACAATTTTTTAAGGAAGTCTTACTTATTAAAAATTATAGAGCCTTATATGAACAACAAAAAAACTGTACTTCTTGGAGTTTGTCCAATAGGTAAATTTGTGTTTTCTCATGAAGATGCAGTGCGTCAAAAAAAGAAAATATTTAAAAAATTAGACGAACTAAAAATAAACTATGTAAATATAGAGAGTATTCTCCCGGATGGAATGGTACGTGATCAAAAACATGTCGATATAGTAGTAGACCATTTCAAGAAAGAAAAAATTGATGCACTATTTATTCCTCACTGCAATTTTGGAACAGAAGGTGCAGCAGGAATGATTGCAAAAAAATTAGGAGTTCCAACACTACTCTGGGGACCGCGTGATGAGGCACCACTTCCTGATGGGTCAAGACTAAGAGACTCACTTTGTGGCCTGTTTGCATCAAGTAAGGTATTGCATAAATTAAGAGTACCATTTACATATATCGAGAACTGTACCGTAGATGACAAACAATTTATAGAAGGCCTCTCTTTATTTATTCGGGCTGCTGGTGTTGCTAAGGCTATGAAAACTATGCGTATTGGCCAAATTGGGGTTAGGATTGACTTTTTCTGGACGACAATTATAAATGAGAGCGAACTACTTGATAAATTTGGCATTCAAATATTACCAATTGACATGGTAGATTTTATAAATGCTGTTAAAAATCGTGCGAGAAAGGATAGAAAAAAATACCAGAAAGAACTTATAGAAATTAAAAAATGGCTGACCGTAGAAGGACTTAAAAGTGATGAACCACTGCTGAATAGTTTAGCGTCTCGAGATGAACTACTGAGGCTGGCAGAAGAGCAAAATCTGGATGCAATTTCCATAAAAAGTTTTAGTTCTATTCAAAAGGAATTAGGAGGTGGAAGTGGTCTGGGGGGTTCTATGGTTTGTGATAAGGTTCCTCTAATTGATGAGTCAGATATACATGGTGCTGTAAGTTCAGTTTTAATTGAGGCAGCTTCTAAGACTGATGAGCCAAGCTTTTTCCCTGAATTTGTAATCCGTCATCCTGAAAATGAAAACGCAGCTTTGCTATGGCATGGTACTGCGCCATTATCTTTACGTGAACCAGGTTCAAAAGTCAAAATGGCACCGCCATGGATACTAAAAGGGCTTCCACCAGGTAGCCTTCATTTTAAGCTCAAGGATGGTCCGCTGACTTTGTGTAGATTTGATGGAGATTATGGAGAATACATTTTAGGTGTTGGAGAGTGCCATACAACTACAGGTCCTCGAACTCAGGAATTTTATGCCTGGGTGGAAGTTGATGATTGGCCTCATTGGGAAAGAACAATGATAGAAGGTCCATATATTCATCATTTGTCAGTTATTTATGATCATTGCGCTGATGTATTGGAAGAAGCATGTAAGTATATACCCGGGCTTAAAATTCAGAGATTTGAAAAGAATGTAAGAAAAAATTAATGAGCAAGGTAGGATTATGAATTCTAAAGAGAGGGTTTTAACAAGTCTAAATCATAAGGAACCAGATAGAATTCCTGTTTGTCTTGGAGCAACATTGGAAACATCAATAGTCAAAGATGCTTATCAAAATCTATGCAATCATATAGGATTAAAAACAAAAGAATTAAAATTTCTTGATATTGTTCAACGGCTTCCTTATTTAAGTGAAGATTTTCTTGATTATTTTAGCATTGATACAGGGAGGATTAATCAATGGAAGAAAGAATAATATATTGTCCTGCTCATTTTGGTAATTTTTATGAGTGTGCTTCTTATAATGAACTTCGTTCTTATTTTAAGGAATTTAAAAAATGGGGAGCTACGGGCATAGGGACATGTGTTGATCCTGCTAATATGGTGGATCCTTTTGGTAAAAACCCTCTTTATAGGTGGGCAAGAGAAAAGCCTACTAAGGAATTAAAAAGAAAAAGAGATTTACTTTGTGCTGCTAAGGATGAAGGTTTAAAATTAAGTTTAGGTTTAATATCTAATGTGGTTTATATTGATCAACTTTCTGAAGAATTATCTGCAGATACTGGTAAAGAAGGTTATATTGGTCCAAATCTCTGCCCTCAAAACCTGAAGCTTTAAAAATTATTCTTCAAAATCAA
>Ga0209121_10002443_pt1 | contig 18889 bp, 22 predicted proteins | sample Cruoilmetagenom3_FD_187292 | JGI IMG/M metagenome (GOLD analysis project Ga0209121, IMG submission 187292) | Oil polluted marine microbial communities from Coal Oil Point, Santa Barbara, California, USA - Sample 3 (SPAdes) (version 2) | ecosystem: Environmental > Aquatic > Marine > Oil seeps ...
CTCAACTCACGGTATATTTTTGATTGCAGAATATTTCGGGCTTCTTTTACTTTATGGTGGGTTAATGTTTGCCTTCAGGGAAATAAATAAGGAAGATATAGAAGTGGTAAAAGGTATATTTGGTAAGGCAAAGCCATTGGAAGAAAGAATTGAGCCCTTCTGATGTTTGCAAATAAATACAGAACACAGAGGATTATCGCTCTCTCCCTTATAATAGCTCTATTTTGCGTTTACAGCCTGTCTTTTATCTATGAATTAACTCGTTTTTTACCTGGCTGAGTACAAATTCTGTTGTATTTATGCTAATGGCCACTTTTTATAAAACGAGCTAAAGCGATGCTCGGTTGATTTAACTAATTTCTTTTATCGTAACACTTTGGGACAACATCCAAAAGTATAGCAATGAATATTAAAGATTATCTATTTGAAATATTTCCCAAAACGATTAATTATCGGTTAGCAAGACAAGGAATAGTAAAGGCATGTCGTCCCATTACTCTCACTTTCTCTGCTACGGGAATGTGTCAATCAAACTGTAAAACCTGCTATATCGGCAGGGAATTTAGAAAAAACCCAGAAAAAATTAAGAAGCTCGATTTAAAAATTGATGAAATTGAGAAATTTTTCAAAAGTTTAGGGTATACTTATTTCTTAAATATAAGTGGTGGTGAGCCTTATCTCAGGGATGATTTGGTAGAAATTGTTGAATTGGCAATGAGATATTTGAAACCCGGGATAGTGCATATTCCCACCAATGCTTTTCTGCCCGAGAAAACAGAAAGGATTACAAGAGAGATACTGGATGTAATTAAAAAATATAATCCCAGGGTCCCCTTAACTGTGAAGCCTTCTGTTGATGGAATTGGAGAAAAACACGATGAGATTAGAGGATTAAAAGGAAATTTCGAAAGATTGGAGGATACTATCCAAAGATTGAAAACAGTTGAGAAAGATTATCCAAATTTTCATCTTGAATTGGGCACGGTAGTCTCAAATTTTAACATCAATGATTTGGACGAGATAGAAGATTGGGTTCACAAGCAAAATGTTCAAAGCTATCGGAATGAGATTGCCGAACAACGAGAGGAGTTCTTCAATATCGGGGAAAATATAACCCCTTCCGAGGAAGTTTATGAAAAATTGATGATAAATTTTAAGGAAAAGGTTAAGGAAAACCTGAAAGATAAAAAGACACTAGCAAAGATGACTGAATCGATGAGATTGGTTTATTACGATTTGGTAGTAAAAATTCTCAAAGAGAAAAGACAGGTTGTCCCCTGTTATGCGGGTATTTCCAATATTCACTTGAATTATGATGGAGATATTTGGCCCTGCTGCGTTTTAGGTTACGCACATTCGATGGGAAATATTAGAGACTATGATTTTGATTATGATGCTTTATATAATTCCTTAAAAGCAAAAGAAGTACGTAAATATATAAGAGATGGAAATTGCTATTGTCCTCTGGCAAATCAGGCGTATTCAAATATGCTAATAAGTTTGCCATATTTAGTGAAAATATTTAATAACTATTTGAAGTATATTTAACAGTATAGGAAACTATATATTAACAGGGATTTCCTGCCTGACGCCTGCCTGCCGGTAGGCAGGGCAGGCAGGAAAGAGATCGTCCCGCCAAAGCGGGATCTCCCGCATTTTGCGGGAACCCGCCCTCTGGCGGGTCGACGGCCGTCTAAAAGCGGGAAAAGAGATTCTTTTTTTCTGAAAGATTTTTAATTTATATTTATCTGTGTTTTTCTGCGTCCATCTGCGTCCAACTTTCTTTTTTCTTGACAGTTTCAAATTTTTATGGTATAATTACCCCTGACGAAAGGAGAATATTTGACGGAAAATAAGTATATATTCTCCATTCTACCTGTCGCCTGCCCGTTGGTAGGCAAGGCAGACAGACACATTGGGTGTGGGAATTCGCTTATGTCTGAGGTCCAGGCCCCACTAACTAATTTCATCTCGCACCCCTTTTATTAATTGTCATGTAAAATATCAACCACAGAGTTCACAGAGAAAAACAGAGTTTTTTATCTTCTCTGTGTTCTCTCTTAAATCTCGTAATTCTTTGAACTCTGTAGAAGTGTCCCGCCAAGGCGGGATAGATATCAGAGGTAAACCACTGCCTGCGGTAGGCAGGTATCGGGGTGTCCTCTGTGGGAGAAAAAAGTAGCCTATCCCCTTTTTGGAGAATAGAACAAACTCCCGATTATCCGGGCTTTACCCAAAATTCATTTTTATCCTTAAAATAAGGATGAAATGGGTATAATGTGGTCTTGTGTAAAGGATAAAGACGAAAGATTATGATAAGCAAAGAGATTTTAAAAGAGAAAGGATTTCTTTCCCCGAAAAATTAAATAAAGATTTGAGGACAAAATCAACTTAGACAAAAGTATTTTGAATATAAAAAATATAGTCGTAAAAGCTTTGAAAAATAGGAGAAAATGTCAAACATTGAGACCTGCCCCCATTTTGACTATCAACTATGACCTATCAACTATCAACTATGAGCTATGACCTATCAGCTATGAGCTATTTGAAAGGTCAAATAAATCATAGAGACTAAGTAGTGTCCCCTGAAAAACTAAAATCAGGGGACACTAACTAAATGAATACACTATGCGAAATTTTAAAATCGCGAAAAAAATAACTCTACCGGTTTCAATTTAGCAATAAAAATTTCGTGCTTTCTATACTTCGTGCTTTTCCCGATAGGGATCCCGTCGGGACGGGGCGTGATAAATCAGTAGTTTTTGCACGGCCTGTTTAGCCTTGAAACCATCAACCCTATGAGGGTTGAGTTATATCTTCATATATACCATAAGATTCACTGTTTCAGATTAAAATATTTTTTTCTTGACAAAATCATAAAAATGTGTTATATTATATGTACAGGTAGCTAAATATCTGGTGGGATAAATTTGTAGAAGGTAGGTAAAGGTATGGCATTAGGACAGAAGGAAATCAAGGTAGTTAGCTCTAAGGCTGAAAGCTCACCTCATAATTCATTGGAGCTAAGCATCGGCAGTATCGCGACGCTTATCTCCTCGAGAAGCCAGGAGTTTATGGTTCAAACAAAGGAGAGGTATGCCAATTTTATCGCTGATGGGATAGACCCATCAATAAAGATAGAGGTGGAGATCTTGCCACCTCAGAATTTGAAAACAAACCCCACTCCGACTGTGGAAAACCCTGATGTAAGGTTCGATAACTCAAAGGGACGATGGACTATCATCTGGCAGGGACTTTCTGGTGAATTTGATTTGAAAAGCGGTGAGGGAAGGATGGGTTGTGGCTTAAGTCCTGTGGTACTCAATTCGTTTCTCCGCTTTATCTATTCCCTTATTCTGCTACGAGAGCCGGGATTTCTGGTTCATGCCTCAAGCCTTATTAAGAATGGTAAGGGGTATATTTTCCCAGGCAAATCAGGTGCAGGTAAGACGACTATCACTCAGCTGAGTCCTGATAGCACACTGCTTAGCGATGACATTTCCCTTATCAAAATGCTGAATGGCACGCCAGTTGCCTTTGGCACACCCTTTTGGGGAGCGTTGGCTGTAGGCGGGGAGAACACTTCTACTCCAATAACGGAGATTTATTTCCCCATAAAAGGCAAAACAAATTACATGAAAAGGCTTAACCCCAGGCAGGCACTGGAAAAGCTCCTGCCCAATGTGGTATTTTTTGCCAGGGAGGAGGAATTCTCTAAGCAGTTATTCAATCTATGTTCTGATTTTGTAACTATGGTTCCCGCTTATGAACTCCATTTTTTGCCGAAGCCAACATTTTGGAGGTGTATTGATGCTAAATAAGTATGTGGTTAAGGACCCCAAGACCGCTTTTAGAATAATAGACGGAGAGGCGGTAGTGGTAACCCCTCAGGATAGCCTTTTTCATACACTGAATGAGGTAGCTACTAAAATCTGGGAGTGGATAGATGGGAAGAGCAAAGTAAGAGAGATCATCGAAAAGGTTTATCAAGAATTTGAAGTTGACCGGGACACTGCGGAGAAGGACTGCCTGGAGTTTATCAATGAGGCTGTCAATAAAGGTATGCTCATCCTGTTAGATGAGCCTGCGGAGGTATGAGCACTATGAGCCTTGCTGAGAAGATACTCAGGAAGAAGATACCTATGTTTGTTCACTTTGACCTCACTTACCACTGTAATCTCAAATGCGTCCATTGCTATGTGGTTCCTCAAGAGCGTCCCGAGCTTTCCACAGAAGAGATAAAGGGTATTCTAAGGCAGTTAGCAAAGGCAGGCACCTTATGTCTTTCTCTATCCGGTGGAGAGCCCCTTGTTCGCCGCGACTTTTTTGAGATTGCCGAATATGCTCGAGGCCTAAATTTAGTTCCCACGCTCCTTACTAATGCCACCCTAATAGATGGACGAATAGCCGATAGAATTGCCGCCTTGAATCCTTTAGGGGTGCAGATCAGTATTTACGGAGCGAAGCCTGAGATTCACGATGCAGTAAGTACTGTCCCTGGCTCGTTTTCTAAGTCTATTAATGCTGCCCGGATGCTGGTAGAAAGAGGAGTTAAGGTTACTCTTGCTTATATAGTGATGAAGGGAAATGTTGATTACTATCAAGAGGTAATGGCTTTAGTAGAAGAGATGGAGGCAGACTTCACAGTGGATGAGAACATCACCCCCAGAATGGATGGCAACAGGGGTCCCCTTGCCTTCCAGATTAACGAGGATGAGTTACTGAAGATTTATCGGGACCCTAAGATTAATCCAATAAGAGAAATAACTGCTTCTGCTAAGTTATCTGGAGCAAACGAGCTGCGTGCTGATGTCGGGTGCAAGGCTTCTCATAGTTATTGCAGCATCTCCCCCTATGGAGATGTATATCCCTGTGGTCAACTGCTTCTGCCCTGTGGTAACCTGAGGGAGGAGTCATTTGAACATATCTGGCAACACTCATCTAATATGCACCGGGCACGCTCGGCGACCACATACCTTCCACCGGTTTGTTCTGAGTGTGAGTTGTTAAAATACTGCCAACGCTGTCCTGGTCTTGCCCTTGCTGAAGACGGGGACCTTTGGGGACCCTCCTCCAGGGCTTGCCGGAATGCCAGAATAAAGAAGAGGGCTGCAGAAGAACAGCAGTTTGCTAACCTGTATGAAAAGAACAAGAAAGGAGGTGACAAAAATGGAGAAAAAGCCTAAAAGAGAGGGAAGAAAACCTTACCAGAAGCCAGCATTTAGCTCTGAGGAGCTGTTTGAGAGCAATGTGCTCGCATGTGACAAGCTTCCTGGGCCGCCAGGGTCGCCGTGCACAGCGGGGCATGCGAATCCGCATAGTACGTAGAAAAGAGCACTTTATTTTTTCGCCCTTCTACGTACTGTATCCTTTCTTCACCTGCTAGGTGGGGGTTAAAAGTGTGTATGCCATTGAGCAAGGCGAGGTGATAGAAGGCGTCAAGGAGATAGGTAAAGCCAATGGTTTGGAGGCGACTGAGGCAGAACTGCTGGGTTTCACGATTGACGCCCGCGAGCGTTTCCTCTGGTGGCAGGCTGAACCCCATCATGTCAAAATGTTCGTTGTTGCCCTGGTGCAATCGGAGGAGATTTATTCCAAAGTCAACTTCTGGAATGAGGATGTTTTATCAAAAAGGCCCAAAACAAAGTTATTGGGACTTTGAGAGGAAAAGTAAGCATTAAAGGGAGGTTGAGCGAATATGGTGCAACGTTGGGAAAGTGATAGAGAAGGGAGAGCCTCTTTCCGTATGGTGAAGGTCTTCTGTGCCCCAAGCTATGTGGTAAAGATGTGAGAGTGCTTAACTATGGATAAAGAATGTGGGATTGAGCTTCTCCATGGAGGCCTGGAAAGGGGCAATAATTTGCGGTTTCGAGCCCTGGGGAGCAGCAAATGAGCAGTAAAGGCAAAGATGACTTATGGATAGAAGTCCTGAACAAGTCAGGAACTGTCATGGTAAATGTTGCTGGTGGGAGCATGTCACCAGCTTTAAATGTCGGAAATAAGGTATATGTTGAGCTTAGCCACAGGGCATCTTATAGGATAGGAGATATCGTTGTCTTTCCTGTAGCTGATTCACTGATGATTCACCGCATAGTGAGTAGTCTCCCTACTCCAAAGGGAAAACTCTTTGTTCACAAGGGAGATAAAGCCCGTGTTATGGCATTTGGCTTGGTCAGACAGGAGCAAGTCCTGGGAAAAGCTGTTAGAGTAAAGAGAGGCAGCAAGGAAATACCGGTCTCATCTCTCCCCCAGCCCGGGGTAATTAGATTGCTAAGCCCCCTTTATTCTCTGCTGGCTTTAGAAAGATATGTTGCTATCTGGCTTAAAAAGTGCTTATTCCGGAGCTTGTTGCTATGCCACAGGATTCGAACATAGACCAAATATTGGAGGGGGGAGGAGAAAGATACCTCCCCCTCTTTCAATATGTTCTGAAAAGGTCAAATCCAGAGTTTGCTTTTCCTGACAATGGAAGGATAAGAAAGCTTCGGCAGATGATTGCTGCCAGAAACGCCTTTCTCTTTGAGGAACTCAAGAAGTTACTGCAAGCCTTTGATGAAGCCGGAATAGAAGTTATCCTTCTCAAAGGAGTGATGATGGAGGGAATTTACCCGCCAGGCTTAAGACCTTTTACCGATATGGACCTTCTAATTCGCAGGAGAAGGTTACCGCAAGTAATAGAAATCATCTTCGCTTTAGGCTATAGACCTTATGCTCCTCAATTGCGTCCCGGGGCGGAGGATTTCCAAGGCGCCGTGAACTATGTCAAAGAGGGAGAAATTCCCATTATGATAGAGCCCCACTGGACGCTTGGGCCGCCATATCCCTACCCCGGCAGGCTGGATATGGAGGGCCTGCGGGAAAGAGTAAGGAAGGCTGATGTAGCTGGCGTTGATGCTTTAATTTTGTCTCCTGAAGATTGTCTCCTCCATTCCTGTCTTCACCTCTTCCAGCATTACCGAAATGCTTGGCTTACCTCTTCCTGTGATATTGCTGAGCTGGTTTATCACTATGAGGATAAGTTAGACTGGGAAGATTTTTTAAGCCGCATATTCGAATACAAACTTTGCCTTCCTGTGCAATACAGTCTTGAAAAAACCTTTGACCTATTCAAATATGCCATCCCCCCCTTTGTTTTAGAGAGGCTTGGGAGATATAAGCCAGGCGGAGTGGAGAGACAGGTTTTCGCTTTGCTTACCAGACCGGGGAGCGAGGACTCTGGGAGTGGGGTTTTAGCCCGGTTTTTGACTATGCCTGTTGCCTTGAAGTTCCGCTATCTCTGGCTTAGACTCTTCCCTCAAAGAGAATTCATGTTATGGCATTATAACATCACCAGAACAAAACTCTTGCCCTTTTATTATCTCCTTCGCTTAAAGGATGCCTTTTTGACGGCTCTCAAGACTCTTTATTTTTACTTTTCTGAAAAAAGGTAGCTAAACTTGGCTTACGCTATAGAGACCCTCAATCTCAGTAAAAGGTTCCCCATAAGGAGGGGACTTGTTGATTTCCTCCCTTGGCAGAATAAGTGGCTGACCGCCCTGGACAAGGTAAATATTAGCGTTGCCCCAGGAGAGATCTTCGGTCTGGTAGGACCCAATGGCGGTGGCAAGACCACCTTGATCAAGATGTTATGCACCTTGCTCCTGCCGGACGAAGGGAAAGCCTATGTAAATCGATACGATGTTGCCAGCCAACCTGCCGAGGTGAAGAAAAGTATCGGCTATTTCCTTGAAGGAGAAAGGAGCTTCTACTTCAGGCTCAGCGGTAGACAGAATTTAACCTTTTTTGCTACCCTGCAAAATATCAATGGGCATTACGCTAAAAACAGAATTGAAGAGGTGCTTGAGCTATTAGAGCTTTCCCCCCATGCCGATAGGTTATTTATGGATTATTCCGGCGGCATGCGACAAAGGCTCAGTCTGGCACGGGCTTTGCTTCATGAACCAGTTATCCTCTTTCTGGATGAGCCTACCAAGAGCCTGGACCCTGTGGCAGCTCACAACTTCAGAAAATTCCTCAAAGAGGAGTTAGCCAAGGGGAGAGGCACGACGCTTTTCATCGCCACTCATAGTCTGGAGGAGGCAAAATACCTCTGCGACCGTATCGCCTTCCTCGACCAGGGCAGCATCAAAGCTTTAGGGGATTTTGAGAGAATAGAAAACTTTTTGTCTTATAAATTTGTCTTATAAAGATGAGATTCCGTAAGCCATTAGCCTTCTTGAAGAGAGATTTCATTATTGCCCTGAATTATAAGTTCTCCTTCGTCCTGCAACTTTTGGGAGTATTTTTCTCCACCGCTATGTTTTACTTTCTATCTCAAGTCTTTGGAAAAGGAGTATCCACCTATCTTGAGCCCTATGGCGGGGATTATTTTGCCTTTGTTCTCATCGGCATTGCCTTCTCCAGTTATCTTAGTTTCTCTCTAAGGAGCTTCTCGGCACAGCTCAGGGAGTCTCAGCTTCAGGGAACGCTGGAGGCGCTTCTCGCCACACCCACCTCCCTCAGCACCATCATGCTTTCATCCTCCCTGTATCCTTTCCTCTTTACTTCCTTCAGCGTGATAGTATATTTTGTCTTCGGTGCCGCCGTATTCGGATTCCCTATGGGAAATGCCAATATTCCGGTTGCAGTGCTGATTCTCATCTTATCTATCGTTTCCTTCTCTGGCCTGGGGATATTATCTGCCGCCTTTACCATGGTGTTTAAAAAAGGCAGCCCTATAAGCTGGCTTTTGAGCAGCTTATCTATGTTCTTATGCGGCACCTTTTACCCTGTTTCAGTATTACCATCCTGGCTCCAGAAGTTTTCCTGCCTCCTGCCCTTAACCTATTCTCTCCACGGCATGAGATATGCCTTACTCCAGAATTATTCCTTAACTCAGCTTTTACCTGACATAGGCGCTCTATTGCTTTTCAGCCTGGTTCTCTTACCTCTGGGGTTGGTGGCATTTAGCTATGCTACCAAAAGGGCAAAGATAGAGGGAAGTCTGGCACAGTATTAATTCGACTATTATCTACTAAGACGAATGAGCATCTTAATAGCTTTTCCCGTGGAAGATAGCATAAAATTCTTGACATTTTATGATTTTTGCGGTATAATTTTATTTGTAATTTGGGGTGATACATTTTTTAAAGCCAGGCAAGGGCACAATATTCTATCCTTAATACAAGGATAGAATTGGTACAATATGGTTTTATATAAAGGATAAAGAAAGATTATGATAAGCAAAGAGATTTTGAAGGAAATTATTGTATCTAATGAAGAATTTATTCTTCAGGAGATAGGGAAAATTGTAAAAAGGGAAAGGATTTATTTTCCTGTAAAATTAAATAAGGTAGTGATACTTTACGGAGTGAGGAGGAGTGGCAAAACCTATGTCTTATTTGACTTATTTAAGAAGTATAAAGATCACGCATTATATATAGATTTTGAAGATGAAAGATTAAGCGGTTTCGAAGCAAGTGATTTTGAGGCATTGAAGGAAGCTTTCTTGGAATTAAAACCCCATCTTGTAGGCAAAGAAACGGTATTTCTATTTGATGAGGTTCAGAATGTTAATGGCTGGGAAAGATTCTGCCGGAGAATTGCGGAACGGGAAAACATAAAAGTGTTTGTAAGCGGTTCCTCCTCGAAAATAATGCCTATCGAAATCCATACTTCTCTCAGAGGAAGAGCATGGAGTATAGAAACAACGCCCTTTTCTTTTAGAGAATATTTATCTCTAAAGGGTATCGATACGAGCGAGAAATCCTTTATCTATGGGCCGAGGAAGGCTTTGGTTAAAAAATATTTTTCCGAATACATAAAATGGGGCGGTTTCCCAGAAGTTTCTCTTCTGAAATCTAATCTTGAGAAAAGAAAGGTTATCAAAGAATATCTTGAGGCGATGTTTTTTAAGGATTTAGTGGAGAGATTTAATATTACAAATATTCATCTTTTGAAAATGCTAACAGAAAAACTTTTTTCTTCATTTTCCCTGAAATTCTCTTTGACTGCATTCTACAAACAGTATAAGGAGAAATTTCCCTTTTCAAAGGACACCCTGTATTCTTATTACAGCCACTTCCTGGAAAGCATGCTTATTTTTGAAGTTAGAAAATTTTCTGAATCCTCTTACAAGAGACTCAGAAATCCTGCAAAGATTTATCTTGTGGATACGGGTATCTGTAAGAAAGTTACATCCGCTGATTCAGGAAGGATATTAGAGAATATAGTTTTTTTAGAATTAAGGAAGAATGGAAATGAGATATTTTATTTTGAAGAGGAAGGAGAATGTGATTTTATAGTGAAGGCTCATAACGGTAAGTTTTTGCCCTGTCAGGTAACCTTGGAGTTGAGGGAAGAAAATAGGAAAAGGGAAATAAATGGATTGGTTGAAGCCTGTAAAAGGCTGAATATAAAGAGGGGTAAACTCTTTACCTATGACGAAGAGGGTAGTAAAGTTGTTGAAGGGATAAATATTCAAATATTACCTGTGTGGAAATGGTTATTAGAGAAGTGAGAGTATAATGACCAAGAAAAACATATATAATAAGGAAAAAGGTCTTCAGTCTGCTTGCCCCGTAGAAGCGTAGCTATTCAACGGGGCTTGCCCCGTAGAAGCGTAGCTATTCAACGGGGCTTGTCCCCATATTTTACATAACAATGTAAAGGGAGGATGGAACAATGAGAAAGAGCTATAAAAAGCGGATAGTGATCGACCATAAGGTCCACTTTGGCAAACCATGTGTGGCCGGTACCAGAATCCCGGTGGAGGATGTGCTGGAGCTGGTGCAGGAAGGTATTCCATTTAAGGAAATTGTGCAGAGGTATTATCCGGATCTGGAGATAGAAGATATAAAAATCTGCCTCCAGTACGCTGTGGACATAGTTCGTTCGGAAGAGGTCCACTTGGAAGTAGCATAATGCATATCCTTACGGATCAAGATGTCTACAAAGTGACGATTGATGAACTGAGAGAATGGGGACACGATGTCCTCACAGCCAAAGATCTGGGGTTGGAGAGAGCTTCGGATGAAATTCTTCTGAGCAAGGCTAAAGAGATGAAGCGACTACTGGTGACAAGGGATAAGGATTTCGGAGCCCTGGTATTCCTCAGGGAGGAGTTATCTACTGGGGTCATCCTTTTGCGAATCACCCCAAAAACGGTTGAAGATGTCCATCGTGAACTCAGCCGTCTTTTTCGGGAACATTCTGAGGATGTGTTGAAGTGTTTGTTCTGCGTGGTTGAACCCTATCGATATCGTATCCGCCGACTATAATTAGCTTCAGCACACCGCAACGGTCGAAAGAGGATATAGGGTTTGGGAAAAACCCTACAAGTGGATTGAGAGGATGATAAAAAGAAACCCATTTGCCGCCAATAGCGGCTCGATTTTCCCTTTATGTTCAATAACTTAATTATTTATCCCGTTTACCCCGTGGAATTGCAGTTATTCAATGGGGTGAAATGCGACCTGTCCCGTTGGATGCATCTTGCCCCGTGTGGTGAGAAATTTACTCCACGGGGAGCTATCCCATCGGGAAGCAATATTTAATGGGAAACGACCGCCTGCCTGACGGTAGGCAGGTATCGGGGTGTCCTTCCTGCCTGACGGCAGGCAGGCGTGGGAGGAAAAATTAAATTCGCAATTTGAAATTGTTTTTCCGCAATCCGAAAAGAGCAATGAAAGATACTAACCATTTCATACACATCAAGAGAATCTTTTCTAATAGTTTCCAAAGATCAGAATAATGCATAAAATCTGGGTGAATAAAACAGAATCATTTAAATCTGCTGAGAAATCTGACACGGGTTACTATTTGAATATGACAAGTTCGGAAAGATTGGAAATGATGCAATATCTAAGGGAAATATATTTTAAGTTCAGGAAGGGCAAAAGGAATGAAAGTAGAAAAGGACTACGAGGATCTGTTAAGGTTATTCAACAAATATAATGTGAAGTATTGTATTGTTGGTGCCTTTGCAGTTGCATTCCATGCCAGACCGAGGTATACAAAAGATATGGATATTTTAGTAGCCCCCGACCTGAACAATAGTAAAGGTATTATTAAGGCACTAAATGAATTTGGATTTCAGTGTTTAGATTTAAGTGCAGAGGATTTTATTGAAGAAGGCAAAATAATCCAGCTCGGGTATGAACCTGTAAGAATTGATATTTTAACCTCTATAGATGGCTGTTCTTTTGATAGAGTCTGGAGAAACAAAGAAAGCGGAAAGTATGGTAAACAAAAGGTCTACTTTATTGGTCTCGGCGAATTGATAAAGAATAAAAAAGTATCAAAGCGAAAGCAGGATAAAGTAGATTTAGATATTTTGTTGCAGGCAAGAAAGCTTAGAAGAACAAAGTGAGTTTGTTTCGTTATATAATCTGTGCTTATCTGTGCCTACCGGTCCCTACGGATCCGCATGGACGGGCAAGCGTGGTTGACTCATATTCCGGAATGATTTTATTAACAAATTGGAATAGTAGAAAAGGAGTCCCGTGAGTCTGAGTACTGGTTAGAACTTTTTGACGAGGCTGATATTGGAGACCAGGACAAGCGCCATTGGTTGCTCAATGAAGTAGGCGAGTTTATCAAAATCTTTACAGCGATCGGCAAGACAGCCAAATCCCGAAGACATTGAATTCGAAATGTACCTGTGTTTTTCGTGTCCTTCGTGGGCAATAATTGTTGATATCCGAAATTCGCAATCCGAAATCCGCAATAAGTTACTCCTTATGTAACTTAAAGGGACGGAGTGTATTCTTTTGCCCACTAAGTACGCGAAGTGCACTAAAAATAATTAAAATAAAAATTCCGTGTTTTCCGCCTACCCCGTAGAAGCGACTTGTCCTGCTTGCCCTGTAGCGATAGCGTTCAGGGCTCGCCATACTTGCCCTGCTTGCCATATGTAATTAGGTTTTTTATATTTCATTATGGTGAGATTTGTAAACTGTCTAGCGGGGTGTAATTAGTTTTTTTCTGTTACATTGTGGCCTGCCCTGTAGAAGCAAAGCTATTCAACAGGGCCTGTCCTGCTTGCCATATGTAACGCGTCTTTACTTTTACATTGTGGTTGAAGCGGAGCTATTCGACAGGGTGAAATGCTTCTCGTCCCGTTGGCCATATGTAATCAGGCTGTTCTATTACATCGTGGTGGAGTGTGTAAACTACTCCATGGGTGAGCTATTTCCTCGGGAAGCTATTCCATCGGGACACTACAACTAATGATGATAAACCAGAAAGACCAGATAAACTAGAGAACTGATATGAAATTATACCTTGATTTATGCATTTATAACAGACCTTTTGATTATCAAGGAGTCGAGAGAGTAGCATTAGAAACGAGTATATTTATATATCTAATAGAAAAAATAGAAAAAGGTGCAGATACCTTGGTAGTTTCGGAGGCACTATTATATGAAAATAGCCAAAATCCAGATGAACAAAGAAAGATTAGGGTTGATTCTTATTTTCACTTGGCTAAAGAATTTGTTGAGATGAGTGAATCAGATGTAGAGAGGGCAGAATTTTTGAAAGGATTGGGTTTTTCGGATATCGACGCCTTGCATATTGCCTTGGCCGAAAAGGCTAAGGTAGATTATTTTATTACTTGTGATGACGGTATAATAAATCTTTATAAAAGACATAAGTTTAACAGAGTTTATTGCACTGGAGGTGAAATAAAATGGGAATAACTATACCGGAGATAAAAACCAGAGGATGGAACGCTTTAGTAAAGGAATTGGGCTACTCTGGAGCAACCAAGTTCATTCTTCTTTATGAGACAGGAGCAGGGGACTACACAAAAGAGCGAAAGGAATTATTTAAAGATATTACGATTGAGAGGATAGTTAAAGAAATAAAAGAAAGCAAACTGAAGACCATACACAAGTAAAAGCAAATAAATTTAATAAACCAGATTAACCAGCTAAACCAAACAAAGCAAACAAACCCGAGCTCAATGACTCTCGACCCTATGATTTATCCTGCTTGCCCTGTGAAATATCTATCTAAGAATTCTTGTGATGAAAAATGAAAACATTATTGAACTCTGTTCAAAAAATCTAAGATTTACAACCCATGCTAAGGAGGAAATGAAGTGCGTACTTTGTGGTGGAGACCTCAAGAAAAAAAAGGTCGAAGAGGAGATCAAACTGGGGAAAGACCATGTAATGGTTGAAGTTGAGGCAGAAGTATATGTAAACTGCAATGAGCGTTATTATGACGAAGGAGTGATCGAATACCTTAGAGAAGTGAGGAATGATTTGAAGGGCAAGAAACTTAAAAAGAAAAAGATTGGGCTGGTTTACAAGCCCGTTATTTGATCTTTATAATCCAAATTTCTAATAACGAATTACCTAATAACTGCGGTCTTCGGTCTGCCTGCCCCGTAGAAGCGTAGCTATTCAGCGGGGCTTGCCCCGCTTGCCATATGTAATGTTTCACTTTATTACATTATGGTGGAAGCGACTTGTCCTGTCAGCCATATGTAATCAGGTTTTTCTGTTACATCGTGGTGAAATGCTTAGCTATTTCTTCAGGAAGCTATTCAACGGGGCCTGCCCCGTAGGGAGGAACGACCGTACCGGGGTGTCCTTCGTGGGGAATAATTGTTGTTATCCACAATTCGATGAAATTCACAATTACACTTTATCCTTTTTACTTTTAACTTTTATGGAGAGAAGAGCTAAATTAACGAGAAAAGCCTTATGGTCCAAGGTAGAATCACACACCATATTCAATTTTAATGGCTTATTTAAAGTTGTAAGACAAGTGTTTATTAACATAATATGAATAGCTTAAGCAACAAAATATTTAATCAAGTTCTAACCCACAAAAAAATACTGCTAGTACTCCTATTTTTGATAACTGTACTTTTACGGGTACCTAGATTATTTCTAACAGAATATAATGACCCGGGAGGTGATGCCGCATCACATATTGATGGTGCCCGCAATATTAAAGATGGAAATGGATACAAAGTGGACTTCCTTCAGTGGTTTAATCGGAATGATGGATTTGATGATAACAACAGTATAAGCCACCCAGCGTATTGGTATCCACCAGTCTATTCTATGTTTCTAGCTGTTGTATTTCTATTGAGGGATTCGCTGTTTGCAGCTGCAGTTGCGCAGATTCTTTTGTGTGGAATTCTTATTGTCTTGCTGTACTTACTGACTGAGAGGTTGTTTGGGCAAAAGATTGCAGTCGTTTCCGCACTCTTGGTTATGTTTAATCCATTTCTCTATTGGTTATCGGTAATTATAATGTCTGAAATATTATACCTAACTCTGTGCGTAGTAATATTCTATCTTTTAATTGCAAAAAGTAGCTATGTAGAAAACAATCAATTCGTTGCTCTATCCGGGTTTTTGACAGGAATGGCATTTCTTACACGATACGCAGGAGTCACAATAGCAGTAGGAATCTTGGCATGGTTAATACTTAGGAGACGTTTCAAAGCAGTAATAATATATGGTGTTTGTGCTTTTTTTACGGGGGCACCCTGGTTCCTTGTTAGAAACTATATTGTATTAGGAGATCCACTTATTAGGCTACACAGTACTGGCTTTTATTATCCACCTGTTATAGTCAGTTCTTCCATATTCCAGAGTAATATAGAGTTTTATAATCTTTGGAGGATCGGCCAGTCTTTTTGGAGAGTTGGTGGCTCTTTGAGTAGTCCTGACTTTTTCTTCATATTACTACCATTTGTTATTATCGGTTCTATAAAGTATTTTACCGATGAGCGGATTTCACTTCTAATAATATTTTCAATAGTGCTTGTCTTATTCCACAGTGTGATTCTCAAATACATCAATGTCAGATATCTTATTCCACTTGTGGTTTTCTTGGTTCCCGTAGGTGTAAAGACGTTGGTAGAATTACTCCGACACTGGCCCAATCGGAAAATATTGAGTATCAGATCAAATAAAAGTGAGGCATTTCTAATCTTAATCATTAGTTACTTATTGGTATCTTGTAGTTCAATCGTATCTTCCACGAAGCACTGCCGTGAGACAAATTTTCGTGATGAGTTAAATTATAAGTGGTTAGTTGATAATGCTCAACAAGATTCTAGGATTGCAGCTACTTTACCCCATCGTTGCCACTATTTTACAAATTTAGAATCTGTCATGTTGCCCCTAAACCTTGACAAAAAATGGTTAGACAAATTTATAATTTTCTATAATATATCCTATATAGTAGTAGAAGAGAGGATGTCTGAGAGGTACCCAAGTTCATCATTTATTGGTGGAACTCTCTTCAAGGGTCAAAGTTCTGTGAAGACAGGGATTAATGAGTTAACTCTTGCCTGTGAATCAGAAGGGTATTATGCCGGCAAAGTCTGGATCTATAAGGTAAACAGACTAAACCCCTTACAAGAATCAAATAACAGCAAAACTTATGAGAGTTCAAATACTAATGTAACTCAAGGAGACAAGAAATAAAATGCTGAGTTTTCGAAATATTACTCTAAGAAGGTTTGGCTTATCTTACTAATCAAAGTCAAATTTCCTTTGGGTTCTCATCTTGGCTTATATTGGATATATACTGGGGTCTAGAATTGGTTCACTTTCAATGACTCAATTCTTTCTTCTTTTATTTCTCATTTTTACTCCATACATACTCTTTAAAAGACCGGAAATGGGAGTGACGCTGCTGTTGTTTGTAATGACTGGCTTTGGTGGATTGGCAAGTTATAACGACGAAATTGGTCTAGATAGTAATTTGCTTACTTGCTGTTGTAAGGTTGGTCATCCCTCAATTTTACTCAGAAGATAAATTCATGCGTGCTGGGGACAGGGTGTGCTTATATCGTATTTTTTTGAAATGTATATGTATCAATTTTGATAGAAGATTGAAAATAGCTATAGAGAAAACAGCGGAAAAAAGATCGAACATGTTTTTTGGGTAGCTTTTGATGTGTAAAGACATCGTAATCCATGGTTGTATTATCTCATGAGTAATTCTAAGGGCGAAAGTTCGTATATACTATCTTGGTCTATATTCCGTAGAGAATTCTTTAAAGATTTGGCTCTTTTGTTGGTTTTGTTTCTACTATCTTTCCTTTTTGTTTATTTTCTACCCCAAAGTTTTTCAAAACTATTTTTCTTAGGATTGTTATTTCTATTTTTCTTTTCTAAAAAAAATTATTTCTGGTTTGCCTACTTCTTTATATTAGTTGAAGGTCCGGGATACCTCTTTGCCGACTTCTCTGGTCAATCGCAGTATCGCCTGCCCCTATATAGCTTTCTACCGGGTTTCTCTTTTACACCCTTAGATTTCTTCGTGATTCTGGCATTACTTAAGGCAATATTGGGAGGGAAGAGGACAGAGTTGAGGTTAAGAAAGCCGCTTATCTTGATTTCGCTGTATGTGATTTTTTCCTTTGTCACTACTTCTTTTATCTTTGGAACCAGCATTGAGATTCTTGCCTGGAACTTGAGATGGGTTTTCTATTATACAATAATCATCTCCTTTTCATATTTGGTTACTAAAAGGGATGAAATCTATCGTTTCATGCTCCTTATCTTTCCATCCGTTTTCTTTATCCTTTTTACCCAAATTTATTTTATTACGACCGGTGTTGAGTTTATAAACTTGTTTAACCCTGGTTTTAGAGGTGTAGCTTTGAACTTGTTAACTGGGGAATTAAGACCGCTAATGGGTGGGGTTCTATTAGGATTCTTCAGTTTCATTTTTTCGCTCGTTCTATTGGAGAATAAAGACTATAAACAGTCGAAATGGTATTTATACATACTTGTTGTTGTATCATTCTTTTCGATTTTTATTTCTGCAACTCGGGTATGGTTTGTGATGTTCCTTTTTATTTTGGGTGGTTATATGTTAGTCTCTAACAAAAAAGTCAGGTCTTCTGCAAATATTGTTTTTATTTCGTTTCTTATTGTCGCTATCTTGGTCAGTTCCGGTTTAATCTCACGAGACTTTTTAGTGCAAAGCTCCTGGGGCCGGGTAAGCCAGGTCTTTGATATTGCAAGAGGAGATGTCTCCTCGGTAGACACTGCAAGCAGGAGATTTTACACACAAATGCCAATTATTCTAAACATAATTAAACAGAATCCGTTCATTGGTTATGGACTTTCTAATGTTACTAAGCGGTATTATAATAATAATCTTGGATTTGTCAATACGATTTTGATGTTTGGCTTTTTTGGTTTCTTTTTGTTTATTTATTTCTTTATAAAATATTTTGTAATGATACAAACTGCAACGAAAAGGTTAACAAACAACAATCCATTCAGAACTCCACTAAAAGTAATGGCTATTGCCTGGGCGGGAATACTCATCGGCTACTTTTCAACCTGGGACTTCTTTGCTTATTATTTTCAAAAAACTTTTTTTGTTTCAATTTTAATTGCTATTACTGAATTATTTGTCAGAGAAGCAAACAAAGAAGAGTTATTTTCCATGTCGCAAAAAAAGTGATTTGCAAACGGTTGTACAATATTTAAAATTTTAGAGAAGAGGACATTATGAAAGTTATCATACTGTGCGGCGGTATGGGAACAAGACTTAGAGAAGAGACTGAGTATAAACCCAAGCCTATGGTTGAAATTGGCGGAAAGCCAATTTTATGGCATATTATGAAATTATATGCACATTACGGTTACAAAGAATTTATTTTAGCTCTCGGTTACAAAGGGAATGTCATACGTAATTACTTTCTTAATTACCACTACTACAATAACGACTTTACTGTACAGCTTGGTAATAAAAATAGTGTTGAGGTGCATGGTAATCATAGTGAGGGTGATTGGAAAGTCACTTTGGTTGATACCGGGTTGGATTCAATGACAGGACACAGGGCTAAACTATGCGGGAAATACATAAATGAAGATAATTTCATGCTTACCTATGGGGATGCTGTTAGTAATGTGAA